>Ga0209706_10000138_pt1 | contig 36579 bp, 36 predicted proteins | sample PPLLaktember2015_6_FD_187263 | JGI IMG/M metagenome (GOLD analysis project Ga0209706, IMG submission 187263) | Freshwater sediment microbial communities from Prairie Pothole Lake near Jamestown, North Dakota, USA - PPLs Lake P8 Core (1) Depth... | ecosystem: Environmental > Aquatic > Freshwater...
TTCCGGCAAGGGCGCATGGCAGCTGAAATCAACCTGCCAGCCGACAGTCGATCCGCCTGAAGACAGGCTTTCGGGCGCCTACTCCTTGTACGGTTCCACCCGTAGGGCCTTCAGCGAGTAGCCGGCACTGATGTCGGCTGACCCGTCCACCAGGTAGAGGTTGGTTCTCGTTGCGGCAGCCGCCATCCGGCCCGTCACCCATATCGGCATAAACAGGCTGACATTGCCCACCGGCCTTTCGGCTTTGACGTGGACGATCTGGTTGGGAGGGGGTGGTGGCGTGTGGATGCAGGCTCCAATCCAGGGCACCAGCAGGAACTCGGTGATCTCCTTACCGGAGAACTCGAGCGGCAGCAGATAGCCGGGCATCCGCACCAGCTTGCCGTCGAGCGCCGCGTTCACGCTCTGGGCCTGCAGGCGATCCTTCTCCGCAATCTCCTTTCTCCGCGCCAGCAGGCCGTCGATGTCCACACCCGCCTTCTCGAGCTTGCGTGTTGCCCTTTCCAGATCCTTCAGTTCGAGACGGGACAGCGTCTCGCCGGCGGCCTTTCGCTCCCGCAACGACGCGACCTGACCCAGCTGGACGGCTTGGTACCGCGTGAGCTTCGCGAGCGGATGGTCGGACGGAAGCGGCGGTATGAGATCCGACCATTTGAGCTCGCGCGGCGCATCGGCGAACGCGAGCGCCGCGGCGCATGCAAGCAGCAGGACGACAAGGGCTCGGGCTGCGTTCTTCAGCATCATCCAAAACGTGTGGGGTCAGGCCTATACTTTCTAGTAGTTGGCGTCTGCTGCCCTCGTGTGCTGGGACGGCTGGCTGACTCCAATTCGGCAGTGGGCGCTCAGTACCAGGAGCGTTCCCGCCCGGTTATGGCGAGCGGGCGCAGGCCGTTATGATACGGCAAGCGCCGATCGCGGCAGCTCTGTTCGCGATGCCGACCGGCGCACTGTGGAGCTTGTACCGTTCCCGTCGCTGCGAGCCGATGGCTGCATCGACAGGTGTGAGGCGCAGCGGTCCCCGGAACAGCGAGGCGAAGGATGCAAGCAGGCGACGAGCAGGAACAGGCCATCGACCGGATGGTGCGGCTATTCTACGAGCGGGCGCTGGCCGACGCGGTGCTCGGTCCGATCTTCCGGGGGGCGATCCACGACTGGGAAGAGCACATCGCCATCGTGCGCGACTTCTGGTCGGGCGTTATCCATGGCACCGCTCGCTACAAGGGGAACGCATTCGCGCCACACATGAAGCTCCAGTTCGAGCCGGAGGCGTTCGACCATTGGATCGCGACGTTCGAGAGCGCCGCGCGAGACGCGCTCGCACCCGAGGACAGTGAAAAAGCGATCCGCGTGGCCCGGCACATGGCAGAGAGCTTCAAGGTCGGGCTGTTTCCGTTCACTGGCGCAGACGGCCGGCCGTCGCGAACCCCAGGAGCCAAGCCCAGGTAGCGATGCCAGTCTGTGGCTGCCGTCGCCGGGCCTCAGGGCGAGCGCCCGCCTCTCCTCCGCGGTGCCCCGAGCACAACGCTAGCGTTGCGCAAGCCCGCTGAATCCGCGATGATCTGGCCCCGTCCGCCGCGTCGCTGGTGTCGTCGTGGCGTGCAACGCCGGTTACTGTAGCCTTACCCGGCCGCCTTCCGCAAGGAAGGAGGGGCACCATCCAGTTCAAGCGAGCATGAGCAAACGATCCTACAGGCTTCTTCCCACCGACTCGACGACCTTCTACCCGCGCCTCATCGGCACCCATGGCGCGGTCGCGTCCAACTCCTATCTTTCGGTCAACGCCGGTGTCGATGTGCTCAAGGCCGGGGGCAACGCCATTGACGCTGCCGTCGCTGCGACGCTCGTGGAGGGTGTCGTCAACCCGCAAATGCATACGATCGGCGGGGAGTGCCCGATCCTCCTGCGCCTGGCGGGCGAGTCGCGCGTGCTCGCCGTGAACGGGAATACTGCCGCGCCGATGAAGGCCACGCCCGAGGCCTATCGCACGCGCGGGCTGGCCGACGTACCGGATCAGGGCATCCTCGCGGCGAGCGTGCCTGCTGCCTTCTCGGCGCTCGTCACGGTGCTGTCACGCTTCGGTACGATGAGCTTTGCCGATGTCTCGGCCCAGGCGCGCGAGCTGGCTGCGAAGGGCTTCCCGCTCTCGGTCGGTCTGCGCCAGCAGCACAAGTACGGCCTGGTAGCGCTGCGCGAGAAGTTTCTCGGCGAATGGCCGGCGAGCGGCCGGCTCTATCTGCCCGGTGGGCGTGTCCCCGAGGTGGGAGAGCTGGTCTGCAACGCTGCGCTCGCGCAGTCCTACGACTGGTTGGCGAATCTCGAGCGCGGCGCGGGCGGCGACCGCAGCGCGAAGCTCGCCGCGGTGCACGACGGTTTCTATCGGGGAGACATCGCGGCCGCGATTGCGAAGTTCTCCAAAGAGCGCGATGGCCTGCTCGAGCGGGAGGACTTCGCGCGCTTCCAGACCAGGATCGAGGAGCCGGCACGCCTGCGCTTCGGCGACACCGAGCTGTTCAAATGCGGGTTCTGGACCCAGGGACCGGCCGAGCTGCAGACGATCGCGCTGATGTCGCGCTTCGACCTCAAGGGCATGGGGCCGGCAAGCGCGGATTACTGCCACCTGCTGATCGAGGCGATGAAGCTTGCCTTCGCCGATCGGGAACAGTATTACGGAGACCCGACGCAGGCGATGGTGCCGGCCGACGTGCTCCTGTCGGACCACTATGCGGCGCAGCGTGCGGAGCTTATCGATGCGCAGTACTCGAACCGGGAGCTGCGGCCAGGAGATGCGCGCCGCAACACGGCGCTCCTCCCCGAGGACGAGCGCTTCACGCCGAAGTCGTGGGGTGCCGGCACGGTGCACGTCGACGCCATCGATGCGCAGGGCAACATGGCCTCGTTCACGCCGAGCGGCGCCTGGCTTAGGTCTGCAGAAGTGGTCGAGTCCGTCGGTTTTCCGCTCTCGGTGCGCATGATGACCTTCTACCTGGCGCCTGCGCACCATCCCAATGTGGTCGCGCCCGGCAAGCGGCCGCGTACCACCTTGACGCCTTCGCTCGCCTTCAGGAATGGAAAGCCCTGGATGACTTTCGGCACGATGGGCGGGGACAATCAAGGCCAGTGGCTCTTGCAGTTCTATCTGTATCGCGCAGCCTTCGGCATGACGATCCAGGAAGCCATCGAAGCCCCCAAGCTCTCGACCGAGCATTTCCCCGGTTTCTTCGCTCCACACGAGGGCTATCCAAACCGGGTGAGGATCGAGCCGCGCTTCGGCACACGCGTGATCGACGAGCTGAAGCGGCGCGGCCACGACGTCGACGTCGCTCCGGACTGGACCGAAGGCTTCGTCTCCGCGGCTCAGTTCGACCCCGACACCGGTCTCATCGAGGCCGGCTGCGACCCGCGCGGAAGCAAGAGCGAGGCGTTCCCAGCTTTCGCGTACGCCTGGTAACCTTAAGTATAAAGTATAGGCCTGACCCTGATTTTGGGATTTTGGGGTCAGGCCTATACTTTATATCGCGCCCGCCGCAACTGCCTCGAAGCGAAATCCCATGGTGCGGCAGTGATAGTAGAGGCCGCCGTCCTGAACGATCAGCCAGGTGGCCAGGCTCTTGCCGCGATTGTGGTGCGAGTGCACGCTGGTCGGCGGGGTCACCATGGTGACGTGGGGCGCCCAGTCCTTGCGCACGCCGTCGACCATCGAATAGCAGTCGGGACCTTGGATAGCGATCGATACGGCGACCGAGTTGTGGCTGTGCGCGGTTTGCGTGCCGCCAGGCTCGAGCTGGTTCATGGCCAGCGTGAGGGTGGGCGAGATGTTGCGGCGGTCTTCCAGGCGCTCGCTCGCAAACACGACGGCGAGCCCTGCAACCCGCTGGCCTGCGAGCTTCGCCCGCGCGCCATCGAGCTGATTGGCGATGGTCGCAGCCGGAAAGTGTGCCGCCTCGACCAGCCCCTCGCTCGGCTGCGGCGGCGCGAGGCGCTCGAAGGCCAGCTCGGGCTCGTTGGTGACCAGCCACAGCACGCTGTCGCTCTGCGGGCTCGCAAGCTGGATCGGCCGCCCGCCCGGAAGCGAGAAAATGTCGCCTGTGCTCCAATCGATCGCATCGGACCCCTGCACCGCGCGCCCCGATCCCTCGATCACGTAGCCGAGCACGACGGTCGCGCGGGCGTGGAGCGTAAGCGATGCCCCGGCGCGAATCCGTGCATACGAGGCGAGCACCAGCGGTGAGGTTGCCGGGAACGGGAGCCCCAGCGCAGCACTCTGGTCGCAGGGGATCAGGGCCGTGCCGGTCGCAGGATCGAATGCTGCGTCGCGCTCCGCAACAAAGCTCGCCGGCGGCACCTCGGGATAGACGATGTTGAAGGCGTTTCCCGAGTCGAAGTAGCGCGCGCGGCGCGTGTAGGGCGTCTCCGCTGCCGCCCGGTGCTCGGACCCCGTCTTCGCTCCAGCCTTTGCCGGGATGGTCATTCGTGCACGCCTCCTGATCGCTGAGCCGCCCCACGCCTAACGCGCGGGCAGGCGCAAGCTTACCAGCGTAGCCGGGCGTCGTCCCGGAGGCGGACGGCCGGCGGCGGGCAGCCTTCGGGCCATCGCAAGGCTGCGGCCGCACCCGCCAGGAGCGCAAAGGCGGGAACCACCCCGAGGCCGGGGTGTCATCCCCTGTGCCCAAGCCAGCCATTTCCAATACGGCCCTGAGCGGCTCATAATTCGCCCAGGGGCAAACGGAGGATTCCAGGATATGGACTATCGGTCACCGGGCACTGTAAAGGAGGCGGTAGATCTGCTGGCGGCCCACAATGGCGCCGCGCACGTTCTGGCAGGCGGCACCGATCTGCTGGTGAAACTGAGGGCGGGCGTCGTCGCGCCGGAGTTGGTGGTGGACTTGAAAGCCATTCCACAGCTCCGCGGCATTGCGGCGGACGCGAACGGCTTTCGCATCGGGGCGGCGACGAGCTGCGCGGAGATCGGCGAACACGCTGCGCTCGCCGCCGCGTGGCCGGGCGTGGTCGAGGCGCTGCAGCTGATCGGTTCCACCCAGATCCAGGGCCGCGCCAGTCTCGGGGGCAACCTCTGCAACGCCTCGCCGGCCGCCGACAGCGTGCCCGCGCTGATCGCGGCCGGCGCCGTCTGCGAAGTTGCAGGGCCTGGCGGCGAGCGCCAGGTGCCGGTGGAGAAGATCGTCACCGGGCCGGGGAAGACATCGCTTGCACGCGGGGAGTTCGTGGTGGGGTTCCGGCTGCCCAAACCCCGGGCGCGCTCGGGTGATGCTTACCTGCGGCTCATTCCACGTACCGAGATGGACATTGCCGTGGTGGGGGTCGGCGTGGCGATGACCTTGGATGCGGCGGGCGTCTGCACGCATGCCCGGGTCGGCCTCGGTGCTGTCGCACCCACGCCCCTGCTGGTCGAGGATGCCGCCAAGGCCCTGATCGGTACCCGCGTCGACGCTGCGGCGCTGGCGGCACTGGCTGCGGCAACCAGCGCAGCCTGCAAGCCCATCGACGACAAGCGCGGCACCGTGGCCTATCGCATCAAGGTCGCGGGTGTGCTGGCGAGGCGGACCGCGCAAACTGCGCTCGAGCGGGCTCGCGGCTCGACAACGAAGGCCACGGGCCGATAGAGGACAACAGAGGAAGAGATGGCTAAGCATCACGTGACCACTACCATCAACGGGGACCCGGTCGAGTTCCTGTGCACGCCGGCGCAGACCCTGCTCGACGTGCTGCGTGACGTGCTCTATCTGACCGGCAGCAAGGAAGGGTGTGCCTCGGGCGACTGCGGCGCCTGCAGCGTCATGCTGGACGGGCGCCTGGTGTGCTCCTGTCTGGTGCTCGGCGTCGAAGCGCAGGGGCGCAGCATCGAAACCATCGAGGGGATGGCGCACGGCGACCGGCTGCACCCGCTGCAGCAGAAGTTTCTCGAGCACGCCGCGCTGCAGTGCGGCGTATGCACGCCGGGGTTTCTGGTCGCGGCGAAGGCGCTGCTCGACCGCAACCCGGACCCGACCGAGACCGAAGTGCGATACTGGCTGGCGGGCAACCTGTGCCGCTGCACCGGCTACGACAAGATCGTGCGCGCGGTGCTCGACGCTGCCGCCGAGATGAGGGGGAACTGAGCGATGAACGACCCGAGGACGATAGGACTGACCGAGCGCAAGCTGAAGATCGTCGGGACGCGCCCGCTGCGCCCGGACGGCGTGGACAAGGTGACTGGCCGGGCGAAGTTCGGGGCCGACCTGCACGTGGCGAACATGCTGATCGGCAAGGTGCTGCGCAGCCCGCATGCACACGCGCGGATCAGGTCGATCGACGTCTCCAAGGCGCAGGCGTTGCCGGGCGTGAAAGCGGTGATCACCTCGGCCGACCTGTGCGACCTGCCCTCCGAGTTCATCCCGGCGGGCGAGATGATGGTCAACTATCGCGACATGACGCGCAACGTGATGGCGCGCGAGAAGGCGCTCTACGAGGGCCACGCGGTCGCGGCCGTGGCGGCGACCAACGAGGAAACTGCGGCGCAGGCACTCAAGCTCATCCAGGTCGACTACGAAGTGCTGCCGCATGTGTTGGACGTGGCGAAGGCGATGGAGCCGGATGCGCCATTACTGCACGAAGAGATGTACACGATCGGCGTCGAACCGAAGCCGGCGAAGCCCTCGAACATCGCCAAGCGCGTCGAGTTCGCTCTGGGAGACGTCGCCGCAGGCTTCGCGCAGGCCGACGTCGTCGTCGAACACGAGTTCACCACCGTGCCGGTCCACCAGGGTTACATCGAGCCGCACGCCTGCCTCGCGACCGTGTCCGAGGACGGGCAGGCGGAGCTGTGGTGCACGACACAGGGCCAGTTCATCGTGCGCAGCTTCTGCGCGAAGCTGCTCGGCATGGAGCTGTCCAAGTTGCGCGTGACCGCCTCCGAGATCGGCGGCGGCTTCGGCGGCAAGACGGTCGTCTACCTCGAGCCGCTGGCACTCGCGTTGTCGCGCAAGTCGGGCCACCCGGTGAAGATGGTCATGTCCCGCCAGGAAGTGTTCCAGGCCAGCGGCCCGACCTCCGGTGCGAAGATCTGGGTCAAGATCGGCGCGAGCCGCGCGGGCCGCATCACCGCAGGCGAGGCGGTGCTCAAGTACCAGGCGGGCGCGTTCCAGGGCTCTCCCGTGCAACCCGGGTGCATGTGCGCATTCGCCCCCTACGATCTCGAGAACGTGAAGGTCGTGGGCTTCGACGTGGTCGTGAACCGGCCGAAGGTCGCGGCCTACCGCGCGCCGGGTGGACCGATCGCGGAGTTCGCCGTCGAGAGCGTGATCGACGAGATCGCCAAGCGGCTGGGGTTGGATCCGATCGAGCTCCGCCTGAAGAACGCGGCAAAAGAGGGCACCAAGGCCGCCTACGGACCCAAGTTCGGCCCCATCGGCCTGGTGCAGACGTTGGAAGCGGCGCGCTCGCACGCGAACTATCGCGTACCGCTCAAGGCGAATCAAGGGCGTGGTGTCGCATCGGGCTTTTGGTTCAACATCGGTGGCGACACTTGCGCGACACTCAACCTCACAGAGGACGGCACCGTGACGCTGGTCGCCGGCACCCCGGATATCGGCGGGTCGCGCGCCTCGCTTGCGATGATGGCGGCCGAGGAGCTCGGCATCGAGCTGGAGAAGGTCAGACCGATCATCGGCGACACGAGCGCGTTGGGCTACAACTTCCTGACCGGCGGCAGCCGCGTTACCTTCTCCAGCGGGATGGCGGTTGTCGAAGCGGCCCGCGATATGGTGCGCCAGCTGCGCGAGCGCGCGGCGAAGATCTGGGAGATCCCGCTGGACGACGTCGTGTGGGAGGACGGCTGTGCCCGCGCCCTGGGCAGCAGATCAAGCGAGATCAAGCCGCTGTCGCTCGCCGACATTGCGAAGACCGCCGGCAAGACGGGCGGGCCGATCGTGGGCAACGCAGCGATCAACGCGCAGGGCGCCGGCCCGAGCCTGGCCACGCACGTCGTGGACGTCGAAGTGGACCCGGAGACCGGCAAAGTCACCATACTGCGCTACCTTGCCGTGCAGGATGCCGGCAAGGCGGTGCATCCGAGCTATGTGGAGGGCCAGATGCAGGGCGGTGCGGTGCAAGGTATCGGCTGGGCGCTCAACGAGGAATACATCTACGACGAGAACGGGCGGCTGCAGAACCCGGGCTTCCTCGATTACCGGATTCCCGTGTGCTCGGATGTGCCAATGATCGACACCGTCATCGTCGAAGTGCCAAACCCGCGCCATCCCTATGGTGTGCGCGGGGTAGGAGAGACTCCGATCGTCCCGCCGATGGCCGCTATTGCGAACGCTGTCGAGAGTGCCATCGGGATCCGGTTCACCGAGTTGCCGATGTCGCCGCCGCGGGTGCTTGCCGCGATCGATGCGAAGCTCGCGAGCCAGAGCAAGACGGCGGCGTGACCATTTGGCCCGGGTAGTTCTCAGCGGCACCCTCCAGCAGCTGGCGGGCGGCGCATCGGAGCTGGAGGTCGAGGCGCGCGACGTACGCCAGCTTCTGCGCGCCCTCGGCCAGCGCTTTCCGGAGCTCGCTCCACACCTGGACTCCGGCTACGCCATCGCCATCGACGGCGAGATCTTCCAGGATGCGTGGTTCGCGCCCATTGGCCCCGACAGCGAGGTGCATCTGGTTCCGGCCATACGAGGGGGGTGACCGCATCGCGCGTTGCGATCGCGCCCGATCGGGTCGCCCGGACGGCTGACGACGTCGCGAGCGGTTGAGCGACCGGCTCAGGCGACCAGTACGAAGGAGAGCAACCCATGCAGGGACTCACCACCCAGCTTGCCGCATTCGTCGCGCAGCCCGGCCTCGAGCGCATCCCGGACGAGGCGCTCCGGACCGTTCGCTCCGGGTTCATCGACACGATCGCCACGCTGCTCGCCGGCCGCGACGAGCCGGTGACGACGCTCGTACGAGACCATGTGCGCGCCAAGCGCTCGGCCCTGACAGAGGCAAGCCTGCTGCTCGGCGAAGAGCGCGCCGCCGCAGCGGATGCCGCGCTCGTGAACGGTGTTGCGGCACACGCACTGGACTACGACGATGTCGCGCTCGCCGGGCACCCGAGCACAGTGCTGGTGCCCGCGGTGATTGCAGAGGGCGAGGCGATCGGTGCCTCGGGGTCGGCGGCGATGCGCGCATACCTCGTCGGCTACGAGGTCTGGGCGGAGCTGATCGGTCGCGAGGCCGATGCATACCACACGAAGGGCTGGCATCCGACCGGTGTGTTCGGTACGGTTGCAGCAGCGGCGGCGGTGGCCCATCTGCGCGGGCTCGACGAGGAGAGGGCGCGTCATGCATTGGCTATCGCTGCCAGCCTTGCGGGCGGGCTGACGGCCAACTTTGGAACGATGACCAAGCCCTTCCATGCCGGCCGGGCCGCGGCGAATGGGGTCGAAGCCGTGCGGCTCGCTCAGGCAGGGATGACGGCGGCAGCCGATGCATTCGAGCATGCGGGCGGATTCCTGGCTGCACTGTCCCCCAAAGGGAATGTCGATCGCACCCGGCCTGCCTCGGGTCTGGGCAAGCGGCTGGCAATCCTCGAGCAAGGGCTTTCGATCAAGAAGTATCCTATGTGCTACGCGACCCATCGCGTGATCGATGGTGTGCTCGATCTGGCGCGAGTGAACGGTGTCACGGCCTCCGACGTCGATCGTGTCGACGCCACGATCGGGACTGCGCAGGCCGGCATGCTGCGCAACCACGAGCCTGTCACCGGCCTCGAGGCGAAGTTCAGTCTCGAGTTCGCGGTGGCCTCGGCACTCGTCGCAGGCAAGGTCGGGCTGTCGGAGCTGACCGACCGGTTCGTTGCCCAGCCTGCCGTGCGGGAGGCGATGCGGAAACTGGCGATCGCCACGACCGATACGCGCTGCACGTTCGAACCGGTCTTTGCGTTCACGGATCGCGTGGTGCTGAAGCTCAAGGACGGGCGCACGCTCGATTCCGGTGAGATCCGCTTCGCCCGCGGGAATGCCAAGCTGCCCCTCCGAGATGCAGACCTGCGTGCGAAGTTCATGGACTGCCTGGGCACGGTCACGCATCTGGACCCGGATGCGCTCTTCGAGCGGCTGGCCAGGCTCGAAAGCCTGGGCAGCATCCACGAGCTGGCCGGGTCGCGCGAGGCACGTCGTGTGGCGTAGCGCGCCGGGCACAAGCACGCCCGCCCTTGTGCCCGAACGACGCGCAGGACGATGACCTCCTGCTGCGTGCACAATCGTGATGCCGGCCGCTTCTTCGGCTGGTTCGCGCGCCGCTATCGCAAGCGCTTCGCCCGCAATGGTCTCGAGCCCTCGCAGAAGCAGTTGGTCGAGGGCTTGAAGCGCTGCGGCTTCGCAGGCGCAACGTTGCTCGACATCGGTTGCGGCGTGGGCTATCTCCACCAGTACCTGCTGCGGGCCGGTGCAGCCAGCGCAACGGGCGTCGACCTGTCGGCCAGGATGCTGGCCGAAGCCCGCGCCGAGGCGCGCGAGGAGCGGCTGGCCGAACGCACCGACTACCGTGAGGGCGACTTCGTCGCGCTCGCCGACACCATCGCCCCGGCGGATTGCGTGATCCTGGACAAGGTCATCTGCTGTTATCCAGACGCCGATGCGCTCGTACACCAGTCTGCAGGGAAGGCCGCGCGGGTGTACGCGTTCACCGTGCCGCGCGACCGCTGGGTCGTGCGGGCGGCCCTGTGGTTCGGCAGGGTCCTGCTCGGCCTCATTCGCTGCGGTTTCCGCTCCGACGGACGGACCTTGGGTGCCTGCGGCGAAACGCCTCGCCCGGCCGCCCGACGGGCTAGCGATCCAGAGGAAGCGCGAGCTTGATCAGGGCGTGAGCGGGGATGCGCTGCGTCCAGCGCAGCCCGAACCGCCCGGCCGCACTGCGGACGACCGCGGCGCGTACCGTGGTGTGATCCGCCGACGCCGTGGCGATGGGCAGGCGCAGGAGACACGGCCCCCGGAAGCGCAGGCGTTCGCGGTCCGGTTCGAACAGCGCGCCGCCGACACTGATGTCCACCAGCCGGCCGGCAAAGCGCTTCTTGCCGGAGCTGAGCACGGCCGGCAGGTCGGTGGGGATCCGGTGCCATTCGCGGCGGCCCAGCGCAGCTCTCGCAAGGTCAGTCATTGGAAGGAGATCCGGCAGGAGCAGTATTCCGCTGGAATGATATTCCATCGGGCGTGCGGAACGGAACTCCAGTGCGCGGCGGTCCGGCTGGAAACTGCCGGCCAGCCTGCTCAGGCGATGCCTCAGGGTGAGGGTTCGTCCGGAAGCAGCCAGACCCTGTGAGTGGTATGCGGCACGCGGTCTCGTGACCCATGCTGAGGGCGAGGCGCTCGCGCGGCTGCTTGGACACCGCCAGGGCGTTCCGCTACGATTCGGTGGCCGGACCGCGGCCACCTGACAACAGGCGCGGCCGCTCGCGAGGACACCGATGAACATTCCCAGAGAAGAACTGCTCGACCGGCTGGAGGCCGAGGCCCGCCAGGTGCGGCGTAACGTGTGGCGGGCGCTTCGCGCTGGCGGCAGCGGCCATGCCGGGGGCTCCTGCTCGGCGGCCGACATCCTGGCCGCCCTGTACTTCCATCGCCTGCGCGTGCGGCCCGGCGAGCCGGACTGGCCGGAGCGCGACCGCTTCGTCCTGTCCAAGGGGCATGCGAATGCCGCGCTGGGAGCGGTGCTGGCGCAGGCGGGCTTCATCGACGACGCCGTCCTCGACCGGTTCTACGGCTTCGAGTCCCCATTCGGGATGCACCCGGACATCAAGGTTGCGGGCGTGGAGATGTGCACCGGCGCCCTTGGCCATGGGCTGGCCGTGGCTATGGGAATGGCGCTGGGGGCCCGCATCCAGAAGCTGCCGTTCCACACCTTTGTGATGCTGGGGGACGGGGAACTGCACGAGGGCTCCAACTGGGAGGCGGCGATGGCGGCTTCCCACTACCGGCTGGCGAATCTCACCGCCATCGTCGACCACAACAAGATCTCGCAGAGCGGGCGGGTGGCCGACATCATCGGGATCGATCCGCTCGCCGACAAATGGCGCGCCTTCGGCTGGGAGGTGCGCGAGATCGACGGCCACGACATGGCCGACGTAGTCGACACTCTCGACGCGCTGCCATTGCGCCCGGATCGCCCCACGGCGATCATTGCCCACACCGTCAAGGGGAAGGGCGTGAGCTTCGCCGAGAACACCTACCTCTGGCACAGCAACAACGTGAACGAGGAGATCTACGAGCGCGCGCTCGCAGAACTGGGCGGACCATGAACACCGCCGCTGCGACGCTCGACTGGCGCGCCCGCGCTGCCAACCAGACGCGCCTCGCGTTTGGCCAGGCGCTGCTCGAAATCGGCGCGTGCGAGCCCCGGGCGGTAGTGCTCTCCGCCGACACGCAAGACCTGCTCGGGATCCGTCCCTACATCGAGCGCTACCGCGATCGCTTCGTCGAGGTTGGCATCGCCGAGCAGAACGCGATCGGCGCAGCGGCAGGACTCGCGACCACCGGACTGCGTCCCTACGTATGCGCCTATGCGCCGTTCATCACAGCGCGCAGCATGGAGCAGGTGCGCAACGACGTCGCCTACGCGCATCAGCGTGTGGTGATCGGCGCCGCTGCGAGCGGCATCTCGCTGGGTGTGGCCGGGGGCACCCATCATGCCCTGGAGGACCTGGCGCTGATGCGCAGCCTGCCGAATATGACCGTCATCGTGCCTGCCGACGTGGACGAGGCGTATCAGGCCACCCTCGCTACACTCGATATCGACGGACCGGTCTACCTTCGGCTCGGGGGGCGTGTGGAGGAGCCGCCGGTGAGCGATCCGCAGGCGCCGTTCCGGCTCGGCAATGCGGTGCAACTGCGACCCGGCGACGACGTCGCCGTGATCGCCTGCGGAGCGCTAGTCGAGATGGCGGTGCGGGCCTCAGATGTCTTGCGCGGGGAGGGGATCGGCGCACGCGTCCTCAACATGCACACGATCAAACCGCTGGACCACGACGCGGTGCTGACCGCTGCCGCCGAGACGCGAGGGATCGTGACCGCGGAGGAGCATCACCTCGCAGGCGGGTTGGGCGGGGCGGTGGCCGAACTGCTCGCGGTGGAGCGTCCCACGCGCATGCGCATGGTCGGCATGCCCGACACCTTCGCGATGGTGGGGCCGACCGTCGCGCTGCGGGCGAAGTACGGCATGAGCGCCGAGGCGATTGCGCATGCTTGCCGCTCGCTGCTCGGGGCGGCCTAGTGGACTGTAACAGCCGATTCTGTAATACCCCTCACCCACAACCCCCTCCCGCAAGGGGAGAGGGAGTGTGCGTTGCATTTCATTACCACAGTCCACTATTGCGCCTTGCAGAATCAGGTTACAGACCTCCACACCACCCCGCCGGCTGCGCCGGCACCCCTCCTCGGAGAGGAGGGGAGTGTCTCCCCTCCTTACAAAGGAGGGGTGGCGCCGAAGGCGACGGGGTGGTTGGCTTTGGACTACTGTGGCTTGAGCGTAATGCATTTGGGCAAGGCTCAATAGCAGGACGGGTGAAGCCGTCGAAGCTCAGTTCTCCAGCCTTCCCGCGACACTGAAATCGACGATGACCGGCAAGGCGTAGTCGGCGAAACGCGATTTCAGCTTCGCGGCTGCCTCCTCTTTGGTGGCAGGCGTCGCGGTGGCTGCGACGAACGCGTGGATGTACCCACGGTTTGCTTCCATCAGCTCGGGCCCGGCGGTCGGTCCGTGCCCCGGGTGTACGGAGAGCGGATACAGCCGTTCGAACCGGTCGAGGATCTCCAGCCAGCCCTCGGGCCGGTTCTCCCGCAACCACAGATGCACGTTGTTGTAAGTCAGATCCCCGGTCAACAGCGCCTTGGTGCTTGGGATCCAGAGCACGGTGGCGTGCGGACTTTCGCCCCCGTCCATCGTGAGAAGCTGGATCTCGTTGCCCTCGACGAACAGGGAGGTGGCGTCGACCGGCGCCGGCGTCACGAAAGTGTCGGGGATCTCGTCTTTGAACACCGGCTTCCAGCGCTCGATCGCGCGGGGACCGTAGTCCTGGATGTCGGCGATCACAGCCTTCGTCGCGACAATGCGGGCGGTGGGAAAGGCCTGTTGCAGCACGCCCAGTCCGAAGAAATGATCTGGATGCCCGTGCGTCACCACGATGTACTTCAGTTGCTTGCCGGAACCCTGCACCATCTCCACCACCTTGGCAGCCTCGCTCAGCGTGAGCTGCGCGTCCACCAGGATGGCCTCGCGCTCGCCTTGGATCAGGTGGGAGTTGACGGAGAAGCCCGCCGGCGCGGCGGTGTGCGTGGTTACGGTCAGCTGCCCGGCAAGTGCCTGGCCGCTCATCAGCAGCATCAGCAACGCCGATGCGAGAACAGCAGAAAATCGATTCATGTGACCTCCGACAAGATGACTCATTGAGCTCGCGTGCGTTGGTGTCGACTCGGCAGTTGCGCACTCTACGAACGCTGCTTACTATCCGCAAGTAAGCACCGGACAGTAACCGGTTACCCCCGAGTAACCATGGAGCAAGCACCGAGGAACAGACCATGCCATCGCAACCCATGTGGGACGTGTTCAACGACCGTTGTCCAACCCGGCAGGTGCTCAACCGCATCGCCGACAAGTGGACCGTCATGATCGTCGCGCGGCTGGCCGAGCGCACCATGCGATTCGGCGCGCTCAAGCGCGACATCGGCGGTATCTCGCAGAAGATGCTGGCGCAGACCCTGCGCGGGCTGGAGCGCGATGGGTTGGTCGCGCGCGCGGTGTACGCAGAGGTCCCGCCGCGCGTGGAATACTCGCTCACGCCGCTGGGTCGCACACTCGTGCAGGTCCTCGTGCAGATCAAGCAGTGGGCCGAGGGAAATATCGAGAGCGTCCTGGCGGCACAGCAGGCCTATGACCAGGCCGAAAAGGGGCCGCAGCAGCCTGCGGCGACCGGCACAGTCGTGCGGCTGGCTTCTCGGGCGGCCTGAGACCTATGACTCCAGAAGAGTTTCGTCGCTACGGGCATCAGCTCGTCGATTGGATCGCAGACTACCGCGCGAGCGTCGCGCAGCGTCCGGTGATGTCGCGGGTCGAGCCGGGGGAGATCAAAGCGAAGCTGCCCCCGGCGCCACCGGAGCAGGCGGAGCCGTTCGACGCCGTCCTGCGCGATGTAGAACAGGTCCTGCTGCCCGGCCTCTCGCACTGGCAGAGTCCCCGCTTTTTCGGTTACTTCCCGGCCAACGGCGAGCTGTCCTCGGTGCTCGGCGACTACCTGAGCACGGGGCTGGGCGTGCTGGGCCTGTCCTGGCAGGCGAGCCCGGCGCTCACCGAGCTGGAGGAGGTGATGACCGACTGGGTGCGGCAGATGGTCGGCCTGTCGCCCAGCTGGAGCGGCGTCATCCAGGACACGGCTTCGACCAGCACACTGGTGGCGTTGATCTGCGCGCGCGAGCGCGCTTCGGGCTATGCGCTGGCCAAGGGCGGCCTGCAGGGCGGTGCGCCGCCGCTCACCGTCTACGTCTCCGCGCACAGTCACAGCTCGGTCGAGAAGGCTGCTCTCCTCGCCGGTTTCGGTCGGGAGTACGTCCGGGCGATTGCAGTCGATGCGAACAGCTACGCAATGCGCCCCGACGCGGTGCGCGCCGCGATCCAGGCCGACCTCGCCAAGGGCTTGAAACCGTGCGCGATCGTGGGCACGACCGGCACCACGACCTCGACTGCTTTCGATCCGCTGTCGGCCCTTGCGGAGCTGGCAAAGCAACACGGCACCTGGCTGCACGTGGACGCCGCGATGGCGGGCTCAGCGATGATCTTGCCGGAATGCCGGCCGCTGTGGGACGGGATCGAAGGTGCCGACTCGCTGGTGTTCAACCCCCACAAGTGGCTCGGCACCGCTTTCGATTGCTCGCTCTACTACGTGCGCGACGCCGAGCACCTGGTGCGCGTGCTGAGCACGAACCCGAGCTACCTGCAGAGCTCGGTCGACAGCCGAGTCAAGAACCTGCGCGACTGGGGCATCCCGCTTGGGCGCCGGTTCCGCGCGCTGAAGCTGTGGTGCCTGATTCGCGAGCAGGGCGTCGAGAGGCTCCGGCAGCGGCTGCGCCGCGACCTCGAGAACGCGCGCTGGCTCGAGGAGCAGGTAAGGGCCGCGCCCCGCTGGCGCGTGCTGGCGCCGGTGGCGTTGCAGACGCTATGCATCCGGCACGAGCCTGCCGGCCTTGCGGGCGAGGCGCTCGACCGTCACACGCAGGCGTGGGCCGAGCGCGTCAACCGCTCGGGTGCGGCCTACCTGACGCCCGCCGTGCTGGACGGGCGCTGGATGGTGCGCGTCTCGATCGGCTCGCTGGAAACCGAGCGCGCGCACGTCGCCGGGCTATGGGATGCGATGCGCGCCACAGCCGAATCGGCGTGAGTGTTTCGGCGGGAGGATCACGTGGGCCGCTCGAATGCAGGGCAGGGTGCGCCTGATGCGCGCGGCGGTACGGATGCGAGCTAAACTCGCGGCAACGACTGCACAAGCCGAACGGGCGAAAGGAGCGACCCAATGGGCCTCGGAGACATCAAGGCGCTGACCTTCGACACCGGCGGAACCATTCTCGACTGGCACACGGGCCTGCGCACGGCCCTGGCCGCGGCCGGCGCCAGGCACGGGCTGAAGAAGGACTGGCCCGCGCTCACCAACGAGTTCCGCCGGCGCTCGCTCAAGCGCATGCTGAACCACGGCGAGCACGCGCCTGCGACCATGAACTTCGACGACGTGCACCGCGAGACCCTCGATCAGCTCGTCGTCGAAGCGGGCCTAGATGTGTTCACGCCTGAGGACCGCCGCAGCATCTGGTGGGACGCGATCCACAGTCTGAAATGCTGGCCGGACTTCCCCGGCACGCTGTCGAAGCTGCGCGAGAAGTTCTACTGCGTGTCCTTCACAATCCTGAGCTTCCGCATCATCATGGACACGGCGAAGCGCAACGGCCTGAGCTGGGACGCGGTCATCTCCTGTGAGGCGATCGGCAAGTACAAGGTGCTGCCCGAGGCCTATCGGACCTGCGCCAGGTATTTGCAGCTCGATCCCGGGCAATGCTTGATGGTGGCGTGCCACAACTTCGATCTCAACGCCGCGAAGGCATGCGGCTTCAAGACTGCATTCGTGCGTCGACCAGACGAATGGGGAGCGGAAGGACCACCCGACTCGGAGCCGGATCCGCGGCACGATATCGTTGCAAGCAGCTTTCCGGAGCTGGCGAGACAGCTGGCAAGTGTCTGATCGGGTGTTGCGATGTCGCTCCTCCGGAGACTGGCGCGCAGACTGCGTAGACGCGTCCGCATCCCCGCCTGCGCGGGGCTAACCATGACTCGGAGGTTCTCCAGGCCTGTCGATCTGGCCCCATGACTGGCATGCTTTCCACAGGCGAAACAACCGTCTCCGACGGCAGCAGCCAATACGTACTGGTCACCGGCGAGGCCGGCGCGGCGCGTCTTCGGCTGTTGCACGTTGTGTATGGCAGCAGCACCGAAGCGCTTCTAACGGACCTGGGCCTGGTGCCTGGCATGAGCGCTGCGGACATCGGTTGCGGGACGGGCACGGTTTCACGCTGGCTGGCGGGGCGCGTGGGCGGTGCGGGCGTCGTGGTCGGCGTGGATGTGAGCACCGCGCAACTGGAAGTGGCCCGGCGCGACGCGGAGCGCCAAGGTCTGATTCAACTGCAGTTCCAGCACGCGGACGCCTACGATACTCGCCTGCCCAGGGAGAGCTTCGACTTCGTGTACTGCCGGTTCCTGCTGTGCCATCTCGCGCAACCCGAACGGGCGCTGGCTGAGATGCGCGCTCTTCTGAAGCCCAATGGCGCGCTGGTATGCGACGACGTGGACGTGGCGAGCATCTTTGCCGACCCGCCGTCGTCGGCCGTCGAGCGGATGCGGGATCTGATGCTGGCAGTGGGCGCGGCACGGGGTGTGGATTTCCGTCTCGGGATCAGGCTGCATCGCTTGTTCCGCAGCACAGGGCTCGCCAACCCTCAGGTTAGCTTCGATCAGCCGGTGTATGCAGCGGGGGAGGAGAAGCGGATCTGGGAGTACACCTTTCTCGAAGCGGCGCCCGCAATGATCCAGGCGGGATTGGTCAGGCCGGCCGAGCTGGAGAAACTGACCCAGGAACTGGTCGCGGTCGCGCGGGACGAGACCATAATGGTGGCGCAGGCCCGCAAGGTGCAGGTGTGGGCGCGGAAGTAGGGGATGGTCAGTGGCACGGAGCATATGTCGATTTGTGATGAGCATTCTCGGAATCGTTCTTTGGCGGTGGCAGACTGACTGACTAAGCTTGCCACTTCTTGCAACCACCTGGAGGTGAGCCATGAGCAAGGTACTGAACGAAGTTCTGAAAGCCAACGAGAAGTACGCCGCATCCTTCGGCGAGAAGGGCAAGCTGCCCCTGCCTCCGGCCAGGCAGTTCGCGATCCTCACCTGCATGGACGCGCGCCTGCATCCCTCCAAGTTCGCGGGGCTGGCAGAAGGCGACGCCCATGTGATCCGCAACGCTGGGGGGCGCGCCAGCGACGACGCCATCCGCTCCCTGGTGATCTCCTACAAGCTGCTGGGCACCAAGGAGTGGTTCGTGATCCACCACACCAACTGCGGCATGGAGCTGTTCACCGACGATGTGATGTCGGGGTTGCTGGAAAGCAGCCTGAAGACCGCAGTGCTGGACGGAACGAAGTGGAAGGACGTCGGCGCCGGCCCGGGTGCGATCCACGGCAAGTACGTGAAGTGGCTGACCATCAGCAATCTGGAGGGCAGCGTCGTGGAGGATGTCCAGCGCATCCGCAGTCATCCGCTGGTGCCAGGGGAGATTCCGATCTACGGCTACATCTACGATGTGACCAACGGCAAGCTGATCGAGGTGAAAAAGGCGACGGAGGCCGGCCGGGCGCGATAGACGTTCGCGGGCGCACCGGGGACGCCGGTCGCGTCGCACGGAACCGACAGAAGGAATAGGCTCGGACAAGCCTAAGCTCCCTACCGCATAACTGGACGTGTGTTGCATGCGGGCCAGCGGTGAGTCGGGCCGCGCGGGGAAGGACTGCGTTTGGAACCGGGCACAAGGGCACTTGTCACATAGGCGTGGCTCGCGGAGCCAGCTCACCCCAGTGACAACGTCGACCCGACCTTCCCCTGCATGGCACACGGTAGCTCCGAGCGGCTTCCCGGACGTGGCGAGGACGCCCCGCTCCTGAAAAGCCCGGTGTTCTGGATCGCTGTAGCCATTGTGCTGGCTGCTGGCGTCGGCCTGTATCTCTGGCGGGAGCGCGCGGGGCAAGATCTGCCGACGGAAGCGCAGCCGCAGGTGCAGGAAGCACCCGCGCCGGACGCTGCTATCGAGGAGGTGGCGCCGGCGGCAAGCCCCGAGCCACAGATCCAGCATCCGATCCCGGAGGTCGAAACGGCGCTGGCCGGCGACAGCAAGCCGCTGCCGTCTTTGGACGCAAGCGACGTCCCGGTGCAGCAGTCGCTGGCGGGCGCGTTCGCCACGGCGAAACCCATGGACGGGTTGTCGCTCTCGCAGGACCTCATCCGTCACTTGGTCGCGACGGTGGATAACCTCCCGCGACAGCATGTGGCGACGAGCCTATTGCCGCTCAGGCCGCCGCCTGGGCAGCTGGTCGCGTCTGGGCGCGGGGAAGTCGTGGTACTGAGCCCGAAGAGCTACGCGCGCTACACCCGCTACATCAAGCTGGCCCAGGCCGTGGACACGAAGACGCTCGTCGCGGTCTACGTGCGCTTCTATCCGTTGTTCCAGCAGGCCTACGAGGAGCTAGGGTATCCGGATCGGTACTTCAACGACCGTGTCGTCGAGGTGATCGACCATCTTCTGGCCACTCCCGAGGTGGAGCAACCCCTGGAACTGGTGGAGTTCGGGGGCTTCTACCAGTTCGCCGATCCCGATGTTGAGGATCTTTCCGCTGGGCGGAAGCTCCTGATCCGGATCGGGCCCGACAACGCCGCGGTCATCAAGGCGAAGCTGCGGGACATCCGGCGCGAGGTGACGGTCCAGGCGCCTGCGTCCCAGAAGGCATCTGATTAGGGTGTCATCCCCGCGACGGCGCGCGACGGCGGGGATCCAGCAGTGTCTGAGGCACCTGGGTTCCCGCTTTCGCGGGAACGACAGCGCAACACTCATCCAAACACTCTCTAGCGCCTCTCCTCGCTCCGGGACCGATCGCCAACGCCGTTCTCGGGCGTCCAGCGCAGCTCGATGCGCTGATCTGGAAGGAGCTGCGTGCGGGTGCCGAAACGCTGACCCTCGCGATCGATGACCGAGCACAGCCATCCCCGGTCTTCAGCGCTGGCGCGCCGCACCCGGAAGCGGTGCATCTGGGTGGCGACCAGCTCGAGGCGGCGCAGCCGGCCGGTATCGGCCTCCAGGGCGGGGAAGTACATGAAGCTCAGATCGCCGCGGAACGCCTCGTGGCCGTGGATGCCTTCGTAGTCGTTGATGAAGTCGCCGCAGCCGTAGAGGATGAGCTTCCCGACGTAGACCTCGATGGCCTTGGGGTGGTGCGAAGAATGGCCGTGGAACACGTCGACGCCGGCGTGATCGATCACGCGGTGGGCGAACGTAACCTCGGCCGGTGCGATCTCGTGGCCCCAGTTCGAGCCCCAGTGCACCGAGAGCACCACGACGTCTCCTGGCCGTTTGGCCGCCAGGATGCGCTGGGCGAGCCGATCGACGGTGCGCTCCGACAGGTCGGCGATGAAGTCGACCCCCGGCCGGTTCGCCTGTGCAGCCCAATGCCGCGGCACGCCGCTGCTTTCCAGCCCCACTGCGAAGACGAGGATGCGGCGATCCGCTTCCACCGGGAGTTGTGCCGGTGCCTCCGCTTCGACGCGGTCTCTCCCGGCGCCCGCGGTGCGGATGCTCGCGCCGTGGAGAGCATCCAGCGTCTCGTTCAGGCCCGACGCGCCCCAGTCCAGCACATGGTTGTTGGCGAGCACGCAGCAGTCGATGCCGGCGGCGGACAGGCAACCCAGGTTGGCCGGATGCATGCGGTAGTTGATGCCCTTGTCGACCCAGTCGTTGCTCCGGGTGACGGCGGTCTCGAGGTTGACGATCCGCGCGTGAGGCCGCACGCGCCGGAGTTCGTCCAGTGCGTCGCCCCAGATGTAGTCGGCAGCCACTGCGCGCGGGATGGGCCCGTTGCGTTCCTCCGCCAGAATCACGTAGTCCACGGCGTTCTGCACCCACGGCTCGTGGATCTCGGGCCCGCACGGGTGCGCCAGGATCTGATCGATTCCCCGGCCGGTCATCACGTCGCCGCAGACGAACAAGGTGAGCTGGTTCACCGCCGCATCATGGATCCGGTCGCAGCCCCAGGCTTTGACCCGGATCAATCCCGGATCGGCAGGTCGCCGCTGGCCCGCATTTGCTGTCGTGCCGCGGCGGTCGTGTCGGGGCGCCGCGCCGCACAGGGTTGCCGCGCGGCGCGAACCGCTACTGAAACGTGGCGGCGGTGAGCTCCTGCGACGCTTTCTCGCCGAAGGAGTTGCGGTAGACGGTCTTCACCACGCTGATCTTGCCGTTGATGAGCGCGAACCAGTCGGTCCCGTCCTCCTTTCCCGAGAACGGATTGCCCTTGGAGTCGACGCCCTTTATCCGCCCGCTGAAGGACACCTTGAACGCCTCGAACTCGCCGGCGGGGACTTTGACTTTCTCGAGCCGCTCCGCCTTGCGCTCCTGGGTGACCTCTGCAGTGAAGGTCTCGCCCGTGACCGTGAAGGTCTGCGTCCACTTCTTCCCCTTCTGCAACGGCAGACCGATGAAGTCGAGACCCGGCGAGAAGGCGCACTGCTGCCCGTTGGCCAGGCACATCGCTTTCACGAGCCTTAGGGAGCCCTTGATGGCCGCGCCCTCGAAGTTGCGCCCGCCCACCTTCTGGACGAAGTGGACCTCCTGGTCCGAGCCCTCTGTGCATTCCAAGTCCAGCTGCTGGGGCTTGTTGTTCAGCACCCAGGTGTAGCTGGCCTTGTCGCCGGGCTGGCAGTCCTTCGCCGGCTCCATGGTTTGCCCGACCGCGACCCCGGGAAAGACGACAGCAGCCACGATCGCCATGCGGAAATACGTGCGCATCTGATTTCCTCCGTGTTGGTTCAGGTACGTGGGCCGCGGGGTGCCGCCGCCGGTGAGCGGGCGGAGAGCACCCGGTCCGATCGCAAGCGTACCGGCCGAGAGGTTACGGATCGCTTACCGATTACATGATCTGGTTCACCACGCCGCCGTCCACGCGCAGCGCCGCGCCGCTCGTGGCGGAAGCCAGCGGGCTGCACAGATAGACGGTGAGGTTCGCCACCTCATCTGCGGACGCGAAGCGCTTCAGGAGCGAGGTCGGGCGGAACGTCACGAAGAACTCTTTCTCGAGCTCGGCCACGGTGATGCCCGCCGCCTTGGCGCGCTCGGCGCGCATGCGCTCGCTGTTCTCGGTACGGGTGGGGCCGGGCAGCACGGTATTGACCGTGACACCGGTCCCGGCCAGCTCGATGGCCAGCCCGCGCGAGATGCTGAGCTGCGCGGTCTTGGTCATCCCGTAGTGGATCATCTCGCGCGGGATGTTCAGCCCCGACTCGCTCGAGATGAACAGCACGCGCCCCCAGCCTCGCTTGGCCATTGCCGGCGCGTAGCGGCGTGCGAAGCGAACGCCGCTCAGGACGTTCACCTCGAACAGGCGCAGCCAGTCGGCATCCGGGATCTCGAAGAACGGCTTGCGCTCGTAGATGCCCAGGTTGTTGACCAGGATGTCGACCTCCGGCACCCGCGCGAACACGGCTTGCGCCCCCTCGGCGGTGGCGCAGTCTGCAGCGATCCCGTCGGCGTGTGCTTTCGGGAGCGCATCGCGCAGGCGTGCAAGCGCTGCGTCGACGGAGCTCTGGGTGCGACCCGTGATCGTGACGCGTGCCCCTTCGGCGGCCAGGCCACGTGCGATGGCGTAGCCGATGCCGCCGGTGGAGCCTGTGATCAGGGCGTGGCGGTCGGTGAGTTGCAGGTCCATTGCGTAAGCCTCGTGGTACGTTGAGTGGGAATCGAGAAGCGCCCTCGGTGCACCCGCGATAATAGCGGGCTATCTCACGGACCGACAGGGATTACCGCAGCAAGCTCCAGGTTCCGAGCAGCACGAGGCCGGCGAGCGCGACCCACGCCAGCCACATGTTGTGCACCGCACGCCGGCGCAACGCATCGACGGCCTGTGCCAGCTGCGCGTTGCTCTCTGCCATCGAGCGCAGCAGTTCGGCGGTCTGCTGCTGCTCACGTTCGAGCTGCGCGATGCGTGCGGAGAGTGCCGCCAGGTCGGATTGCGGGTCGCCGGCAAGGGTGCTCGACGTGCGTTGTGCGGCCGGGCCGGCTTTGTTGCGGGCGAGGTTGACCAGCGCCTTCGCGCCATCGACGATCAGCGGCGCGTTGGAAACGATGCTAGACCAGGGTACCGCCTTGAGCCAGAGTAGGGACATGACCTGTTAGCCTTCTAGTACAGCGACACGGTAGTTACGAAACATCGCCCGGCAGGCGTGGAACATCGGCAAGGCGCACCTGTCCTCGTCCTTTCGGTTTTCTTCGTGTCTTCGTGCCTTCGTGGTGAGAGGTGGAATTAGTGGGACATATACCGCAATCGCCCTCTGCAGCTCAAGGACATCGTCTTCACCACCGGGCCGCGGCGGAAGGCTGACGCCACCCAGCTTATACTTTCCCCGGTCGGACAGTTGCCGGCGGTTAGAGTCGCACCCGAACAGCGGTCCGACCACGACGAGGCAGGGGGAGGGACAGATGGGCAAGCTGAATGGATGTGTGGCGCTCGTGACCGGCAGCGGCCGGGGCATCGGGCGGGCGATCGCGCTGCGCTACGCGCGCGAGGGCGCGACCGTCGTTACAGTGGATCTGGACGAGCCAGGCGTGCGAGCGGTGGCCGAAGAGGCTCGCGCGCTCGGCGCGGCGGTCGATGCCTTTCGGGTGGACCTGCGCGAGCCGCAGCAGAGCGCCGAAATGGTCGGGCGCGTGGTCGAGCGGTTCGGCCGGCTCGACATCATGGTGAACAACGCTGGCGTCATGCGTGTGCGGTCGCTGCTCGAGCTGACGCCCGAGGACTGGGATTTCGTCAACGACGTCAACGCGCGCGGGCTGTTCTTCGCTCTGCAGGCAGGCGCAAGGCAGATGGTGAAGCAGACGCCGGTGAGCGCAGGCCGGCCGCGCGGCAAGATCGTCAACGTCGCTTCCATTGCCGGCCGGATCGGACGGCCCATGTTTGCAGCCTACGCGGCCAGCAAGGCGGCGGCGATAAGCATTACGCAGTCGGCTGCGCACGCGCTGGCGCCGGACGTGACGGTCAACGCCATCTGTCCGGGGGTGGTCGACACCGAGATGTGGCGCCAGATCGACCGCGAGTGGACGCAGCTGGAACAGCGACCCATCGGCGCAGCGTGGCAGGATCGCACCCGCGGCATTCCCATGGGCCGCCCGGAGACCGCCGAGGATCTCGCCGGCATGGCGGTATTCCTGGCGAGCGCCGACTCCGACTACATCACCGGCCAGTCGTACCACGTTGACGGGGGGTTGGTGATGTTGTGAGAGGCGAGGGAAGCGCGCATCAACCACAGAGGAAGACCCGAACCCCATTGACCACGAAGGACACGAGGGAGCACGAAGGAAACCAGGGTTCCGATGCAGTTTGCTGACCGCTAGCCCGGATATTTCATCAGGACGCGGATTTCCGGGTCGTTCCGGGCGAGCCAGGTCGGGCATGCCCGAGATGGCCGTCCAGAACGAGGCGGAAACCGCGTAACCCCAAAGCCAAAGTGTCCGGCCCTGCAATCATCTGGAAAGCGTTTGCTGGTGTGCATCCGCAAGCAATACGGAGGTGGCGTGGTGAAATATCCGGGCTAGGACGCCACGGGACCAAACGGTTTCGTCGCCGTCTGTTCGTGCGCCCCGGATCAGTCCGTATGTCCTGACACCACCAAGATATGAAGGTACCAACGGGTTTCCTTCGTGCTCCTTCGTGTCCTTCGTGGTAATGAGGTATGGTTCTTCTTGGCCTCCCCCGATCACGCAGTGGCGGGCTTGGCAGTTCGATCTTTTTCTCCTGCTTTTCTCTGCGCTCTTTGCGTCTCTGCGGTTCAAATTGAGTTTGCCGGACCGGTGCTCGCTGCTATACCGCAGCGCCCGCCTTGTCTCGCAGCACAACCGTCTTGATCGCTTCTACGATGTCGTCGGTCGACGGGATGACCAGCCGCTCGAGCTTGTCGTTGTAGGGCATGGGGGAGTCGCGCGCGCCGATACGCAGGATCGGTGCATCGAGCCAGTCGATAGCCTTCTCCGCCACCATCGCCGCGACCTCGGCGCCGAAGCCCCAGCGCTTCCAGCCCTCGTGCGCGACGACCAGCCGGGTGGTCTTCTTGACCGACCGAATGATGGCGTCCTCGTCCAGCGGACGCAGCGTGCGCGGGTCGATCACTTCCACGTCGATCCCTTCGGCCTCCAGGCGGGTGGCGGCCTGCAGCGCCGACTCCACCATCGCCAGCGTCGCCACCAGCGTCACGTCCTGTCCGGGACGTTTCACCACCGCCTTGCCGATGGGGATCGCATAGGACTCCTGCGGCACCGACGCCTTCTTGCCCACGTATAGCATTTTGTGCTCAAGGAAGATCACCGGGTTGTCCTCGCGAATCGCGCTGGTGAGCAGGCCCTTGGCCTCGTAGGGCGAGGAGGGCGCGAGCACGACCAGGCCGGGCACGTGGGTGAACCACGCCTCCAGGCTCTGCGAGTGCTGTGCGGCCAGGCGGATGCCACCGCCCTGTGGACCGCGGATGACCAGCGGCACGGTGGGCTTGCCGCCCAGCATGAAGCGGAACTTGGCCGACTGGTTCACGATCATGTCCATCATGTGCGTGATGAAGTCGAAGATCTGCACCTCCGCCACCGGCCGCATTCCCGTCACCGCGGCGCCGACAGCGCAGGCTGCGATAGCCGCCTCCGAGATGGGTGTGTCGCGCAGCCGCTCGGGGCCGAACTGCTCGATGAGACCGCGGGTGGCCGCGAAGATCCCGCCGATCTTGCCCACGTCCTCGCCCAGCACGAACACGCGCGGGTCGCGCTGCATCTCCTGCGCGAGCGCCTCCTTGATGGCCTCCGCGAAGCTGAGCTCGCGCCCTGCTGCCGGCCTGGGCTCCGCCGGCACGTAGTGCGGCGCGTACACCGCGTTCTCCAGGTCCTGCAGGGTCGGCTCGGGGCTGCCGACGGCGAACTCCTTTGCTGCCGCCAGCTCGGCTTCGACCTCGGCCCGCATCCGCTCCAGCGCTTCGCGCGTGAACCCGTGCGCAGTCTCGAGCGTATGCTCGAAGCGGGCGATCGGATCGAGGCGGCGCCACTCCACCTCCTCCGCTTCGGTTCGATAGCGCGGCAGGTTGGCGCGCATGGAGTGATCGCCCCAGCGATAAGTGAGTGCTTCGATCAAGGTGGGGCCCTCGCCGTGGCGCGCTCGCGCCACCGCCTGCTGCACAGCGGCATGCACCGCCAGGACGTCGTTGCCGTCGACCGTCACGCCCGGCAGCGAGTAGGCGCCGGCGCGTCCGGACACACGCTCGATAGCCGTGGAGTCCTTCATCGAAGTGGACAAGCCGTACTGGTTGTTCTCGCACAGGTACACCACCGGCAGCTTCCACAGCGAGCCGATGTTGAGGCACTCGTGAAAGATGCCTTCGTTCGCGGCCCCGTCGCCGAAGAACACCACGCCAACCGCGCCGCTGCCGCGCAGCTTGTTCGACAGGGCAGCGCCGGTGCCGATGCCGATCCCTGCGCCGACGATGCCATTGGCGCCGAGGATGTTGAGCTCCAGGTCGGCGATGTGCATGGAGCCCCCCAAGCCCTTGCAGTAGCCGGTCACGCGCCCCATCAGCTCGGCCATCATCTTGCCCAGCGACGCCCCCTTGGCGATGCAGTGGCCGTGGCCGCGGTGATGGCTGACGACGAAGTCGGCCTTGGTGAGCACCGCGCAGGCGCCTGCGGCTACCGCCTCCTGCCCGACGTAGCTGTGCGCGGTGCCCTTCACCAGGCCTTCCTTGAACAGTTCCGCAACGCCCTGGTCGAAGCGGCGGATTCGCAGCATGGTGCGGTACACCGCCTCGAGGTCTTTGCTTTCCATCTGGACTCCTCCCTCGGTCGCGCCGAGCTCGTTGTTGGATGCGTTGCCGGTGCACACGTTGCGCCCGGCGAGCAGCGACAATATACGCTGTCGTCGCAGCAGAGAGAAACCCGGCTGGACGGAGGAAGGTGCGTACGGTGCAGTGGCCGCGCGCACAACCGCGGTCTGATTCCGTCGGAAAGAGCGCGCCGCTTCGGGCGCGTGAGTTCCGCCCGCCTGGCGAGCGGACCGGCAGCGAGCAGGCTCCAGGTGAAGAGCGCCGGCGCGGTAGTCGCCAGGACTCCCGGCCCGCCGCCGACCTCATCTGGCAGCGGTTCAGCCTGACCCACGCCTCAACTTTCCAGAGCAGCGGTCGTTATGACCAACAGGCTGCGCGCGCCGTGCAGCCCGCCCGTGCCCTCCGGGCAGACACGCGCGCAGGGGAGTCGAGTAATGGACCAGACCGGCATGTCACCGAGCTCTCCCGATGAGCTTCCGGTGGAGGCGCTGGCAGCGCTGCAGGCGGGAAACAAGATCGAAGCGATCAAGGTCGTGCGCGTGGCGCGCCGGGTCGACCTGAAAGACGCAAAGGACATCGTCGACCGCTACGTCGCGGCCTGCCCCCTCCTTCAGCAGCAGATGAGCACCGTCGGGGCGGAGCAGGGCCGCAGGCTGGTGTTCGCCACGGTGGTGGTTATCGCCATCGGCGCAGCGGTGTATTTCTTCACGCACGGCGTGTGAGCCGTAGTGGCCGTTGTCGTCGGGCTGCTCACCTGCCTCGTCGCGCAGACACTTCCATGCGCACTCTGATCGTTGTCTTCAGCCTGGCCCTGTGTGCCTGCGGCGACAGCGGGCAACCGCCGAGCAGTCAAGACCGCATCTACGACACGCAGCGCCGGGCGTTGGAGAAGGCGCAGGACCTGAACGACAAGGTCATGGACTCAGCTCAGAAGCTGCGCTCGGAAGAAGCGCAGCAGGCGCAATAGCGCCCGGCCTCGGGCGCTGGACCTGTCGAGCCCGAGTGTCGGCTCGGTTGCCGTTACTCACCTCCCAAAGTCTGTCTGCTATGCTCTAGCCTGCCCCCGCCGGCAGGATGCCTGCGCGCACAGCGCTGATTGTCTCTCGCCAAGGCGCAGGGTTGCGCCGGTCGCCGACTGACTTCGCCTGGAGCGTGCAACATGCGATACGAACTGTACTACTGGCCGGGCATACAGGGGCGCGGAGAGTTCGTCCGCCTGGCGCTCGAGGAGAGCGGCGCCGACTATGTCGACGTAGCCCGGCTCCGCGGGCGCGGCCAGGGTGTGGCGGCGATGCTGCGCTTCCTCGACGGCGAAGGGGGCGAGCGCCCGCCGTTCGCACCGCCGTTCCTCAAGGCCGGCAGGCTGGTGATCGGGCACACGGCGAACATCCTGCACTACCTTGGGCCGCGGCTGGGCCTCGTTTCGAACGCCGAGGCGACGCGGGTGTGGGCGCATCAACTGCAGCTCACCGTCACCGACTTCGTGGCGGAGATCCACGACGTTCACCATCCGATCGCCTCGAGCCTCTACTACCACCAGCAAAAGAGCGAGGCGCGCCGGCGCGCGAAGCATTTCACCGGCGAGCGGCTGCCCAAGTTCCTCGGCTATTTCGAGCAGGTGCTCGCAGCCAACTCCGCCGGCCGCGGCTACACGATCGGCCGTGCGCTGTCGTATGTCGATCTGTCGCTGTTCCAGCTCATCGCAGGGCTGCGTTACGCGTTCCCGAACACGATGAAGCGGCAAGCCCGGCGCACTGCCGGTCTGCTGGCGCTGCACGACAAGGTGGCGGCGCGTCCCAACATCGCTGCATACCTGGCCTCGGAGCGGCGCATCGCATTCAACCAGGACGGCATCTTCCGGCACTATCCCGAGCTCGACGGTTGAGGCGCGCTGCATTCGGCCAAGTGCACCGCGCAGGCTTGCAGGGTGCGTCGCCCTCGGCAGACAGTGTCGCCCGCATGCGCCAAGCGCAGTGCGCATTTCCCGTTGCGTTTTCACCCTCTCGGCTGCTAACTTACTTCTCCCGCGCGATCGGATGCGGGAGGAGGAGTGACATGAGTGGAGATGGATCGGCCTATAGGCTTGCGGTGGTCGGCTCGGGTCGCGTGCGCGGTCAGATCGCGATGGTTGGATGCCCCGGGCGCATGGCGGGGATCGCGCTCCCGACCACCAGCGCGTGGCGACTGCAGCGCGATGTCGCCACGCTCAAGCACTGGGGCACGCAGGCGCTGGTGACGCTGCTGGAGAAATCCGAGCTGGCCCTGATGCGTCTGGGCACGTTGCCAGCGTTGCTGGAGGCCCGCAAGATCGACTGGTATCACCTACCGCTGCGGGACGGGTGCATTCCCGACGAAAGCTTCGAGGCCATGTGGCGCGCCGCGGCGCCCCAGCTGCGCGAGGTGTTGTGGCGCGGCGGCCGGATAGCAGTGCATTGCGTGGACGGCCGTTCGCGCACGGCGATGGTGACCGCCAAGCTTCTGGTGGAGCTGGGGTGTCCGACCCAGGACGCGCTCAACCGAGTGCGCGGCGCGCGGCCTCGTGTGCTGGTCAGCGCCGAGGAGGAGCAGTTCATCCGTCGCCAGGTCCCGGCGGTCGAAGCCGCTTTCCGCACGCAGGTCAGTCTGGCGCAGCCTCGCGGGCTGCATCGCTCGTTGAATGCCGAGGACGACCCGGCGTTCGGGTGGAGCGACTCCTCGCCGGACGATCCCGACCAGCTCGATCTTCGGCGCGCGCAGTAGCGACGTGCGCCCCGCGCGCTGCGCATCTTCCAGCTTTGCCGCCGGCCGGACAACGCTGTAGGCTTCAGCATAGTGCCCCGCGCTGCCGGGGGCCTTGCCGAGGTGGAGGTGGAGTATGCGGCTGGAGGGAAAGATCGCTGTCGTCGTCGGTGCCGGTCAAAGCCCGGGCGAGGGCATCGGCAACGGCCGTGCCACGGTCCTACGCTTCGTGCGTGAAGGCGCGAAGGTGCTCGCGGTCGATCGCGACCTGGCCTCGGCTGAGGAGACGGCGGCAATGGCTGCTGCTGACGGCGGGATATGCGTCCCGGTCCATGCCGACGTCACCGACGAGACGAGCCTGGCTGCGGCAATCGCTTCCGCGCACGAACGCTGGGGCCGGGTGGACATCCTTCACAACAATGTGGGCGTGAGCATCGCCGGCGGGGACGCCGCGCTGCTGGAGGTCACCGAGGCGGCTTTCGACCGCATCTGCGCCATCAACCTGCGCGGGACAGTGATGGCGTGCAAGCACGCCCTGCCGATCATGCGCAGCCAACGCGCGGGCGCCATCATCAACATCTCGTCGATTGCCGCGTGGGCGGAGTATCCGCTGGTCGCGTACAAGGCCACCAAGGCTGCTCTGATCGCCTTCACCCAGCAGGTCGCTATCCAGAACGCCGAGTTCGGCATCCGCGCCAACGTGATTCTCCCCGGCCTGATGGACACACCCATGGCCGTGGATACCCGGGCGCGCGAGTGGCGCAAGAGCCGGGCGGAGGTCGTCGCCGAGCGCAACGCCAAGGTGCCGCTGCGTCGCCGCATGGGCACGGCTTGGGACGTCGCCAACGCCGCGTTGTTCCTCGCCTCCGATGAGGCCGGCTTTATCACCGGAGTCGCGCTGCCGGTGGACGGCGGAGCGCTGACCCGCGTCGGCTAGGCTGACGCCGGTGCGGCTGAGCGAATTTCCAGCGGCCGGGGAAGCCGCGGGGGCCAGTGCAAGATGGCCGCGTAGTCCTTGCATGCTCGCGGCGCTAACCGTGCGAGCATGCTGGGAGGTCAGAGCTCGATCAACGAAACGGTACTGAGGCTAGGAGGCACTTGACGAGGGGTGCTTCGTCGAACGGTGAAGGGACACTGGGCCCTCCCATCCGCAGTCTAATGCTAGGCACCGGTAACGCTGCCTCGGAAAGAACAGACTGACGATGCGATCGAAGGGCGTGCGGCGAATCCGCCTGGCGGGTGCATGGCAGCGGGGGCAGTAGACTTCTTCAGGATCGGTCTTTGAGTACATCGAAGGTGCCCGCGTGCGTGGCGCGCTGTCCCAGCTCGAGATCCGCCTGCTCGCTTACGGAGCTGGGCCGGGGGGAGACGACGTACATGACCTTTGGTAGACGCCAGCCGGTGTGAGTAAGTTCCCCTACCGTGCCGATGGTTGGCCCAACCGTCGGCATGATCACTGCAGAGGGCCGACCGCAGGCCGTACAGTTCTTGGAAAACACCGCCTAGTGAGCGCGGGTGGGCCCTTTGGAGAGCGTATGCGCGACGACTGCCTGGTTGGCTGCTGCCAGGCACCGGGGTAGCGGTGCCGCGGGCTAGGTCGACGCCTGCAGGGAATCGGGGCGGGTAAAGTCAACGTCCTCTGGCACGGGCCAGAGCCATTCGCCGGTGTCCGTGGGAGTGCTCGGGCCGCCGCCGAGGTCGTCCAGCTCCGCGCACACGCGCACGACGAACTCCGCGCCGCTCGCGACACGCACAATGCACCGATCGCCCTCAGAATGCAACCACAGAGTACCGCCCATCTCTCCTTTCTGATCGAAGAATCGCACGCGCACGGTGTCGCCAACGGCGTCCACTGTTTGCCGCTGGAACGCTGGGAAGCCTGGCACTCCCGTGCTGTTCTGACCGTCCCCTGGTGCAGCGCTCCCGGATCCTCGAGGGTCGGAGTCTTTCACTGGCTCGGTCGCAACGTCCTGGCTCGCGGTAACAGACTGCTCCAGGAACCAGGTGTACCAGGTCAGGACAGCCTCCGCGGTGCAGTTTCGGGCGAACGCAACGGCTGCACGGGAGCCTTGGGCAGGCTTCCATAGCTGGCTGCTGCCAGCGCCGTTCGGGACGGCTGGCCGGGACGGGACGAAGCCCGGCCGATGGGCGAATGGCTGTGGCTGCTCGGCGGGACGCGAGGCCGGCAGCGCCGAGCGTTTCCGACGCGACAATCCGGCCAAGCGAAGCGCAAACCGCGCAGCAGCGCGCAGAATGCGATCGAGTCTGGTGGAGTGTGGCATTCCTGGTCGATGCTGTTGGTGAGTGGTCCGCTTCCGGCAGGCAGTCCGACAGAGCCTTCTGCTAGATGGTGTTCCTTCCTCCTCCAGGCAGCTGTCGGTCGTCCTGATAACGCTATGATAAGGCAAACTTGGGCACCTTCAGACCGAATGTGCATGAAAGACCAACTCGAGCCGCTTGCTCAGCCGTCCTCACCAAAGGACCTTTTCGTCGCGTTCACGGCTCTCGCCCTTCAGGGCTTCGGCGGCGTGTTGGCCGTCGCGCAGCGCGTGCTGTGCGAGCAGAAGCGTTGGCTCACGAAAGAGCAGTTCCTGGAGATTCTGGCGATCGGGCAGGTGCTGCCGGGTCCCAACGTGTGCAACGTGGCGCTGATGGTCGGTGATCGCTTCTTCGGCTGGCGCGGGGCTTTCGCGGCGCTGGCCGGCATGATGGCCGTGCCTCTGGCCATCGTACTCCTGGTGACGGCCGTATATGCCCAGTATGCGCTGCAGCCTGCCGTAGCCGGTGCCCTCAAGGGTATGGGCGCGGTGGCGGCTGGGCTGATCGTGGGAACCGCGCTGAAGCTCGCCGCCGCGCTGCGCGTCAATCCGATGGGGCTGGGGGTTTGCATCGGCTTCATCGGGCTGGCCCTGGTCGGTGTGGCGCTGCTGCGCTGGCCGCTGGTGTGGGTGCTGTTGGGGCTCGGGAGCCTGGCCTGGGCCTTTGCCTGGAGGCGCCTGCGCGCCGTGCCCGGTGCGCGCGCGGACGGGCCCTAGCAGTGCTCCCTGCGATCGACTGGCTCGCGCTGTTCGGCCACTTCCTGCTGCTGTCGCTGCTGGCGATCGGCGGGGCGATCACCGTGGCTCCCGACATGCACCGCGTGATGGTGGACCAGATGGGCCTGCTTACCGACGCGCAGTTCAGCGCGTCGATCGCCATCGCCCAGGCCTCGCCCGGCCCGAACGTGCTGTTCGTGGCGGTGATGGGCTACCAGGCAGCCGGCTTGCCCGGGGCGGCCGTGACCCTGTTCGGAATCATGCTGCCGTCCACGACGCTGGCGCTGGCTGCCGCCCGGTGGGGGCACGCGCGGCGCGACTGGCGGGCAGTCCAGGCTTTCAAGGCCGGCATGGCGCCCCTCGTGATCGGGCTGCTGTTCGCCACCGGATGGATCCTGAGCAGCGAGACTGCAGGCTGGCGCCACGGGTTGCTGACACTGGCCGCTGCCGTGCTGATCTGGCGCACGCGGGTGCACCTGCTCCTGTTGATTGCGGCTGGCGCGGTCCTGGGCGGAGCCGGATGGGTGTGACGCGGCGTCTGCCCGTCGGTGCACTCTTGTGCGCGGACGTGGTCGGGGGAAACCTCCTGAGCTGAGGGCGGAACTTAATGCTGCGCCGACCATCAATCGATTACCATACCGGGTGCAGAAGACGGGGCGCACGCCCGCAATGGCCTGAACGGTTCGCCTGGCGCCCTCGCGCCGAGCGCCAGTTGCTCGGTTGCGGGGCCAGCCCTGCAGGATCCAGGTTGCCGCACTCGACGCACATCGCCGGGGATTGGGGTGCGGCACCTGAACACGCGACCGGGTCCACCGGGCCCGGCGCTTCCCATAAAACCACATGCAACGGAGACTGACCATGGCACTTCACATCGGGGACGAAGCCCCCGACTTTACGGTAGACACTACGCAGGGCCCGATTCGTTTCCACGAGTGGATCGGCGATGGTTGGGCCATCCTGTTTTCGCATCCGAAGGACTTCACGCCGGTGTGCACGACGGAGCTGGGCTACATGGCCGGGCTCGTGCCCGAGTTCAAGAAGCGCAACTGCAAGATCATCGGCCTGAGCATCGATCCGGTGGAGGACCACAACCGCTGGCTGAAGGACATCGAGGAAACCCAGGGCCACGCGGTCACCTATCCGCTCATCGGCGACAAGGACCTCAAGGTGGCCAAGCTCTACGACATGATTCACCCTAACGCGAGCGGGGATACCAAGCGGACGGCCGTGGACAACGCCACGGTACGATCGGTCTTCCTGATCGGCCCGGACAAGAAGATCAAGGCGACGCTGACCTATCCCATGAGCACCGGCCGCAACTTCGATGAGGTGCTGCGGCTGCTCGACTCGTGCCAACTCACGGCCAAGCACAAGGTGGCCACGCCGGTGAACTGGAAGCAGGGTCAGGACGTCATCATCGTCCCGTCCGTCCCGGACGAGGAGGCCAAGCAGAAGTTCCCGCAGGGCTGGAAGGCTCCCAAGCCCTATCTGCGCATCGTGCCGCAGCCGAAGTAAGCGGCTGCGCCGTTCCCCACGAAAGAGGCGCCCGCGGGCGCCTCTTTCTGCTTCTGCGATTGGTCGCTAAGCCCGAAGTTTGGGCTCTTAGCCCTTGCGCTGGCTCAGCCAAGGATAGCGGGTGGCGTCCTTGCCCGCGTAGTCCGGGTCGAGGTAGATGAAGCAGCGCTGGATCATCCAGTCGCGGATCTCGAACACATCGCACCAGCGCCCCGCGCCCCATTCGGGTACACCGGCACGCCAGGGGCCGTCCTTGTGCTCGCCGTGGCTGGTGCCTTCGCACACCACCAGATCGCTGCCCGAGAAGATCCAGTTGAAGTGCGAGTAGTGATGGACGATCGACTTGAGCGTGCCGCCCACGTCGCCGAACAGCTTGCCGATCTCGTCTCGGCCGTTGGCCAGACCCCACTTCGGGAAGTAGACCTGCGCGTCCTTGGCGAACAGGTCCAGGATCGAGCCGCCGGTCGAGGTGACGCCGCCGTTGTCGAAGGCCTTGAGGTATTCGAGGGCGACCGACTTGCGCTGTTCGTCGGTCATCGTCTGCATGGTGAGTGCCATAGCTTCCTCCGCGGGTGAGACGTTGGGTTTGTGCGCGCGCAGCCCGGCGCCCGTGCGCCGGCCTCGCAAACCGCCAGCGCGATCCGGCTCGGGCCGTTAGCGTACACCCTAACGTCGAGGGCAATCGAGAGGATGCACGGGATGCCTCCGGATGAACCAGATTTGCAGAGCCGCCTACCCGAACTTGCATTGGGCGAGCAGTTCGCTCGACGCTCGGCCGTCAGGCGATCGGGAACCACCGGCGCCGGACCGTCGGCGGCGACCAAGTCTGCCATCCAACAGCGTGGGGCCCGTCACAAGGCGGCGGGAAAGCAGCGATAATCGCGAGCCTGGACGACCACGGCGGCTCATCCCGCCGTTGCGGCTACCGATGCGCGAAGATGCTCTCCGCTCCCTGCTCCTGATCAAGGCGGTCGAGGAAACCGACCGTGGGGGAACGCTCATCCCGTCCGCGGACCGGGCGGCAGCGACGCGAGAAGCGGTGCGAGACGCAGGCGGCGGCCCGGCTGCAAGTGCCGGGCCGACCGTGGGCGCACCGCTGAGCGCCGAAGCGCAGGAGCTGCTGGCGCGCCGCGCCGAAAGGCTGCGCCGCCAGCTCGTCGCCCGTCATCCGTTCGTCGACACTGTGCTCGCCCTCTCGCGCGGTCCAGCCTGGGCCGGTTGGCTGGTGGTGGTGCTGGCTGCTGCGCTCGGGGTGGGACTCTCCGCGCTGGACGGCAGCCGGCGGATCAACATCCTGTCCTTCCCGCTCCTCGGCCTGGTGCTGTGGAACGTCCTCGTGTACGTGCTGCTGGCACTGGACGCCGTCCGATCGTCGGTGCGCGCGGGAACCGGCCGTCCATCCCTCCCGCGCTTGCTCGCGCAATCCACGCTGGGACGTGTCAAACGGCTCGTTGCCCGCGCGGCGGCCTTCGATGCGGTGTTGGCCGAGGCGCTCGGGCGCTTTGTTGCGGACTGGTCCGAGGCGGCGCGTGCGCTGCTGACGGCGCGGGCAGTGCGGCTGTTCCATCTGGGCGCTGCGGCGGTCGGCCTCGGCCTCATTGCGGGCCTATACCTGCGCGGGGTCGCGCTCGACTATCGGGCGGGTTGGGAGAGCACTTTTCTCGATGCGCGCCAGGTCCACGCAATCGTAGCGGTGATCTACGCTCCGGCCTCGGCGCTGACGGGCATCCCCATCCCCGACGCCGACCATCTCGGCGCGCTGCGCTGGGACGAGGGCCGCGGCGGCGAGAGCGCGGCGCGGTGGATCCATCTGCTCGCGGCGAGCGTGCTGGTGTTCGTGGTACTGCCCCGCCTGCTACTCGCCCTTGCTGCAACGGTGGCGGTGTGGCGCCGCTCCCGGCATGCCGCTTTGCCTCCCGCGCTCGTCCCGTACTTTCGCTCGGCCTTCGCTTCCACCCAGGGCGCGGCGGGGCGCGGCATCGTCGCCGTGATGCCCTACGCGTACGAGCCCGGTACCGTTGCTCTGGCGGCACTGCGGGAGTTGCTGCCCGCTGCGCTGGGCGAGGGGGTTGCGGTCGACGTGCATGCACCCGTGCGGTACGGCGACGAGGAGGGCTTCCTGCACAACCTGGCCGATCGCGGCGGGGCG
>Ga0209706_10000141_pt1 | contig 36478 bp, 28 predicted proteins | sample PPLLaktember2015_6_FD_187263 | JGI IMG/M metagenome (GOLD analysis project Ga0209706, IMG submission 187263) | Freshwater sediment microbial communities from Prairie Pothole Lake near Jamestown, North Dakota, USA - PPLs Lake P8 Core (1) Depth... | ecosystem: Environmental > Aquatic > Freshwater...
GACGCCGACCGTGAAGAGCGTGATGCCGACGTAGCGCGGCGCGCGCTCCACGATGCGGCGCACGACGGCGTCCTCGTCGAGGCCCTCGGCGTCGCTCTCGACGATCGACGCGTCGTAGCCGTGCTCCCGCGCCATCGCCGCGAGGTGCAGCAGGCCCAGGGCGGGCGCGCGGTTCGACACGTGCCGCACGAACTCGTAGCCCGGCGCCACGCGGTCGTAGGGCGGGTCGACGAGCAAGATGGCCTGGGACATGGAGCCAGTCTAACCCGGCGCCTGGGCCGCTACGACCGGAAGTCCCGGACCGCGCGGTGTCCGCAGGGCCGCCGGCCTGCCCGCTACGACGGGGCCGGACCCGCTCCCCCGGGGCCGCCGCCGGCGCGCCGGACCATTGCGAGCGCGGCCTCCTCGAGCATCTCCTCGTCGAGCTGCTCGGGATCGAGCCATTCGGCCGCGTAGCGCAGGTAGACCTTCTCGCGCACGAACATCTCGAACAGGTCGGCGTCGATGTGCCCCTCGTCCTTCATCTGGCCGAGGATGTCGAGCACGGTCGAGACCTTCATGCCGGGCTTGTAGGGGCGATCCTTCGCGGTGAGCGCCTCGAATACGTCGGCCAGCCCGAGGATGCGCGCCTGGATCGACATCTGGTCGCGCGTCAGGTGGTTCGGGTAGCCGCAGCCGTCCATGCGCTCGTGGTGGCAGCCGGCGATGAAGGGGACGTTGCGCAGGCTGCGCGGGTACGGGAGCTCCTCGAGCATGCGGATCGTCGTCACCACGTGCTGGTTGATGATCTCGCGCTCGCGCGCGTTCAGGGTGCCGCGGAAGATGCAGAGGTTCTCGACCTCCTCGTCGGTCAGGATCGGGCGCGCCGCGCCGTCCGCCCCGTGCCAGCGCCAGCGCGTCGCGATCGTGCGCACGCGCTCCTGATCCGCGTCGTCCATCGACTCGCCGCCGGTGTTGGCGCGGTGCAGGAAGGCGCGGTCGTCGTCGAGGCGGCGCAGCGTCTCCGCGAGGGCCGCGGGTTCGGCGCCGTCGCGGGCGTGCGCGAGCTCGAGCTCGCGGCGCGCGACGGCGAAGCGCGTGTCGACGAGCTCGATGCGGTCGAAGAGCGTCTCGAGCTTGGTCGCCTTGTCCTGCACGTGGACCGGCGTCGTGACCTTGCCGCAATCGTGGAGCAGCGCCGCGATCCGCAGCTCGTAGCGCTCCTGCTCCGACAGCGCGAAGTGGCGGAGCGGGCCCTCCTGCGTGGCGCAGGCGGCGTCGGCGATCAGCTCCGTCAGCACCGGCACCCGGCGGCAATGGGCGCCGGTGTACGGCGACTTCTCGTCGATCGCCTTCACGAGGAGCTGGATCAGCCCCTCGAAGAGCGCGCGGAACTCGCCGGCCAGGCGGTCGCGCGTCAGCGCCACGGCGGTCTGCGAGGCGAGGGAGGCGGCCACGTCGCGCGCCTCGAGGCCGAAGGCGTCGAGGCCCCGGGGCGGCACGAGCTGGAGCACGCCGATCACCTCGCCCTCGTGGTTCTGCATCGGGATCGAGAGCAGGCCGTCCGAGGCGTCCTCGATCGCGCGGCCCATCGACACCGCGCCCTGCGCCGCCGCCTCGAGCCGCGCAGCGAGCGCCTCCGCTTCCGCCGGGTCGAGGACGCGCAGCAGCATGCGCTCGGGACGGTCGCTCGCGTCGAGGAGCGAGAGCGCGCCGGCGCGGGCCGCCGTCACGGCCATCGCGCCGCTCACGATCGCCTCGAGCAGGCGCGAGCGGTCGCGCTCCACCGAGAGCGCGGTGCCGACCTCGTTCAGCGTCGTCATCACGTTCACCTGGTGCGCGATGCTCTCGGCCATCTGGTTGAAGGAGCGGCCGAGATCCTCGAACTCGTCGCCGCTGCGGATCGCCACGCGGGCGCGCAGGTCGCGGTCCGCCAGCCGCTGCGTCGCGCCGTGGAGGATCTCGATCGGCACCAGGCTGCGGCGCACCAGGACCAGCGCCGCGAGGCTCATCGCGAGCAGCGAGAGCACGGCCACCAGCGGGAACACCGACTCGAACTGCTGCATCGGCGCCAGCGCCGCCGCGCGGGGCTCCTCGATCACGAAGGTCCACGGCGCGGTGCGGAACGACGCGCGCAGGAACAGGCTCCACGAGCCTGCGAGCATGTCGTCGTCTGCCGGTGACGCGGACGAGCCGTCGTCGGGGTGGGCGCTGAAGATCGGCCGGCCGGCTTCGTCGAGCACGTGCAGCGCCTCGTTCCCACGCAGCCCGTCGGTCGAGAACAGGAAGCGCGGATCGATGCTCGCCGCGACCAGGCGCTCGCCGTTCGGGCCGGGCGCGAGGCGGGCGAGGATGATGCGGGGCGGGCCGGCACCGCCATCGACGAGAGCGACCCGCGCGACCCCGGCCGAGAGCGCCTCCCGATCTCCGGGGCCGGGCGCGGCGAAGGCGGGAAGGACCGGCTTCCCGTCGGCGTCGGCATCGCCCTGCCAGGCGAACGTGAGCTCGAGGAACCGGCCCTGTGCGAGCTCGCGCAGAGACGCCGGAAGGGCCTCGACCCCGGGGGCCTCGGCGTGCGTCGCGAGCGCCTCCGCCGCCACGCGCAGCGTCGCGTCCGCGAGCACCAGCCGCTCGAGCGCGGCCATGCCGCGCGTCTTCGCGTCCTCCGCGAGGCGCGCGGTCGCATCGCTCTCGAGCTGCTCCGTCACCTGGCGGAACGACAGCCATGCAAAGCTCGTGATCGGAACCAGCGCGCACAGCACCAGCGACAGGAAGATTCGCCGGGCCACGCGGCTCCGCAGGAACCGGCCGTCGATCCCGAGCCGTCGGTAGGAGACGGGTGTCTTGCGCTTCTCGGGCTCGAGGAGCTCCATGCTCAGTACCGGTCCGCGAGACCGATGAAGGCGCCGTTGTTCGCGCGGATCACGTCGTCGCGCGATCGAGGCGTGCTGATCGGGCCGGTGGACAGACCATTCTTGCCGACGCTGTAGAGATCGTAGTCGTCGTTCAGCGGAACGAGGAACCGGTCCTTGCGGGCCCTGCCCGTATTGATCTTCCGGCCGGATCCGTCCCGAAGCGGCGTATAGCGGTACGGGAATCCCCACGGATCGTTGCGCTCGAGGCCGAACGCAGCGAGGCTGGGCGGCGGAGCTTCGCCTTCGGTGAGCCGCCCGTCGATCTCCGTCGCGATCGTCTTGATGTCGAGGATCGCGCGCGTCACGCGCACGCGCTCGATGTAGGCGTCGTATCGGACCGTCGCCATCGCGGCGAGCACTCCGACGATCGCGACCGCGATCATGAGCTCGATCAACGTGAAGCCCGTCCGTTGCCGCTTCCGCATGGGTGCCCCGATGGCTCTGCCGCTCAGCCCAGGCTCACGCGAGCGAGGTGGTCCGCCAGCTCCTTCTCGCGATCCTGCATGCGCGTCACCAGCGCGGCGAGCTCGGCGTTCCCGTGCGTCGCCGTCCAGGCGCCGAGCTCCTCGATCTCCGCGCGAAGGCCGCCAGCACTCGCATGGAGCGCGCTGTGGCGCTCACGGAGCGCCGTCAGCATTTCGTTCAGGGCCTCCGTCTCCTCGGTCAGGTAGTCCGTCGTGCGCAGCTTCACCACTGCGGGCAGCACACCGTCGTGCACGGCCTCGAAGGTCCGGACGTAGCGGACGAGGGGAGAGACCATGCGATGCAGGATCAGCCACGAGCTCAGGAACACCGCGACGATGCAGAGACCGATGAACGGCCACAGCGTGTCGTGCAGGGCGAGGATCCGGTCGGTCAGCTTCGCGAGCTCCTGGGCCGACGCGGGCGTCGCGTCGAAGCGCAGGAAGAGCGGCACGAGCACCACCGTGCTCGCGAGGAGCAGCATCGCGGCGGTGGTCGCCAGAACGGCCCAGATCAGATGCGCCCGGATGGTCTGATTGCCGAAGGAGCGCCAGGCGCTCCGCTTCACCCCGTCTCGTTTTCCGTCTCGCATGGGCGGTCAGCGCCTCCCGTAGTCTCGGATCCAGAGCTCGTCGTGGTTCTCGAAGCGAAGGGCCGGGCGCGCCCCCGGCACGATCTCGATCGTCAGGGAGGCGACGGAGCCATCGGCGTCCCGGTACCGAACGGTGTGTACGACCGTCCCCGCATCGTCCCGGGTATCGACGCCGTCGATCGTGTGCAGCTCGGCCACGGACTCGCCGGTTTCGAAGGAGATCGTCCCCGCGTCGACCGTGAACGAGCGGCTGGCGTAGTGCGGATCGTCGGAGACCCAGCGCCCGACGAGCGCGTTCGGCACGCCCTCTTGCGCTTTCCCGCAGCCCGCCGTCGACAGCGCCACCGCCGCGAGGGCCAGCACGCCCGCGGCTGCGGCGAAGGGTCGGCGCTTCGATACACGACTCCGCAAGGCCCGGTCCTCCCAGTCTTTCTCTTCGTCTCGACGGCGGATCGCCTGAACCGGAAGTGTGGCGCCGGTGGAGGACCCTGCAGAGTTCCCTTGATCCGGCCCCGGGGGTTCGTGGTAGGGTCGGGCTCCTGGGAGGAGAATCCGATGCGCGCTGCCGCGATGGCTTTTCTCGTTGCCGCTGCCCTGCCTGCCGCCGCCTCCGCCACTCCGGTGACCGTCGTCTTCGGGGGCGTCTGGGACGACCTGGTCGACGACACGGCCGGCGCGTTGAACGGACAGGTGACGCTCGGCTCGTCCTTCACCGTCACGATGACGTACGACGACGTGGCGCCCGATTCGAACGCGTCCCCGACTCAGGGCGACTACGACGTGAGCGCGAGCTTTGCCTTCGAGGTGGCGACGGGGCCGTTCACGATCACCTATGCCCCGGGTGGGAGTGCCGACATCACCGTGGATGCGTTCGGCAGCGACGAGGTGATCCTCTTCGCCCAGGGAGCGTTCGTCGGCAGTCCCAATCTTCCCGCCTTCACCGCAGTGTCGTACACGAATCCCGGCTTCACGGACGCGTCTGGAACGGCACTTTCGTCGGATCTCCTCTCCGGCGTTCCGTGGCAGAGCTCCGCGTGGGACGACGCGTACATGTACTTGATCCTGGACGACGACGACGGAACCCAGGCCACGTACGTCGAGCTCGCGGGAACGATCACGAGCATGACCGTCGTCCCCGAGCCGACGAGCTTCGGCCTCGTCGCGGCCGGTGCGATCGCGCTCGCCCTCCGGGCGCGCGGACGGGTACGCTCCGCCCCCTGAGCGCCCGCTCCTTCCGCACGCTTCGCTGCTTGCGCGTGCGTGGGTTGCCGGAGAGACTCCGATCGATCGAGAGGAGTCCCCGTGCGCCACTCCGCAGGCTTGCTCGCGGCGCTGCTCGTCGCTCTCGGCGTCGGGTGCGCGAGCCCGAACGGGCCGCCCTATCCCGAAGTCGCGGCGTCGGCGGCCGCGCTCGCACCCGGGCAGGCGCGGCTCGTGCTCTACCGGACGCTGTACACGGAGATCCAGACGCTGCATCCCGAGCTGACGGTCGACGGCACGGCGGTGGGCGCGCTGCCCGAGGGCACGTTCCTGTGGCTCGACGAGGCGGCCGGCCCCCACGTGCTCGACGCGCCGCTCGTGCCGTCGTACAAGGCCTTCGGCGCGCAGATGCCGACGCGGCCCGTCACCGTCGACCTCGCGCCGGGCACGACGACGTACGTGAACGTCGACGTCGAGGCTGGAACGGGCGCCGTCATCATCTCGCTGACGCTGGTGGATCGGGCCCGCGCGCTGAACGACCTCGCGAGCCTCGAGCAGGCCCCGCCGGTCACCGCCGGCGACTGACCGGTCGCGCGACGCGAGCCGGTGGAGGCGGGCATGGGAATGTGGCAGGAACCCGTCTCGGGCCCACCCGGAAGGAGACGCTCCCATGATCGAAGTCCACCACCTCAACAACTCCCGCTCGCAGCGCGTGCTCTGGCTGCTCGAGGAGCTCGAGCTGCCGTACGAGGTCGTGCGATACGAGCGCGACGCCCAGACGAACCTCGCGCCCGAGGCGCTGAAGCGGATCCATCCGCTCGGGAAGTCGCCCGTGATCCGGGACGGAGACCAGGTGGTGCACGAGTCGGGCGCAATCCTCGAGTACCTGGTCCGCAGGCACGGCAAGGGACGTCTCGCGCCGGCCGAGTCGTCGCCCGACTGGCCGCGCTACTTGCAGTTCATGCACTACGCCGAGGGCTCGGCCATGCTGCCGGTGATGCTGCTGCTCTACGTCGGACGCCTGGGCGACGCCGGCGCGCCGCTGCGGCCGCGCATCACCAGCGAGATCGACAACCACATGGGATATCTCGACGGCGCGCTCGCGGGCCGCGACTGGTTCGTCGGCGATGCGCTCTCCGCCGCCGACATCCAGCTCTCGTTCGCGGTGCAGGCGGCGCGCATGCTCTACGGGCTCGACAAGTTCCCGAACCTCGCGCGCTTCCTCGACCGGATCCATGCGCGCCCCGCCTACCGCCGCGCCCTCGAGCGCGGCGGGCCCTACGCGTTCGGGAGCTGACGCCGGCAGGGAGCCCACGGAGTCGAAGGCGGCGCCTGGCGGGAAGCCTCTCGCCGGGCCCTCGCTCCGGTAGGATGCGTGGCGATGCCTTCCGTCCCCACGCTGATCCTCGGCGCAGCCGGACGCGACTTCCACGTCTTCAACGTGGTGTACCGCGACGACCCGGCGTTCCGGGTGGTGGCGTTCACCGCGGCGCAGATCCCGGGCATCGCGCAGCGGCGGTATCCGCCTGCGCTGGCGGGCGCGCTCTACGCGGCGGGCATTCCGATCGAGGACGAGGGCGAGCTCGAGACGCTGTGCCGTCGCCACGGCGTCGGGCGCGTGGTGTTCGCGTACAGCGACGTCACCCACGCCCAGGTCATGCACCTCGCGTCGCGCGCGCTGGCCTGCGGCGCGGACTTCGTGCTCCACGGTCCGGCCGCGACCATGCTGGCGTCGCGCAAGCCCGTGATCGCCGTCTCGGCGGTGCGGACCGGCTGCGGCAAGTCGCAGACCGCGCGCTTCATCGCGCGCCGTCTCGCCCGCGGCGGCGTGCGCGTGGCCGCGCTTCGGCACCCGATGCCGTACGGCGATCTCGAGCGCCAGCGCGTGCAGCGCTTCGCCGCGCGAGCCGACCTCGACGCCGCGGACTGCACGATCGAGGAGCGCGAGGAGTACGAGCCCTGGGTCGCGCTCGGCGCGGTGATCTTCGCGGGCGTGGACTACGCCGCGATCCTCGCGCAGGCCGAGGCGGAGGCGGACGTGATCGTGTGGGACGGCGGGAACAACGACTTCCCCTTCCTGCGGCCCGACCTCCACGTGGTGCTGGCGGACGCGCTGCGCCCGGATCAGGTGACGACGCACCATCCCGGCGAGGCCGTGCTGCGGATGGCCGACGTCGTCGTCGTGAACAAGGTCGACGCTGCGCCCGCGGCCGACGTGGAGCGGCTGATCGCGGCGCTCCGCGCGATCCGCCCGGGCGTACCGATCGTGCGTGCCGCCTCCCCGCCGCGCCTCGACGACCCTGCAGCGCTGCGCGGGCGCCGCGTGCTCGTGGTCGAGGACGGGCCGACGATCACCCACGGCGGCATGCCCCATGGCGCCGGCCTGATCGCGGCGCGACACGCAGGAGCGACGATCGTCGATCCTCGTGCGAACGCGGCGCCGGCGATCGCCGCGGTGTTCGCGGCGTATCCGCACATCGGGCCGGTGCTGCCCGCGATGGGCTACGGGAGCGCGCAGCGGGAAGCGCTGCGTGCGACGATCGAGGCTTCGGACGCGGAGATCGTCGTCGCGGCGACGCCGATCGATCTCGCCGTCGTGCTGGGCCTCGCGAAGCCCGTGGTCCGCGCGCGCTACGAGCTCGAAGAGATGGACGACCCGGGGCTCGGCGCAATCGTCGACGGCTTCGTCGCATCACACCTTCACGACGAGCGGCGCCGGTGACGACGACGACGGTCGGCAGCGCGTCCGTCCACTGGCGCTGCGAGGGGCGCGGACCGGCGGTCGTGCTGCTCCATGGCTTCCCTCTCTCGGGCTCGACGTGGGCGCCGGTCGTCTCGCGGCTGCGGGATCGCTTCACCTGCTACATGCCCGACCTGATCGGCCTCGGCGAATCGCGCAGCACGGCGGACGGCGACTACTCGTCACCGGGGCAGGCGCGGGCGTTCCGCGGCTGGCTGTCGCAGATCGGCGTCGACGCCTACGCGCTCGTCGGCAACGACACGGGCGGCTGGATCGCCCGGGAGCTCGCACTGATCGACGGCCCCCGGGTGTCCCACCTCGTGCTGACGAACACCGAGATCCCGTTCCACAGGCCGCCCTGGATCCCGATGTACCAGGCGCTCGCCCACCTTCCCGGCTTCGCCCGGATGCTTCGGCTGCCGCTGCGCTTCCGCGCGCTGCGCCGATCGCCGCTCGTGTTCGGCGGCTGCTTCGACGACCTGAGCCGGCTCGACGGCGATTTCCAGCAGCGCGTGGTCGAGCCCCTGCTCGCCTCGCACGAGCGGATGGCGGAGCTCCTCCGCTTCCTGCGTCGCATGAAGTTCTCGCGCCTCGACGAGTTCGCCGGTTTGCACGGGCAGCTCACGATGCCGACGCTCTTCGTCTGGGGAGCGGACGATCCGACCTTTCCCGAGGCGAGAGCGCGCGAGATGGCCGGCCAGCTCCCGCGCGTCGAGGGCTTCGAGTCGATCGCGCACGCGAAGCTCTTCGTCCAGGAGGAGCAGCCCGCCGAGGTGGCGCGGCTGGTCGGCGCCTTCCTCTCGCAGGCGCGGAGCGCCTGATCACGAACGCCGCCGCTCGGCGCTCAGGCGCGGGGTTGCTTGGAGGCCGCAGGCGCGGCGGCGTCTCGCGCGAGCAGCCCCGCGCGCCTCGCCACCGAGAGACTCGCGCGCACGAGCGTCGGCGCGAACGCGGTCCCGCGCACGCAGGCGTCGTGGTCGCCCTCGACCTCGAAGACCTCGGCGCCGGGGATCGAGCGCGCGAGCTTGCGCTGGCGCGTCACGGGCACGAGCTCGTCGAGGGTCGTCACGACCACGGCCGTCGGGACGTCCACGTCGCCGATCCAATCGTGGGAGGAGAAGCGCGTCACCGCCTCGGCGGCCTGGATCACGCTGGCGGGGTCGTGACCGAGCAGATCCTCGCGCACGCGGTCGCGCAGCTCCGGATGCTCGATGCGCACGAGCATGCGCTGGATCAGGTGTCGCCGCGCGGCGCCGGGCACGAGCCGGACGGCCGCCGCCGCGACGGGCAAGGTCAGGCGAGCGGCCCGCGCCACGCGGCGGGGCGCGAAGTGACGCGCCGTCGCGCACAGCACGAGCCCACACACCTGCGTCGGATGCCGCCGCCAGGTGAGCGACGCGATCGGCCCGCCCATCGAGTAGCCGACGGCGATGAAGCGCCGGACGCCGAGCGCCTCCATCGCCGCCGCGGCGTCGTCCGCGCACTCCTCGAGCCGGAAGCGGCGCGTCCGCAAGCCCCCGCCGTGGCCGCGGTGGTCGAAGGTCACGACCCGGAAATGCTCCGAGAGCGGGCGGAGGCTAGGCCCGAAGTTGAGCCGCGCCGTCGCGCCGAGACCGTGCAACAGCACCAGGACCGGCGCGCCCGGCGGCCCGGGGCGATCGCGAACGACGATCCGCCCGCGCCCGGGAAGCTCGAGCGAGCGCTCGACGGAGGAGGGGGCGGCGCGCTCGCTCACGGGCGCGCCGCCGCGAGCGCCTCGCCCTGCGCGGCGGGCTCGAGCTCGTTCCGGAGCTCGGCGACGATCTCGAGCGAGCGCAGGCGCGCGGCCTGGTCGTAGACGTGGGCCGTGATCATGAGCTCGTCGGGCTGCGTCGCGTCGAGGAACTCCTGCAGCCCGCGCCGCACCGTCGCGGCCGAGCCGACGAAGGAGTGGCGGAGCGCCTGCTCGATTCCGGCCTTCTCGCCGGGCGACCAGCGGGCGTCCATGTCGTCCACCGGCGGCGGCACGCGGCCCGGAACGCCGCGCCGCAGGTTCACGAAGGACTGCTGCAGCGACGTGAAGTGACGGCGCGCTTCGGCGTCGGTCGCGGCGGCGAGGACGTTCACCGTGAGCATCGCGTAGGGGCGCTCGAGCTGCGCCGAGGGCTCGAAGCGGGTGCGGTAGAGGTGGAGCGCCTGCGCCATGAGCTCGGGCGCGAAGTGCGACGCGAAGGCGAAGGGCAGCCCGAGCAACGCGGCGAGCTGCGCGCTGAAGGTGCTCGAGCCCAGCAGCCAGAGCGGCACCTGGAGCCCCTCGCCCGGCACCGCGCGGAGGCGCTGCCCCGGCGCCGCCGGCGCGAAGAGCGCGCGGAGCTCGAGCACGTCCTGCGGGAAGCGCTCGGCCGCCTCGGCCAGATTGCGGCGCATGGCGCGCGCCGCGAGCAGGTCGGTGCCCGGCGCGCGCCCGAGCCCGAGATCGATCCGCCCGGGGTAGAGCGCCGCGAGCGTGCCGAACTGCTCGGCGATCACGAGCGGCGAATGGTTCGGGAGCATCACGCCGCCCGCGCCCACGCGGATCCGGCTCGTTCCGCCCGCGACGTAGCCGATCACGACCGCCGTCGCGGCGCTCGCGATCCCCGGCATGTTGTGGTGCTCGGCCAGCCAGAACCGGCAGAAACCCAGCGCCTCGGCCTTGCGCGCGAGGGCCAGCGAATGGTGGAGCGCGTCGGCGGCGCTCGCGCCTTCCGGGATCGGGCAGAGGTCGAGGACGGAGAACTGGATCAAGCGGGGAACCCTCGAACGCAAGGTATCGCGCGGCTCGGCGGCAAGCCGCGCGTCTGGCGGAGCACGAGCGGCGCCCAGCCGATGAGCGTGGGCCAAGCGATCCGCTGCGATGCGGCGTGGCGGGGCTTCGATGCGCCCCAGCCCTTACTCGGGCTCGCCGGGCTGCGGCGGACCGACGCGATACGGCCGCATCATCTCGTTGTCCTCGTGCTCGACGATGTGGCAGTGCCAGACGAACTGGCCCGGCGTGTTGAACTGTGCCCGCACCCGCGTGACCTGCCCCGGATACGCGATGACGGTGTCCTTGTAGCCCCGCTCCCAGGGCTCGGGCGGTGCGGGTATCGATCCCGGTACCACCTGGACGGTGCGGTTCACTTCATCGACGACGATCGCCTGGCGGTCGACGACCTCGAACGCAGCCTCGTGGATGTGCATCGGGTGCGCGTCCGCGGTGGCGTTATAGAGCTCCCAGACCTCGATCGCACCGAGTGCGGGGTTCTCGGTGACCGGATCCTCCCACCGGAGAGCGGTCCACGTGCTCGTACCTGTATTGGGGTCGCCGGCCACCGTGCCGAGCCGCGTCTCGGCCGGGGCGTCGGCGAAGAACGGAGACATCTCCTCGAGCAGGGCGAGCGCTCGCGGCGTCCCACCGGTCAGCGGAACGATGGCCGGCAGCTGCAGGAACTGCGGTGGCGTGGTCGGATCGGGGGCCAGCGCGGGAACGACCCGGAACTCCATCACCTGGCCGGTGGTCCCCGGGTCGGCCGCGGAGAAATCGTCGTCCGGGATCCCGCCTCCGAACGGCTCGTCCGGAGCCACGTTGCCGAGTACGTAGTTGCCGACTGGCACTTGCGTGAAATCCACGATCACGTCCGCCCGCTCGGCGGGGCCCAGGAGGATCCGGTTGCCGTTCACGGCGGTCATGTCGACCGGCGCGGCCAGGAAACCGCCCTCGTTGCCGATCTGCCAGACCGAGACGCCGGGGATGTTGTCGAAGTCGAGGATCAAGAACCGCGCATCGCAGCCGTTCAGGAAGCGGAAGCGGTAGCGCCGCTGCGCGACGTCCAGGAACGGCCAGGTGTTCCCGTTGACCATGATCGTGTTCCCGAAGAACTCGGGGTTCCAGATCGGCGAGATGTCGGTGTCGGGGACGTATGGCCCGAGGATCTCGTCGAAGAAGGCGCGCGTGTCCGGATAGAACAGCGAGCCGTCGGCATTGAAGGAGCGGTCCTGGATCGCGATCGGGATCTCGTAGTAGGTCTTGTTCGGCGGGAACTTGTCCTTCTCCTTGGGAGCAGGTCCCGGCAACACCGCCGGCGTGCCGGTGCGCGTGTCGATCACCGCGTCGTCGCCGGCCGGACCGCCGCGGAGGATGTAGAAGCCCGCGGGCCCGGCATAGACGTTGAGTCTCGTCATGCCGAGCGCGTGGTCGTGGTACCAGAGGGTCGAGGCGCGGTTCGTGTTCGGGTACTGGAAGGTGGCAAACCCGGGGCCCCAGTCGACGCCATTTCGCGCGGCCGCCTTGGCGGCGAAGAAGTCGTACCACGTCCCGACGTGGGCGTACCCGCTCGGAAGATTGGCGGCATCCGGCAGGTACCACGCCTCGGCGTAGCCGTCGCTCTCGTCGCCGACGCCGGCCGCGCCGTGCAGGTGCGTCACCATGGGAACCGGACCGGTGTAGGCGCCCGGCGTCGCGGCGAAGGTCGGTCGCTCGTCGCGCCCCTCCAAGCCGCCGGGCGGGTTGGCCCAGTGCAGCGTCGGATCGACCGGCAACAGGTGAGGAAGGTAGTCGCCCGCTGCGTCCTTCAGGTCGTTGATCCACTTCACGCGGACGGGCCGGTTCCAGCGGGCCTCGATCGTGAGAGACGGAGCGTTGTGAAGGAGGAGTCCCCGGTCGCTCGCCGACTTGACCGAGCCATAGCCCCAGACGGTCGTGCGCGGCATGCCCGCCGGAAGGATCTGCTGCGAGATCTGCTTCATCGAGATCTCGTAGTAGTCGACGTTCTTGCCGGCGCGCTGCTGAATCGTCGATGCTCGGGGCATCACCGGCGGGATCAGCAGGGGCGTCCTGTACTTCGGCACCGAGAGCGGATCGAGAATGCCGCCGGGTAGCGGAATCGCGAACGCTCGATCGCCGCCCAGGCGTGCGATGACGAAGGCGCCGGCGCTCGTGACGCTCAGCTTGAGGAACGTGCGACGGGAGAGCGCAGCCACACCCACCTCGGCGGCTCGCCTCTCGCCGCTCGCTTCGACCCTACTGCCGCCGGGGCTCGACGGTCAAGCGGATTGATCGGACGGAACCGAAGCGGAGAGCGGCGAGCGGTTCGGAGCATCTCGCCACCCGCGCCGACGCGCGTCCGGCTCGTGCAGCACGACTCGGGCGTCCTCGGCGGCGCTCTCCGCCGGTATAGTCGGTCGTCGGACTGCGCCCGCACGCGCCAGACAGGAGTCTTCCCGTGACCGGACTCTCCCTCGAGCAGCGCGAGGCCTACTGGCGCGACGGCTACACCGTGGTGCCGGGGCTCTTCGGCGCCGCGGACCTCGCCCCCTGGCTCGCCCGCACGCGGGCTCTCGCCTCCGGCGCGGAGCCGCCGCCCCCTCCCATGAAGCTCGTGCGCGACGTGATGGTCGCGAAGGGCGCCGTCGTGCCCCGAACGCCCGAGCACGCGATCTGCAAGATCAACTTCTTCGAGAACGATCCGGTGCTCGCGACCTACGCGACGGCGGACGCGCTCCTCGACTGTGTCGAGTCGCTCCTCGGGCCGGAGCTCCTGTTCGTGAACAGCATGGTGGTGACGAAGCCGCCGGGCGTGGACGCTCGCCATCCGCTCCACCAGGACCTGCTCTACTTCGGCTTCCGTCCCGGGGATGCGGTCGTCGGCACCTGGACGGCGCTCGAGCCCGTGACGCGCGCGAACGGGTGCCTGTCGGTCCTGCCCGGCAGCCATCGCGGCACGCTCCTGCCGCACGAGGTGCCGGGCTGGGAGTACGTGAACTTCGGGTTCCTGGGGGTCCACGGCGTCGACGCGGGCTCCGAGCGCGTGCACGTCGAGATGGATCCCGGCGACACCCTGCTCTTCCACTCGCTCCTGATCCACGGCTCCGGAACGAACCGCACCGAGGGCTTCCGTCGCGCGATCTCGGCGCACTTCGCGCGTGCGGACGCGCACGACGAGTGGGGCGGGCGGGATCCGCTGGCGGGCCGGCCGTGGATTCCGGTGCGGAAATCGCCGTCCCGCTCCGTATCCGGCGCGGCGTGACGATCGTAGAGTCCGACACACGCGTTGGAACGCTGGGAGGAATGCGGACGTGGAGCCGATCACCCGTCACGATGATCCCGAAGCCTCGGTGCGCGACCGCTATGCCGCTGCGGCGCGCGCGCGCGAGGCCGCGCTCTGCTGCCCGGTCGACTACGACCCGCGATATCTCGCGGTGATTCCCGAGGAGGTCCTCGCGCTCGACTATGGCTGCGGCGATCCCTCGCGCTTCGTGCGCGAGGGCGACGTGGTGCTCGACCTGGGCAGCGGCGGCGGCAAGATCTGCTTCATCGCCGCGCAGATCGCGGGTCCGAAGGGCCGCGTGATCGGCGTCGACGTGAACGACGAGATGCTCGCGCTCGCCCGGCGCGCAGCGCCCCGCGTCGCGGAGCGCCTCGGCTTCGAGAACGTCGAGTTCCGGCGGGGTCGCATCCAGGATCTCGCCCTCGATCTCGACCGGCTCGATGCCTGGCTCGAGCGCAATCCCGTGACGTCCTCCGCGAACCTCGCGGCGCTCGAGAGCGAGCAGGCCCGGCTCCGCCGCGACGCGCCGCTGCTGCCCGACCGGAGCGTGGACCTCGTCGTCTCGAACTGCGTGCTGAATCTCGTGCGCGAGAGCGACAAGCAGCAGCTCGTCCGCGAGATCTTCCGCGTGCTGAAGGTCGGAGGTCGGATCGCGATCTCGGACATCGTGAGCGACGAGCCCGTCCCGCAGCACCTGAAGGACGACCCCGCGCTGTGGAGTGGCTGCGTCTCGGGCGCGTTCCACGAGCTCGACCTGCTGCGCCAGCTCGAGGCGGCCGGCTTCCACGGCATCGCCGTCGAGAAGTGGGAGAGCGAGCCCTTCGCGGTCGTCGAGGGCATCGAGTTCCGCTCGCTCACGCTGACGGCGCACAAGGGCAAGCAAGGGCCCTGCTACGAGGCGAACCAGGCGGTGGTCTACGCCGGACCGTGGCGGCGGGTCGAGGACGACGACGGCCACGTGCTCGAGCGCGGCGTGCGAAGCGCGGTCTGCGCGAAGACCTACGCGCTGCTCACGTCCGCGCCCTACGCCTCGCAGACGATCGGCATCGAGCCGCGCGTCGCCATCCCCGAGGAGCAGCGCAAGGGCTTCGACTGCAGCCGCACCCCGGCGCGGAGCCCGCGAGAGACGAAGGGGCATGGGTACCAGGAGACCCGCGAGGCCTGCGCCGACCCGGGCTGCTGCTGACGGCGATCCCCGACGGAGGCTTCGACGCGTCGCGAGACGCGGTCGCGAGCGACCCTCGCACGCGGCTCAGCGGTCGGGTGCGGTGGCCACGGCCCCGGGCGCGCCCTCGGGCGTGGCCTCGACGTGCACGAAGGACGGCCGGAAGAGCATCGTGAAGGCGGGGATCAGCAGGATCGCGCCGAAGAGATTCGTGATGAGCAGGATCGAGAGCAGAAGGCTCATGTCCGCCGCGAAACGCAGACTGCTCAGGAAGTACCAGAATCCGACGCCTGCCACGAGCGTCGTGCCGGTGAAGAAGATCGCCATGCCGGTGGTCTGGATCGCCGTGCGCACGGCGGTCCCGAGGTGGTGGCCCTCGCGGCGCTCGCGCACGACACGATCCATGATGTAGAGGGCGTAGTCGTCTCCGATCCCGATGCCGAGCGCCTGCACTGGGAGCGTATTCACGTCGAAGCCCATGTTCGCGAACCACATGTAGGCCATCGACACGAGCGCTGCGGTCCCGAGCGAGGTGATCAGCAGCACCGCCATGCCCAGCGAGCGGTAGGTGAAGAGGATCATCCCGAAGTAGGCGACGAAGCAGGCCGTCAGCATCGCGTTGTTGCTGAGCTCGACCTCCTCGTTGCTGGCGGCCATCACCCCCATGGAGCCCGAGGCGAGCGCGAAGCTCGGCCCCTCGGACCACGTCCCGCCGAGCCGGTGCACGAAGTCGCCTTCCCCCCCGTAGCGGACCCAGAGCTCGGGGCTCTCGTAGAGCCCCCGGCGGCGCACCTCCGCGTGGGCCCGTCCGTCGTCCGACTTCCACTCGGCGCGGACGACGTACGAGCGGCGGTCGAGCTGCGCGGCCTTCTGGAGCTGGTACGCGGTGACCAGATCGAAGCCCTCGACGCGCGCGAGCTCCGCGACTTCGGCGTCGGCAATACGCTGGACCGTGTCGTAGCCGGCGGAGACGAGCTCCTCGCGCAGCTCCTTCGTCATGCGCGGCAGCGTCAAGATCCACTCGCTCGAGTCGGGCGGGGCGGGCTCGCGCCGCTCGGGATGCGTCACGTGCTGGGGGACGTACTGGCCGCGGGCCTCGTCCCGGATCTGCACGGCGAGCGTCGCGTCGGCAGGCGGCACCAGGGGCCCGAGCGCCCGGCGGGCGAGGCGGGTGAGGCGGCCGCTCGTCTCCTCGAGACGGATCGAGATCTTCCCGGTCGGGTGCTCCTCGATGTAGCGCCGCGCGCGCGCGATCGCGTGGTCGATGGTCGGGGCCTGGTGGTCGGCGTAGAAGATGCGCACCGCCGCGTTCTGGGCTCGCTCGTCGCGGTAGGGATTCAGGACGCGCGGGTCGGGCGAGCCGGACTCGTACAGGTAGAGCTGGCCCCCCACCTCCTGGCCGTTGTACGGGATCGTGAGCCAGCGCGGATCGTTGTTGTGGAAGATGCGCGTGATGGCCTTCAGGTAGTCGACGATCGAGATCGTGCCGCCCACCTTCGGGTCCTGCTCCATGTAGCGTTGGAAGGCCTCGATCTCGAGCATCGACTCGGGTCGGTGGATCCCGAAGGGCTGCTCGGTCTCGACGATCACCATGAGGTCGTCGGCGCCCTGGAACCGGCTCGCGACCGCGAGTGCCGACTGGTTGAACTCGCTGTCGGGCCAGAGGATCGGCGTGCCGGGCCGGTACTCGCCGACGCGCACGCGCGTCGTGAGGAAGCCGGCGCCCAGGAAGAGCACGAGCCACGCGGCGAAGATCCAGCGGGCGTACCGCGCATCGGTGGCGACCCGCGCCAGGCCGGCGAGGAAGCGGGCGATCGCCTGCGGCGTGTAGTACTCGGTCGTGCGCGGCGCGGGGAAGTAGGAAAGGAGGATCCGGTTCAGCAGCATGCCGGTCACGATCAGGGAGAGCGCCCAGAAGGCGCCGAAGGTCGCGACCTTCTTCATCAGCGCGATCGAGCAGATTCCGATCACGTAGATGCCGAGCGCGTCGGTCACGATCGCGAGCGTGCCGGGCACGAGCAGGTGCGCCATCGAGGTCACGACCGCTTCATCCTTGTCGCGCAGCCGCTTGTGCTCCTCGAAGAAGCGCTCGACGAACTGGACCGAGTGGCTGATCGCGCGCGCCGTGATCAGCATCGGGATCACCAGCACGAGGGGCTCGAGCTGGTAGTCCATGAGCGAGATGAAACCGAGCCCCCAGATCGCCGAGACGAGCGCGCCCGAGACCGGCAGCACGACGCCGTACCAGTGGCGGAAGTAGATGCCGAGAAGCAGCACGAGCACGGCGAGCGTGACGCCGAGGATGAGCACGATCTCCCCCGCGTAGTGGAAGCACCAGCCCGCGAGCACCGGAATGCCCACGAGATGGATCTCCACCGTGCCGTCCGCTTCGAGCGTGTGCTTCAGCTCCTGGAGCCGCTTGAAGATGGCGTCGTAGTCGAGCCGACCCTCGAGGAATCCCGCCACGACGAGCGCGGCGGATTCGTCGAACGAGACGAGTCGTCCGTAGACGAGCTTGTTCGGCCGCACGCGGTCCGGTAGCCCCTCGATCACCTCGGGCGGCAACAGCGTGCCCGAAGGGCCGCGTAGATCGCCGTGAATCAGGCGATAGCCGGGACGCAGGTCGCGCAAGTTGACCCCGAGCGCCCGTGTCTCCGCGGCCTCCAGGCGCAGTTCCCGGAGCGCCTCCGCGCGTTCGGGATCCTGCTCGCGCAGCCGGTCGAGGCGAACGCCCATCGTGCCCACGAGCGCGGCGTCGAGCTCGGTCTTGCGGCGCGCCACGAGGGCCCGCAGACCCGCGAGATCCGTGGGCACCGCTTCGCCGCGAACGGCCGCGCGCTGGGCGGCGCGCCGCGCGTAGGCCTGCGCTTCGAGCAGCGCGATCGCCTGGTCGCCCACGATCTGGCGCGAGCGCAGCGTTCCTGCCGTGTCGATCTCCTGATCGCGCACCTTGCGGTGCGTGATGGAGGCGACCTGGTCGTGGTCGACGCCCTCCACCTTGTCGAGCTGGTCGGTGAGGACGTGGACCTTCTCGATCACGCGCTCGTCGAAGACGCTGCCCTGTTTCGACACGACCGCGGCGAAGACGAGATTCGCGCTCCCGAAGTCGCGGTTGTACCGCTCGTAGACCTGGATGAACGGGTGATTGCGCGGCAGCAGGTCGACGAACTGGCTGAAGACCTGGAGCTGGAGCGCGTGCCACCCGAAGAACGCCGTCAGCGCAGCGATCAGGATCAGGAACGGGAGCCGGTGGCGGAGGAACCAGCGCGAGAAGGCGAACGCGAGAGAGTCGGCGCGATCCATCCGAGCCTCCTACCGGAGATGGTGCGCTTCGCGGCGGAGCGCACTCGGGCTCCGTCACCGACGTTCCAACGGTGCTCAGCGTGCCTCGAGGCCGCAGCCAGTATGGCAGGTTTCGCGCCGCTTCTGTGCGCGCGATGCGGGGTCCCGACGTTGGGGCTTTCTGCGCCGGAGCCGCGCGATGATGGTCCAAATTGCAGCACGCGACGCGCCGTGCGCGCCTGCCTGCGATTACAGCCGGCACGGCACTTGCGGTATAAGCGAGCTGGGGGGGGCACGACGAGGAGGGAATCGATGTTCTCCGTTGGCACCCGATCGGTGGCCGCTCTGCTCGTTGCCGCTGCGACCGCACTCCCGGCGCGGGGCGAGCCCAAGCCGGGGGACGTCATCACCGCGTCCAACGCCGCGAACCTGAACCCCTTGATTCCCGAGGAGCTCTACCCGTACGCGGTCGAGGGCTACGACGACCTGAAGGTCACGATCACGGAGACCCGCGACTACACGCCGCATCCGGTCTACGTCGAGGCCACCGTGAAGTACGCCTGCCAGGTGCGGCTCGACGAGAAGGGCAACCTCGTCGGCTACGTCGCCGGCCAGCCCTTCCCGTACTCGGAGTGGGCGCAAAAGGCGACGAACCATCGCTGCGACCTCTCGCCGGACGATCCGCAGTTCGCGCTCAAGCTGGCCTGGAACGTGAACTACCGCTGGCAGGGGGCAGGCTTCAACTACCCGCAATGGGGCTTCAGCTACATGCGCAACGGCGGCAAGGATCTCTGGCGCCTCGGCCAGGGCGTCTACCGCCGCACCTACTTCAGCCACCGCGCGGACCTGCCGCCGCCGCACGAGCTCGTCGCGGGCACCGACGTCGAGTGGGCCGAGTTCATCGACGTCTCCGACCCCTTCGACCTGCGCGGCACCATGTTCCTGCTCTTCCGCTACACGGACCCGAAGAAGGAGGACGACACCTGGGCCTACGTCCCGTCGCTGCGTCGCGTGCGGCGGATCTCGACGACCCAGAAGTCCGACTCCCTGCTCGGGACCGAGTTCACGTTCGAGGACTTCTACCTGTTCTCGGGCTACGTGCTCGACCAGACCTGGGAGTTCGCGGGTGAGTCCTACAAGCTCGCCGCCATGAGCTCCGACCGCGTCTGCTACCCGGCGAACCTCGGGCCCGAGTTCCGGACCCGTGAGGAGGGGCTGATCCGCTTGGCGAGCATGAAGGAGTGGGGCGACTGCAAGTTCGGACCCTACGGCGCGCTGCCCTTCGTCGACGAACGCTGGGAGGTGCGCGACGTCTTCGCGCTCGTCGACACGCCGAACCAGAAGGGCCATCCGTACAGCCGCCGGAAGGTCTGGTACGAGAAGGAGACGATGTGGCCCCTCTACTCGATGACGTGGGACCGCGCCGACGAGCCCTACAAGATCTTCGCCCACATCGCGACCTGGAGTGAGAACACGGAGAACCCCATCAACCACGGCAAGCGCGTCGTGCTCGGGCGTGCGCTGACGGGCGTGAACCTCCAGAGCATGAACACCCACGTGATCCAGTTCTACACCTCGAACGTGAACCCGTTCTCCGGCGAAGTGAGCGAGCGCTACTACGACATCACGCGTCTCAAGGAGCGCGCCCGCTAGCCGAAGATCGTGAGGCGGTCCCGATGTCCCACTCCGAGCGGCTGCACGCCGTCGACGCCGCATTCCTCGCCGGCGAGAGCGAGGGCGTCCACATGCAGGTGGGCGCCGCGCTGATCCTCGACGGCGGGCCGCTGGTCACCCCCGGCGGCGGCATCGACGGCGCGCGAGTCCGCAGCGCGATCGCCGCCTCGCTGCACGAGGTCCCTCGCTTCCGGCAGCGCCTCGGCCGCGTACCGCTCGAGGGCCACCCGATCTGGGTCGACGACGCGACCTTCGACCTCGACTACCACGTGCGGCACGTGAGCGTGGCGCGTCCCGGCGACGAGCGCGCGCTCAAGCGCATGGCGGGCTGGCTGCTCTCGCAGCCGCTCGACCGGCGCCGGCCGCTCTGGGAGCTGTGGGTCGTGGAGGGGCTCGAGGGCGGGCGCTTCGCGCTGATCCCGAAGATCCACCACGCCATGCTCGACGGCCTCGGCGGCGTGGGCGTGCTGCTCACGATGCTGCGCGGCGACGCGGCCGCGGCCGACCGCGAGCCGCGCCCCTGGCGCGCCCGGCCCGCTCCCGGGGCCGCCGAGCTGATCGCCGGCGCCCTGCTCGCGCGCGCCCGCGCGGCGCTCGACCTCGTCGCCGCGGCGGGCCGCGCCGTCGCGAGCCCGTTGCGCGCCCTCGAGGATGCCTGGACGGGGGCGGCCGGCGCCGCGGAGTCGCTCTCCGATGCGCTGCGGCAGGCGCCGCCGACGGCGCTCAATCCGGAGCACGTGGGCCCTCATCGCCGCTTCGACTGGCTGCACATCGAGATGGCGCGCATCGACGCGGTCAAGAAGCGCACGGGCACGAAGCTGAACGACGTGGCCCTCGCCGTTGCCGCGGGGGGCTTGCGCCGCTTCCTGCAGGGGCGCGGCGAGCGCCACCTTCCGTCGGGGCTGCGGGCGCTGGTCCCCGTGAGCCTGCGGCGCGAAGGCGAGGGTCCCGAGGCGGGAAACCGCGTGGCGCTGGTGATCGCCGACCTCCCGCTCCAGCGCATGCGCGCGACGCCGCGTCTGGAGCAGGTCTCCGACGAGATGCGCCGCATCAAGGCCGGCCCCCGCGTGCGCGGCACCGAGCTGATCGAGGAGATCAGCGAGGCGATCGCTCCGGGCCTGGTCGCCCAGGCGATCTGGCTCGCCGCGCGCCGGCGCGCCTTCAATCTCGTCGTCACGAACGTGCCCGGCCCGCGGCGTCCTCTCTATCTCCTCGGAGCGCGTTTGAGAGAGGCCTACCCGGTCGTCCCGCTCTTCGAGCGCCAGGCGCTGGGCATCGCGCTGCTGAGCTACGACGGCTCACTGCACTTCGGTCTCAATGCCGACCGCGACGTCTTCCCCGACCTCCACGACCTGACCGTCTGTCTGGCCGCCGAGTTCGACGAGCTCTGCAGGCAGAGCGCCCAGGGCGAGCCGAGAGCGCAGCGGCTCAGAACTGATACGTGAAGCCCATCCAGATCTCGTCACGCCGTGCCTGGAAGTTGTCCGCGAAGCCCTGACGCAACCACCACGGCGCCTGCGAGCGTTGCGCGAGGTTTTGGTTCAGGGCCTGCCACTGGCCGTCGTTCCAGCTCTCCGGGTCGCCGATGCAGCCGAGCCCCCCGGAAGCGCCCGGACACAGCTGCCGCAGGTCGTGCTCTCGCTCGCGCCCGCCGAGCAGGAAGTTGACGCCGATGTTTGCCGTCAGGTGCTGGCCGATCACCCACTTGAACGAGGGGCCGATGATCAGCGCGTTCGCCATCCAGTCGTAGGCGATGAAGTTGCGCAGGACCAGCGAATCGTTGCGCCAGTAGTGCTCGTTCAGGAACGTCGTGATGATGTTGGTCTCGTAGGCCACCATCCCGTCGCCCTCGGAGCCGCCGCCGTCGTAGTCGATCACGTGCTCGACGAAGGTCTGGAACGATAGCAGCGCCGTGCGGTCCGGGTTCAGGAACCGGAAGTAGGTGGGCCGGTCGATGCCGATCGCGGCGAGGAAGACGTCGCTCTCGTCCACGCCGTCGTTCTTCGTCGTGTTGTTGAACGCGCGCTGAAGGTCGTAGGCGAGCTCCATCCGCAGGATCGTGTCCGACGCGGGGATCTGGTAGTCGAGCGACGCCCCGAGGGTCCACACGCGCGGGTAGCGCAGCACGTACTCGCCCGCGGTCCACGGCAGCGCGAGCGGCAGGAAGGTCTCCGCGCAGCTGGTGAGCGCCGTCCCGCCGAGGCCTTTGCAGTTCACGTCCGCGAGGGGCGCTGGAGGCGCCGGCGATCCGGCGTCGAAGACCCGCCGCCACGCCTCGAGCAGCACGTCGTTGGCTTGTCGGAGCGTGCTCCCCGGGGTCGTGTCGTAGGGATCGAAGCCCGTGGTCCAGGGGGTGCCGGCCGTTCCGCTGATCGTCTCGACGACCGGCCCGAGGCCCAGGCCCTGCAGGAACAGCATCGCGGCCGGGTTCGGGTTCTCGACCGAGTAGCGGTTCACGAAGTCGCCCACGGGCGTGTCCTGGTGCCCGTAGTAGAACGAGAAGGAGAACGAGATCGACGGCTCGGGCAGGCGGAACTCGAGGCGCATGCCCGGCTCGGTGTTCTTGAACTTCCACTCGACCTCGTCGACGTTCCGGAGCGCGAAGTTGAAGAGGCCATGGGCCCCGGCGTCGGCCCGCCCCTGGCACGCGAGCGTGTAGGCGTAGGGCTCGCCGCACTGGCCGAACTGCATCGGAATGAAGCGGTCGAAGTTCCAGACGAACTCGAGCGAGACGTCCTCCACCGGCCCGACGTCGCCGAAGGAGTGGAGCACGTCGAGGGCGAGCTGCGGGATGCGCCGCTCCTCGAGCTCGGGGAAGATGTTGTGGTACCCCATGTCGATCGGGTTCACGATGTCCTGCAGCCGGAAGGCGTCCGTCTTGCCCCAGACGATCTGCTGGCGGCCGAGCCGCACGGACGTGTCGCGCCATTTGAGCTGGAGGTAGGCTTCGCGCGCGAAGCACCAGGGATGCGCGTTGTCGAAGCAGTCGAACGCAAGCGTCTGCTCGCGACGGTTCACGTCGAAGGGCGCCTGGCCGAAGCTCTTCCGATCGCTGCCCGTCTGGTAGTTGAGCGGCTTCGAAGCGGGCTGCGACGCGCGGCCCACGAGCCCGAACGTGGTGGGCAGACCGGCCCGCGTGAGCGACGCCTCGAGGGCGGCCGTTCCTTGCTGGACGAACGTCGGCGCAACGGTGGAGGCGAGCGCGGCGCCGAAGATCGGCGTGAGCGCCGCGGTGAGCCGCGCGCGCCCCGCGACCTCGCGCGCGGAGCTCCCGCCAAACTGGAGGCCGAGGTAGTCGAGATAGTCCTCGCCCGTCGCGTCGCCGCCCAGCGCCTTGGGGCTGCCGGAGGGACGCCAAGGGGCGGTCGTCGACCCGAAGAAGACGATGTCGTCGATCACCATCACCGGCTCCGAGTCGTTCGAGAACAGCGACCCGATGTCTCCGTTGCCGAGACAGAACTCGCCGCGCATGCAGGTGCCGTCGCGCACGAACGGGATGCCCTGGCTCGCGCGATCGGCGATGCCCGCGCCGAAGTCGACCGGGTCGTAGAGCACGCCGTTGTCGGGCGGTTCCGGCGACGCCGACGCACCCCGGGCGTGCTCGCCCCAGGTCTTCGAGCTGATCTCGAAGACCGGGTCGTAGACGGGGCGCATCACCCCGAAGAATTCGAAGCGGAGGTCCTCCGACTCGTAGAGGCGGACGTCCGTCTCGAGGTTGAGCTCCGTGCGCCACGAGGAGATCTTGACGTCGCTCGAGCCCGAGAAATCCGGCCAGCGCATGTAGAGCTGGCTCGTCGCGAAGCCGTGGATGTCGACGTGGTCGCTCCACCAGTCGCCGCGTGCATCCGCGGTCGGGAGCGCCATCGCCAACACGACGAGTGCGGGGGTGGTTCGCATGGGGTCCCTCCCTCCTGGCGCTCGTGCATCCGCCGTGCCATGGCGAACGCACTGCGCTGACCCCGGCGTGCCCGCGTCGTCGCTGCGATGAGGCGGCTCGACTCCGGACCGTCGGAGACTTGTGCCCAATCACCACATGCCCGGTCTCGGCGACACGATGGTGTAGACCCAGATGGTGGGGCCAACCCCATGGCGGCGGCCGGGCTCGAACCGGACCGAACGAGCTTCGAGAGAAAGAACTTCCTGGCTGCGATCCTCTCACGCGGGCCGTACGAAACGCAATCGATCGTTGGGGTGGCGCGCTGGGCGCGCCTCCGAGACGGGCGTCACGGCGTGGATCGCGTGCGTGCCCTTCGATGCGCGCAGCGCGGGGTCAGGGCGCGGTCGGCAGCGAGGACGACAGGCCCGATGGGACGCGCGCGCCGGAGGGCTGCTGCACCGGCTCGTAGAGCGCGTCGAGCGCCGTCCCGTAGCGCGCGAGGACGTCGCGGCGCCGCGGCTTGAGCGTCGGCGTGAGCAGGCCGTTCTCGATCGTGAACTCCTCCGCGGCCAGCGTGAAGTCGTGCGGCCGCTCGTACTTGCGAACGCCCTCGAGCACGCGGCTCAGCTCGCGCGCGATCAGCTCGCGAACTGCGGGATGCGTGGTCGGATCGGAGCCGAGCGCGAGGCGTTCCTTGTCGGCCCACGCCCGCACCCGTTCCCAGGCGGGGACGATCAGCGCGACGTTGTAGGGCTGGTTGGCGCCGTGGAGCATCACGCTCGCGACGTACGGCGACAGCGCGATCGTCTCCTCGATCGGGGAGGGCATCACGTACTTGCCGTTCTCGAGCTTGTACTGCTCCTTGATCCGGCCCGTGATGAACAGGAAGCCGTCCTCGTCGAGTCGCCCGATGTCGCCGGTGCGCAAGCCACCGTCCGCGGTGAACGCGCGCGCGTTCTCGTCGGGACGCTCGTGATAGCCCTTCATGACGCCCGGCCCGTACACGACGATCTCGCCCTCGCCGGGCCGCTCGCCGATCGTCTCGTCGATGCGCACCGTGACGCCCGGGATCACGCGGCCGACGCTGCCGAGCTTGTGCTCGCCCGGCCGGTTGAAGGCGACCGCGGGCGAGGTTTCGGTCAGGCCGTAGCCCTCGTAGACCTCGATGCCGAGCGCATCGATGAACTGCGCGACCTCGGGAGACAGGGCCGCGCTCGCGCTGATCGCGTATCTCAGCCGACCGCCGAGCTTGCGCCGGATCGGCGCGAACACGAGCCGGTCGGCGAGGCCGTGCACCAGCCGCTCGAGGACGCCGATCTTCTCGCCGCGCTGGCGACGCGCCCCGATGTCGAGGCCGGCGCGGAACAGCTCACGGATCGGGCGCGGCTTCGTCGCGATCTTCGCGCGCACGCCGGTGTGGATCCTGTCGAGGATGCGCGGCACCGCGACCAGGATCGTGGGCCGCACCTCGCCGAGGTCGTCCACGAGTCGGGCGATGTCGTCGTTGAACGCCGTCGACGCGCCGAGCGCGATCAGGGTGTGCAGCTCGCCGACCTGTCCGTACGCGTGCGCCCACGGCAGGAACGAGAGCGTGCGATCGGAGGCGGAGAGCGGGAACGCGGCGAGGGTCGCAGCGATGTTCGACGTCAGGTTCCGGTGGGTCAGCATCACGCCCTTCGGGCGTCCCGTCGTTCCCGAGGTGTAGATCAGCCCGGCGACGGACTCCGACGCCGGGTGGATCGCGGCGGCCGGACGCTCTCGCCCGATCCGTCGCAGCGCGGCGTACGAACGCGGATCGTCGGCAGCGCCGGCGAGGTCGAACACGTGGCGCAGGCCGGGCAGGTGCGGCCGCATCGCTTCGAGCGCGTCGACGACACGCGGAGTCCGTCCGAGGACGACCGCGCACCGGGAGTCCTGGAGGATCAGCTCCCAGTCGATGGGACGCTGCGCCTCATACATCGGCACGAGCTCCGCAGCGAGGCTGTAGGTCGCATACGCCGTCACCGCCCACGCGACGCTGTTGCGTGAGACGATCGCGACGCGTTCGCCCGGACCGACGCCGTGCGCCGCCAGGCCGCCGCGCAGCTCCGCGACCGCCTCCCAGAACTCGGCATAGGTGGTCCAGCGCCAGGCACCGTCGCCGCGTTCTCCGAACAAGGGATTGGCGGCGAACCGGCGGGCGCTCGCTTCTCCGAGGGAGACGAGCTCGGGATGCTCGGCAGGCGTGCCCATGGGCACCTCTGGTTTCCCCGGCGCGCGGCCGCGCGGCCCGATCCCGACCTCTCGATCTGCGTCAGCGCAGCGCGAGCGCGCGCCTTCGATCCGGTATGACGAGCATCCGCCTTCCGGAAGCCAACATCAATAGCGCGAGGACGCAGCGTGGCGCGTTCAGGGCGTCCGGCGGGTATGGCCGGCGCGCGCGACCAGGCCGACGAGGCCCGCGCAGAGCAGGAGCGCCGTCGAGGGCTCCGGAATCACGTCGAAGGCGCTGTACTGCACGTCGCCTTGGGAGAAGTTGTAGAAGCCCAGGCGCCCGTCCGGGAAGCTCCCCGCGATCGAGATCTCGAGCACGTCGTCCACGAAGACCTGGAGCGCGCTCGGGGTGTACTCGAAGCGGAACGCGTAGGCGGTGTTGTCCGCCCAGCCCGTGGCGCCGAGGTTCGTCCCTCTGGCCAGCTCGGCCACGCCTCCGGCCGGGTTCTCGACGAAGCTCACGTGCCCCCAGAGCTCGTCGGCCGTCGGGATGCCGGTGACGCGCGAGACGGCGAGGCCTTCGAATGCGGTGCTGCCCGGCGTCGCATTGGCCCCGGGAGGACCGCTGAAGTCGAAGGCCTGGTTGACCTGCTTCCAGTCGATCAGCAGATAGTCGGCACCTGCAGCGAGCGAATCTCCCGGCTCGAACCCGAGCACGAACCCGATGTAGTCGTCGTCGCCCGTGGTCAGCACCTCGATGGTGCCCGTGACCGTGGTGTTCCGCGCCGAGAAGTCGGAGAAGAAGACCGTCGGCTGACCGTTCTGCACCTGGGTGACCGAGCTGGAGTCGCCCGCCACCTGCCAATCGCCGGCTGGGAATCCGGAGACGGCGGGGTACGACTCCGCGGTCCACGTCGACAGGTTGACGGGTGCGGCGGTCGCCGTGGAGATCAGCGCGAGCTGAGCGGCTGCGGTCGAAAGCAGGGCGATGGCGATGCGGTGCACGTGGTGGCTCCTCGCCCTCCCCTACCCATGGAGTGGCGGGCTGAGCCATCAAGTGTCAACGATGAATGGACTTTCGCGCCGCTACCTCTGACCCCCCTCCCTCGATCCGGCAGGGCGGCGTCGCACACGGGCTTGATCGTCGCGACCCAGCCCGTGCGGAAGCCGCCCGTCGTGGCCTGGCCGGTCTACGGTCGAATCGCTCGCCGGCAACCGCAGGATTCAATTTGACCCGATAAGCGGATCCGGTCAGGATGACTGGAGACATGGGCTCGCGCACTCCGCCGCCGAAGACTTCCCGTAGCGGCACCCGATCGGCCGATCCGCCGACGACGCGCCGCGCGGCCGGCCGCGCGCGGCGCCTGGAGAACATCCTGGCGGCGGCGGCGCGTCTCTTCGCCGAGCCCGGTTTCGCGAAGACGACGGTGGACGAGGTCGCGGTCGTGGCGGGCGTTTCGAAGGGCCTCGTCTACGAGCACTTCCGCTCGAAGGAGGAGCTGCTCGACGCGGTCTGGGATCGGCTCGTCGAGACGTGGGTGGAGACGACCCTTCGCGGAACGAAGCTCGACACCGGGTCCGTCGCCGATGCGATCGCGGAGCAGCTGATCGCGTCGATCCACTACGCGCGCGAGAATCCGCTCCTGCGCCGCATCCTGGCCCAGGATCCCGGCGGCCTGTCGGCGCACGGGCGCGAGAACGCCGACGCGTTCGCGCGCCTCTACCGCGGCCGCATGGAAGCGCTGCTCGCGCGCGGCGTGCGGAGCGGCGAGCTGCGCCGCGGGCTCGACGTTCGCGCGACGGCCGAGCTGATCTGGATCCTCCACTTCGCGCTCGTGCGCGAGCTCTTCCTCGGCCACGGGCGATGGCGCGCCGACGCCGACGAGCTGCTCGCCAGCATGGCCGCGCTGCTGGTCTCGGGACTGCGTGGCGGACCCGGTCCCGCGAAAAGGAGGCCGCGATGAGGCTCGGGCTCTCGACTCGCGCGCGCACGGCGTGCGCGCTCGCGCTCTGTGTCGCCGGGGCCGCTCATGCGCAGACGGCCGAGCCGCCGCAGGTGCTCGGACCGTGGATCGGACCCGGGGCGCCGACTGAGCAGCCCGATCTTCGCCTCTACGGCACCGATCTCGGGTGGACCGTCGAGCACGACGGCAAGCTCGAGATCCTCTTCGGCGACACCTGGCCGCACTCGCGCTCGGTGTGCGAGCCCGATCCGACGCACGACGACTCGCAGGCGCGCATCCCGCTCGCGCTCCCCGTCGGCGGCTCGCTACCGCCGGTCGAGTTCTACGCCGACCCGAGTGCGCCGAACGAGTTCGCGCGCATCCGTCTCGAGCGCCAGGGACAGGACCTGCTGCTCGGCTACGGCCAGGTGCCGATTGCGGCGTTCAGCGACGGGCGTCGCGTCGTCGGGCTCTTCAACCGCGGCGAGCTGGTGCGATGCCAGCGTGTGACGCCCGCGGCCGAGCCGAGCTGCCCGCCGCAGCGCGGCGACCTCGGCGAACGGCTCGACCATCGCGCCGGCACGCCGCTCGTCTGCTCGACGAACGTGGGCGAGTGCGTGCCCGACTTCCTCGGTCTCGTGCTGCCCTGCGACGTCGCGACGGGCGGCGGCTGCTTCTTCGGACAGGCCTGCGCACCGAGCACGACCGGCTTCTGCACCGATCCGACGAGCTCGCAGAGCGACGGCACGCCCGCGAGCGACCGCTTCACGATCGCGCAGGAGAACGACTTCGCTTTCCAGCGCCGGGACGAGCCCACGCACTACGACTCGGTCGCGCTCTGGCGCACGAACAAGTTCATCAACGCGACGACCCGCAGCGTGCGCCGGTTCACGGGCACGCGCCGGGGCAACGACTTCCGACCCGGCGATGGCGCGCTCTTCGTGTGGGGAAGGCCGGGCTACACCGGAGAGCAAGGCCGCGAGGCGCAGCTCTACCTCATGGTGCAGCCGCTGCCCATGCGAGCGCCGGGCTCGAAGCGGCATCGCGGCTGGCCGTACACGCCGCTCTACTTCGCGGGCGCCGATGCGAAGAACCGCCCGCGCTGGTCGCCGCGGCAGTCGCAGGCGGCCCCGCTCGCGCTCGACGGTCGGGTCGGCGGCAGCCCGCACGAGGCGTATCCGATCGTCGACCAGATGGCGATCGCGTGGGTCGACGCGCCGATCCGGAAGTGGGTGATGCTGTACGGCGGCGACGTCGACGAGTGGTTCCTCGCCGACCCCGCGAATGCCCGGCCCGGTCCCGCGCCGGGCGCGATCCAGATCCGCTTCGCGGATCAGCCGTGGGGTCCGTGGAGCGAGCCCCAGCCGCACCTGATTCCGGGAAGCCCGTCGGTGGTCGGCGACATGTACGGACCCGGCGGCGTCCTCTACCACCACGCGTGCGTCGACCAGGGCCCGGCCACCTGCGCGCGCACCGATCCCACGCGTCCCCTCCACAGCTTGAACCCGGGCTGCGCGCCGTTCCCGGTGGAGTTCGAGATCGGGTACTTCTACGCGCCGAACATCATCGACGCCTACACGAAGCCCGACGGCGCCGGCGGCGTCGACCTGTACTGGAACGTGTCCACCTGGAATCCGTACGCGGTGCTGCTGCTGAAGACGAAGCTGCGGCCCTAGCGCGCCTCCCGGGCTCCGGACGCAGAAAGGCCCGACGCGGCACCACCGCGTCGGGCCTTTGAATGCTGGCGCGCCCAGCATGACTCGAACATGCGACCTTCAGGTCCGCAACCTGACGCTCTATCCAACTGAGCTATGGGCGCGTGGAAATCTCGAAGCCCGATCAAACTAGCAGCCGCTCTCGGCATTCGGGAGGGCGTTCGGGAGCCCGGGGCGGCGTGGCGGAGAGAGTGGGATTCGAACCCACGGTACCCTTGCGGGTACACGCACTTTCCAGGCGCGTGCCTTCAGCCGCTCGGCCATCTCTCCTTCGAATGCCCCGCCAGCCGCCGACGCCTCGCCTGCCGGGGCCGCAAGCGCGAAGCGCGCGCAGGCGAGCGAACGTCAGCCGATGGCGGAGAGGGGGGGATTCGAACCCCCGATACGGCTTTTGGCCGTATAACGGTTTAGCAAACCGCCGCCTTCAGCCACTCGGCCACCTCTCCGCGCGAGGGCGGATCTTACCGGGATCGCTCGGGGTCGGCAGCCTGCAGCGGCCACTTCCCGGGTCGGGGAACGCGATCGCAAGACCATAGACGGGCCGCCGCGGTCGGCGCGGCGTCCGAGGACGGTGGCCGAAAGCGGCCATCGCGGGTCGCACGGCCGTGGCACCGTCCGACTCATCGAATCGCGCCCCAGGAGGCCCCCGATGTCCGCCGCCGCCCCGCTCCGGCTCCGCCTCGATCGCGCGCCGACCCCGATCGGCGAGCTCGTCGTCCTGGTCGACGACGAGGGTCGGCTTCGGGCCGTCGACTGGACCGACTGCGAGGCCCGGCTCCATCGCCTGCTCCGCCTCCACTGCGGCGACGGCGGGCTCGCCCTCGAGCCGGCCCGCGACCCGGCCGGCCGGACCTCGGCGCTCCGGGCCTACTTCGCGGGCGAGCGGGCCGCGATCGACGAGCTCCCGGTCGAGACCGGCGGGACCCCCTTCCAGCGTGCGGTCTGGCGGGCGCTGCGCGAGATCCCCTGCGGCGAGACCGTCTCCTACTCGGCCCTGGCGGCGCGGCTCGGGCGCCCGACGGCGGTCCGGGCCGTCGGACTCGCGAACGGCTCGAACCCGGTCGGCGTGGTGGTGCCCTGTCATCGCGTGATCGGCGCGGACGGCGCGCTCACGGGCTACGGCGGCGGGATCGAGCGGAAGCGCTGGCTGCTGGCACACGAGGGCGTGTCGGTGGCCGAGCCTGCGCCCTTGAGGCCCTCGGCGGCGTAGGGCCCCGGATCGTCTGACACTTCGGCTCGCGACCTGCCACCTACTTCGAGGAGGGGCGCCCGACGACCACGGCGCATCCCCTCGCAGGAGGTGCAGACCGTGCGACCGTACGCCCACTTCGTCGCCGCTGCGGTGTTGACTCTCGGCACGGCGGCGCAGGCGACGACCTTCACCTTCGATACCGATCCGTTCGCCGGGACGACCGCCTTGACCACCCCCGGCCGACAGGTCGTCGGCGGCGAGAGCTTCGTCACGTTCTCGATCGCATCGGACGTCTTCGTCTTCGAGCCGTCGGTCTTCGGGGTGGCGAGCACGGTCCTCTTCGCCAACGACGTGGTGGCCAACCTGCCGACCGGCGGCGTCAACGTCATCGTCCTGCGGACGACGGACAACGACGCCAACCCGGCGACACCCTTCTCCGCCGGCAATGCGGCCAACCTGATCGCGGAACGGATCACGTCGTCGGGTCCCGGCTTCTTCGTCTACTTCAACAGCGGACTCGATCTGCCCCGGCTCGTGTTCTCGACGGACCTGAGCGACAGCACGGCCGATCTGAAGGTTCTCGCCCGGCTGACGAATCTCGTCGGCGAGAGTCAGTCGCTCGCGGCTTTCAGCGAGCCGAACTTCGCCATGATCCCGGAGCCGTCGAGTCTCCTGCTCGTCGCGACGACCGGCGCGGCGTGGGTCTGCCGTCGCTCCCTGCGGCGCGGGTCCCTCTAGACGCTCGAGCGTCTGGCGGTCGTGCCCGCCGTCCTGGCACAGGCCATGTCCCGTCGCTCGCTGTCACGGGTGAACGCGCTCAGGCCGAAGATCTCGCCGTCCTGGTGCTGGTCGGGCTGCGGCGTCTCGGACCGCGTCCGAAGTCGGGATTGAACGACGTGCCGAAGGACGAGTACCACGGGATCTCCCAGCCCATGCGCTTGCGGTACGCCTCGAGCGTGCCGATCCGGGCGCGGGACACGAGCACGAAGGAGGTGTCGCGCGCGTGCAGGTACGCGAGGTGCGTCACCTGGTCCACGAACATCGAGCAGACCGCAGCCCGCCGTCTGGATCGGGCCGAACATGAAGTGGTAGAGGACGAGCTGGCCACGCCCGTCGAAGAGGTCGACGAGGCGCGCGGCGCCGATCCAAGGAGACCCGCGATGAAGTTCCTGTGCCTGGCCTACGAGGAAGAGGCGAAGCTCACGGCGCTGACCCAGGAGGAGTGGACGGCGCTCCGGCAGGAGACCCTCGACTACGTCGCGTCGCTGGAGGAGAGCCGCCGGCTCGTCCTCACCAACGCCCTGCAGAGCGCGACGAAGGCCTCCATGGTGCGCGTCCGCGACGGCAAGCGGTTGGTCGTCGATGGCCCGTTCGCCGAGACCAAGGAGCAGCTCGGCGGCTTCTTCCTGATCGACGTGAAGGATCGGGACGAGGCGATCGACGTGGCGGCGCGGTGGCCGTCGGCGCGCCTCGGCAGCATCGAGGTGCGTCCGATCGAGGAAGCGCTCCGCGACGAGCGGCGCTACTGAGCGGCGCCGCGGGGCATGCTCGCCCGGAGGAACGCGATCACGCGCTCGATCGCCCCGGGCTCGTCGAAGGCGCCGTCGCCGTGGTCCGTATTCTCGAGGATGACGAGCTCGACGCGGCTCGTGGCCGGCGAGGCGGCGAGGGCATCGCGCAGCCGCTCCGACTGCGCCTTCGCGACGACCGGGTCGCGATCGCCGTGCATGATGAGGAACGGAGGGACCTTCGCGCCCTGCGGGACGCGCGCGAGATGGGCGAGCGGGCTCACGGCCCGCGCTGCCTCGGGGTGGTCCGCAACGGTCACGCCCACGAGCGCCGACTCCGCCGAGTCCGGCGCGTCGTTGCGCGTCCACAGGCGCGGGACGCCGGAGGCCTCCATGTCGGCGTCCATCGTGGTGAAGTCGACGGGGCCGCACCAGTCGACGACCGCATCCACCTCGAGCTCCGGTCTGCCCGCGAAGGCGATGCCGGCCGTCGCCGCGAGGAAGCCGCCCGCCGACGCGCCGAAGAGAGCGATGCGTTCAGGGTCGATCCCGAGCTCCGATCCCTTCGCCCTCAAAAATGCGACGGCGGCCGTGACGTCCTCGAGCTGCGGGCCGCGACTTGTCCCCGACCCGGAAGGCGCCGCCGTGGATCCAGAGCACGACGGGCACGGCGGACGTGCGACTCTTCGGAACGTAGACGTCGAGGACGTTGCGATCGGACGCATCGGCGTAGGCGAGATCGCGGTGGGCCGTGTGAGGCGTCGTGATGGCGTCCCGGGACGAGCAGGCGACGCCGACGAGGACCGACAGCGCCCATGCAGCCGCGAGACGACGCGACCTCAAATCGACGGCCATGATGGTGCCGCTCCACCGGATCGCGTCGGCGCGTCGGGGCGAAATGGCGGAGAGGGAGGGATTCGAACCCTCGAGACGCTTGCGCGTCTGGCGGTTTTCAAGACCGCTGCCTTCGACCGCTCGGCCACCTCTCCGCGAGTGAGCCCGATCCGTCAGACTCTCGCGTCGCATCGGGAGGCGCGCAATCGGGATCGAGCGGCCCGAGCGCGCCGCGGGGCGGCGGGCGAGGGCGCGCTCGCAGGCGACGGCGCGCCGCGTGCCGGTCGACCGCGCGCAGGTCGGCGTCGTGAACATAGGAAGTTCAAGGAGCGGACTGCTCCGACGGGGATGCTCGGGGCCGAGGGCCCTCGCCGGCGTGGTCGAGATCAACCAGGCGCGCGCGCAGGCGGGCGGCGTGACGTCGGGCGACACCCCGGGCTTTCCGGTCACGCTCTCGCAGCCCGGGAGCTACCGGCTGACCGGGAACCTGACCGTGGCCACGGCCAACGTCACTGCGATCGTGGTCACGAGCGTCGACGTGAGCCTCGACCTGGGCGGCTTCTCGATCCAGGGGCCGGTGCTCTGCACGGGCCAACCGGTCAGCAGCTGCGCCGGCGGAAGCGGCCGGGGCGTCGATGGCTCCGCGACTTCGCGCACGATGGTCTGGAACGGGATCGTGAAGGGGCTCGGAAACGGAGGCCTCCTGCTCGGCGAGCTGTCGCGCGTGGAGAGGGTGCGCGTCCGCTCCAATGGCGGAAGCGGGATCACGGTCGGTCGCCTTTCGCAGGTGGCGGGTTGCATCGCGGAATCCAATTTCGGCAACGGCGTCGAAAGTACCGGCGAGCAGGTTCTCGTCGAGAGCACCGGCGCACATTTCAATGCGGCGTCGGGATTCTCGCTCGGTCTCTTGTCGAACGTGCAGGGAAGCACCGCTTCCAGGAATGGCTCCCACGGCATCGACTTCACGGGACCCGGCGGAGGAAGCGCAGCCGGCGCGTTCTCGGGCAACACGCTGAATGCAAACCAGGGCATCGCGGTGACGAGCCTCGCCAAGGCGACGGGAGGCAACCTCTGCAGCGACGGCTCGTGCAGTGTGCGCGGCGCGCGGCGGTTCTATCTCTCGGCGAACGTAACAGACGGAGCCAATTCACTGAACGAATGCATCCAAGGCTTCCACATGGCCTCGTTCTACGAGATCCGCGAGACGGCGTCGCTCGAGTACGCGACCGCCTACGGCGCGACGCGGCCCGACTCCGGGCGCGGCCCTCTGACGGCGACCGTGGGCTGGGTTCGGACGGGTTCCGGCTCGTTGAGCTCCAACTTTCCCGGCCGCGGCAACTGCGGGGCCTGGACGATCTCGACGAGCGGCTTCAACGGGACCGTCGTGCAGCTGCGCGACCTGTGGGACCAGGCAGCCAATACGAGCAGCCACTACTGGGAAGCCATTGCAACGGACTGCTCGAGCCCGTGGCCCGTCTGGTGCGTGGAGGACTGATGCACTCGTTTGGCTCCTTCCGGCGGCGATCCTCCTGGGTGTCGCACAGGTGGCTCTTGGCAGCGACGGGGTAGTCGAGATCAACCAGGCCCGGGTGTCAGTGCGCTCTCATCCCCGGGTGGCACGGCCTGCCGCCCCGTTTCCCCGGTTCGATCGTGATGCGCGCCCGCCAGTCCATGGCCGCCAAGGTACCCTCCTCACTGCGCCATGCCGCAGATCGAACCTGCCGCATCGGGGTCGCTTGCGGTCGGCGTGGAAGGACGCCCTTCCACCGATTCGAAGGAACGCCCCTTCCCGGCTGCGAGATGGGCTGGGCGCCCTCGCGGCAGATGGCGGCATGGTCCTTCCGCCGCGCCCCGAAGGAGGTTGCTGCGTGAGCATTCCCGTCGGACCGCGAACGATGCCATGGGTCGCTGGGTCCGTGTCCCTATGCGGTGTCATGTTGGAGACTCGATCCGGATCCTGATGCAACCAAACCGCCGCTTGATTCAAGCAGGCCCTCGACCCTCGCCGGGGGCGGATCGACCTGGATCACGATCGTCAACGCCGGTCTCGCTCGACTCCGCCCGTGTGATGATGTAGGTCGTCGTGTCGTTCGGGGTCAGGATCGGCATCTTCTGTTCGGTGGTGCGGTAGACGATCAGGTCGCCCGCCTTGCCGCCGGCATCCACGCGACAAGAGCGTAGACGCATGCGATGACGAGACGATGCTGCAGTGTCATGGCGTGAGATCCTTTGAGGTCAATGCTTCGTGATCGGCGGCGGCAGCCAGTCGCCGGTCAGGATCGCGGCCTTCGGCGAGTAGTGCCTGATGAGGAGGTAGAAGCGCCCCTTCGGCGCCGGGAGCCAGTTCGCCCGCTCTCGCGGATCGGTCGGCTCTTCGGCCTGGAGGAAGACCTCGAGCGATCCGTCATTGCCATACACGGTGCCCTTCGTGCGATCGCCGACCGAGTAGCGGTTGATCGCGTTGGGCACGAAGATCTGCGTCTCGGCCGAGTACATCGTCAGCGACCAGAAGGCGTTGACCGGCGGCTGCTGCGCGAACCGGATGACATATCGATTGCGCCCGTCGAGCGGCGCGCCGCTGCCGTCGAGGAAGGCGACGTCGTAGGTGCTGACCTCCTTCGGATTCCAGAGCAGCCCGAGCATTGCCCCCGACGCCGCGACCATGGGCTCGCCGCTCATGCGCTTGTCGAGACGGACGATCTGCCAGTTGTTGACGATCGGGACGACGCGGGGCATGCGGTCCGCGATCATCCGGTGCGCGTCCGCCGCCGCCCGTTCGAGGCCGCGCCGCGCCTGCGGCGAGAGCTTGTCCCAGTCGAACCGGGTCGCCGGGTCCATCCCGATCTCGCGCAGCCAGCCCGCGATCGCCTCGTCCACCGGGTGCCCGATGCGCGGCGAGAGCCGCAGCAGCGTGTTCAGGGTCGTGAAGTAGGCCTTCGCGTCGGTGAGCTCGTTGCGGGTGAAGCGCGGGAAGTCGGCCGGGTCGGGCTTCGGCCGGGTGACGTTGGCGGCGCCCCACTGGCTCAGGGGGACGAGGCGGACCTGCTTCTGCAACTCGACCGCCCGCGGCAGATCCGCCGCGCCGTCGACCGCGAAGCGGGGGAGCATCCAGATGATCGGCGTGCTCATGTCGATCCGCTTCACGCCGTCGGGCAGCACGCCC
>Ga0209706_10000144_pt1 | contig 36340 bp, 45 predicted proteins | sample PPLLaktember2015_6_FD_187263 | JGI IMG/M metagenome (GOLD analysis project Ga0209706, IMG submission 187263) | Freshwater sediment microbial communities from Prairie Pothole Lake near Jamestown, North Dakota, USA - PPLs Lake P8 Core (1) Depth... | ecosystem: Environmental > Aquatic > Freshwater...
CCGGGGACAACGTGGAGATGACGGTGGAGCTGATCACCCCGATCGCGATGGACAAGGAGCTGCGCTTCGCGATCCGCGAAGGCGGCCGCACCGTGGGCTCCGGCGTCGTCGCCGAGATCATCCAGTAGCAAGGGCGTCGTAGCATGGCCGAGCTCTCTTCTCAGAAGATCCGGATCCGCATGAAGGCGTACGACTTCAAGCTCCTCGACCAGAGCGTCGGGGAGATCGTCGACACCGCGTTGCGGACCGGCGCGCGCGTGGCGGGGCCGATCCCGTTGCCGACGGCGATCAACCGCTACACCGTGCTGCGGGGCCCGCACATCGACAAGAAGTCGCGCGAGCAGTTCGAGATCCGCACGCACAAGCGGCTGATCGACATCCTGGACCCGACGCCCCAGACGGTCGACGCGCTGATGAAGCTCGAGCTGGCGGCCGGCGTCGACGTGGAGATCAAGCTCTAAGCCATGGCCACTCTCGAGCTCAAGAAAGCCGGCGGCAAGAGCGGAGGCAGCGTGGATCTCGATCCCGCGGTCTTCGAAGCGGTGGTGAAGCCCCACCTGTTCCACGCGGAGGTGCGGCGGCAGCTCGCGCGGCGGCGCGCGGGCACCCACGCGACCAAGAACCGCGCCCTGGTGTCGGGCGGCGGGATCAAGCCGTGGCGCCAGAAGGGCACCGGCCGCGCCCGGCAGGGCACGATCCGCGCGCCGCAGTGGGCGGGCGGCGGCATCGTGTTCGGCCCGGTTCCGCGCGGCTACGAGCACGCGCTCTCCAAGAAGACGCGCCGGGCGGCGCTGCGCAGCGCCCTCTCGCTGCGCCACAAGGAAGGCCAGCTGAGCGTCGTCGACGCGCTGGCGCTCGAGGCCCCGCGCACCCGCCTGCTGCTGGACGCGCTGGCGGGGCTCGGCCTGGGCGGCGCATCGGTGCTGGTGGTGATCGAGGCGGCGGACCGCAACCTCGAGCTCGCCGCGCGCAACCTGCCGCGCGTCGACGTGCTGCGCGCCGAGGGGCTCAACGTCTACGACGTGCTGCGCCACGAGCGGCTGCTGCTCACGCAGGGGGCTCTCGCGCGGGTCCAGCAGCGCCTCGGCGCGAGCGGGGAGGGCGCGGCGTGAACCGGCACCAGGTGCTCAAGCGACCGCTCGTCACCGAGAAGAGCACGATCGCGCGGGACGAGCAGAACGTGGTGACCTTCGCGGTCGATCCGCGCGCCAACAAGCACGAGATCCGCAACGCCGTCGAATCGCTGTTCGACGTCAAGGTGCTCGACGTGCGCACGAGCCGCATGCCCCGCAAGAGCCGCCGGCTGGGGCGCTTCGTCGGGCGCCGCCCCGAGTGGAAGAAGGCGATCGTGCGCCTGGCGCAGGGCCAGAAGATCGAGTTCTTCGAGGGAGTCTAGGCCGATGCCCACCCGCAGCTACAAGCCGACCTCGCCGGGCCGGCGCCAGATGAGCGTGTCGACCTTCGATGAGGTGACGCGCAGCCGCCCCGAGCGCTCGCTCGTCGAGGGCCGCAACAGCTCGAGCGGCGGCCGCAACAGCTACGGCCGCGTCACGGCCTGGCACCGCGGCGGCGGCCACAAACGCCTCTACCGGCGCATCGACTTCCGCCGCGACAAGCCCGGCGTGCCCGCGCGCGTCGCGGCGATCGAATACGACCCGAACCGCTCGGCGCGCATCGCGCTGCTCCACTACAAGGACGGCGAGAAGCGCTACATCCTGGCACCGCTCGGGCTCGCGGTGGGCGACGAGATCCTCTCCGGGCCCGGCGCCGAGATCCGCCCCGGCAACGCGATGCCGCTCGCCAGCATCCCGCTCGGCACGGTGATCCACGCGGTGGAGCTGAAGGTCGGCAAGGGCGCCCAGCTGGTGCGGGCCGCCGGCGTCGGCGCGCAGCTGATGGCGCGCGAGGGCGACTACGCGACGCTGCGCATGCCGAGCGGCGAGAACCGGCTGGTCCACGTGCGCTGCCAGGCGACGGTCGGGCAGGTCGGCAATCTGGAGCACGAGAACCGCAGCATCGGCAAGGCGGGTCGCTCGCGCTGGCTGGGCAAGCGACCCAACGTGCGCGGCGTGGCGATGAACCCGATCGACCATCCGATGGGCGGCGGCGAGGGCAAGTCGTCGGGTGGCCGGCACCCGTGCACGCCCTGGGGCAAGCCCACCAAGGGCTACAAGACGCGCAAGAACCTCTCCACGGACAAGTGGATCGTGAAGCGACGGGGGGCGAGGTAGATGGCACGCTCGCTCAGGAAGGGTCCCTTCGTGGATCCGAGCCTGCAGAAGAAGGTCGAGCAGACCGTGGCGACGGGATCCAAGCAGGTGATCCGCACCTGGTCGCGGCGCTCGATGATCACCCCCGAGATGATCGGGCTCACCTTCCACGTGCACAACGGCAAGCTGTTCATGCCGGTGTACGTGACCGAGAACATGGTCGGCCACCGGCTGGGCGAGTTCGCGCCCACCCGCAAGTTCACTGGCCATGCGACGGACAAGAAGGTCAAGGTGGCGGCGAAGTAACATGGCGGTCCGGGCAAAGCTCAAGGGCTCTCGGGTGAGCGCGCGCAAGGCGCGGCTGCTCGCCGACCAGATCCGCGGCAAGGCGGTCGAGGAGGCGCTCGCCATCCTCGACCTCGAGGCGAAGCGCTTCGCTCATCCGCTCGCGAAGCTGGTGCGTTCGGCGGTGGCCAACGCCGAGGAGCGCAACAACCGCGAGAAGGCCGGCATCGACGTCGACAATCTCTACGTGAGCCACGTCTCGGTGGACGAAGGTCCGTCCTCGTGGCGGATCCGCCCGCGCGCCCAGGGGCGCGCCTTCTGGATCCAGAAGCGGACCAGCCACGTCACCGTGGTCCTCGAGGAGCGTTAATGGGTCAGAAAGTCCATCCCTACGGATTCCGGCTCGGCACCCTCTACGGCTGGAAGTCCAACTGGTTCTCGGAGCGGCGCTACGCCGACCAGATCCATGAGGACCACCAGATCCGCCGCTTCATCAAGAAGAAGCTCTACCACGCCGGCATCTCCAAGGTCGTGATCGATCGGACCGGCGACAAGGTGGTGCTCAACATCCACACCGCGCGGCCCGGCATCCTGATCGGCAAGCGCGGCGCGGAGGTCGAGACGCTGCGCAAGGAGCTCGCTCGCTTCACCAGCGGCGAGATCTTCGTGAACATCAAGGAGATCCGGAAGGCCGAGCTCGACGCCCAGCTCGTGGCGGAGAACATCGCGCTCCAGCTCGAGCGGCGCGTGGCGTTCCGGCGAGCCATGAAGAAGGCGCTCACCTCGACCATGAAGTTCGGCGCGAAGGGCATCCGCCTGGAGACCTCGGGCCGGCTGGGCGGGGCCGAGATGGGGCGCCGCGAGCGCTACCTCGAGGGCCGCGTCCCGCTCCACACGCTGCGCGCGGACATCGACTTCGGCCTGGCCGAGGCGCGCACCACCTACGGGGTGATCGGCGTGAAGTGCTGGATCTTCAAGGGCGACGTCGCCGAGCGCGACGCCCGCCAGCGCTCGCTCGCGGAGCGCGTCCAGGACGAGGTCGCGAGGTAGGCGATGCTCCAGCCGAAGAAGGTCAAGCACCGCAAGCAGCAGAAGGGCCGCATGAAGGGCAAGTCCCTGCGCGGCAACACGGTGTCGTTCGGCGACTTCGGTCTCCAGGCCACCGACCGCTGCCGGCTGACCGCCCGCCAGATCGAGGCCGCCCGGATCGCGATGACGCGCTACGTGAAGCGCGGCGGGAAGATCTGGATTCGCATCTTCCCGGACAAGCCCATCACCAAGAAGCCGGCCGAGACCCGGATGGGCAAGGGCAAGGGCAACCCGGAGGACTGGGTCGCGGTGGTGAAGCCGGGGCGGATCCTCTACGAGATGGAGGGCGTCCGGCCCGAGGTGGCCAAGGAAGCCTTCCGGCTCGCCTCCCACAAGCTGCCGGTGCCGACGCGCTTCGTGCAGCGGGAGGAGTTCTGATGAAGTCGTCGGAGCTGGGACAGCTCTCGGCGGACGAGCTCCGCTCGAAGTCCCAGGAGCTCCGCGCGGAGCTCTGGAGCGCACGGATGAAGCACGAGACGGGCCAGCTCGAGAACACGGCGAAGCTCGCCGCCCTGCGCCGGGACGTGGCGCGGGTGGAGACGGTGCTGCGCCAGAAGCTGGGGGCGACGCGGTGAGCAAGCGGGGACAGCGCCGCACCATCGAGGGTGTGGTGGTCAGCGACAAGATGGACAAGACCGTCGTGGTGCGGGTGGAGCGCCTCGTGAAGGACGAGGTCTACCAGAAGTACGTGCGCCGCTATACGCGGTTCATGGCCCACGACGAGGAGAACGCCTGCGCGGTCGGCGACCGCGTGCGCATCATCGAGCACCGGCCCCTCTCGAAGCGAAAGCGATGGAAGGTGCAGGAGACGCTCGTCAAGGCGACGGGGGTCTAGCGGGCAGCCATGATCCAGACTGAATCGACGCTCGAGGTGGCGGACAACTCGGGGGCCCGCAAGGTCGCCTGCATCCGCGTCCTCGGCGGCACGCGCCGCAAGTACGCCTCGATCGGCGACATCATCGTGGTGTCGGTGAAGGACGCGATCCCGAACGCGCGGGTGAAGAAGGGCGAGGTGCGGCGCGCGGTGGTGGTGCGCACCAAGAAGGGCATCGTGCGGCCGGACGGCTCGTACATCCGCTTCGACGACAACGCCGCGGTGCTGGTGGACAACGCCCGCGAGCCGATCGGGACCCGCATCTTCGGCCCGGTGGCGCGCGAGCTGCGCGGCCGGCGCTTCATGAAGATCATCTCGCTGGCGCCCGAGGTAATCTGATGGTCCCCCGTCTCCTCGAACGCTACCGGAAGGACGTGCGCGGCCGGCTCGCGAAGGAGTTCGGCTACGCGAACGTGCACCAGGTGCCGACCGTCACCAAGGTCGTGCTGAACGTGGGCCTCGGCGAGGCGACGCAGAACGCCAAGCTGCTCGAGCGGGCCGCCGAGGAGCTGGCGGCCGTCGCCGGCCAGAAGCCGCTGATCCGCAAGGCGCGCAAGTCGGTGGCCAACTTCAAGCTGCGCCAGGGCCAGGCGATCGGCTGCATGGTCACCCTGCGCGGGCCGCGGATGTGGGAGTTCCTGGACCGCCTCACCAACGTGGCGCTGCCGCGCGTGCGCGACTTCAAGGGCGTGTCGCCGAAGGCCTTCGACGGCCGCGGCAACTACACCCTCGGGATCCGCGAGCAGATCATCTTCCCCGAGGTCGACTACGACAAGGTGGAGAAGATCACCGGAATGAACGTGACGGTGTGCACCACCGCGAAGACGGACGCCGAGGCGAAGGCGCTGCTCGCCCACCTCGGCGTGCCCTTCCGCCAGTAGATGGGACGAACCGACTCATGATGACCGATCCGCTCGGAGACATGCTGGCTCGCATCCGCAACGCCTATCAGGCGGGGCATGCGGATCTCGCCTGCCCCTCCTCGCAGCTCAAGCTCGCGGTGGCGCGCGTGCTCGCCGAGGAAGGCTTCCTGTCCAGCGTCGAGGTGGAGGCGCACGAGGGCAAGGCGCAGCTGCGCATCCGGCTGCGCTACGGGTCCGACGGGCGCCCGATCGTCGACGGGATGCGCCGCGTCAGCCGGCCCGGCCGCCGGGTGTACGTCGGCGCCGGCGAGATCCCGCGCGTGCGCAGCGGGCTCGGCACGGCCGTGCTCTCGACCAACCGCGGCGTGCTCTCCGACCGCAACGCGCGCGCCGAGTCGCTCGGCGGCGAGCTGCTCTGCGAGGTCTGGTAGCCATGTCGCGCATCGGCAAGCGGGCCGTCGAGATCCCGAAGGGCGTGAGCGTGGAGTGCCGCGACGGCGAGATCCACGTCAAGGGCCCGAAGGGCACGCTGAGCGAGTCGCTGCCCGCTTCGGTCGACGTCGAGGTGGAGGGCGCCGAGGTGCGCTTCCGGCGCCGCGACGACAAGCAGCCCTCGCGCGCGGCCCACGGGCTGGCGCGCGCGCTGGTGGCGAACATGGTGACGGGCGTGACCCAGGGCTTCCTGCGCGAGCTGGAGATCCAGGGCGTCGGCTACCGCGCCGAGGCTTCGGGCCAGCAGCTGAAGCTCTCGCTCGGCTTCTCCCACCCGGTGAACGTCTCCGTCCCGGCCGGCCTCAAGGTGTCGGTCCAGGAGAACAAGATCCGGATCGAGGGCTCGGACAAGGGTCTGGTGGGCCAGTTCGCCGCCAACGTCCGGGAGCTCCGGCCGCCGGAGCCCTACAAGGGCAAGGGGATCCGCTACGTGGGCGAGCACGTCCGCCGCAAGGTCGGCAAGGCCGGCACCGCCTAGAGGTCGCGATGAGAAGGAAGATCCGAAATCCGAAGCGGGCCGGACGGCTCGCCCGCCGGGAGCGGGTGCGGCGCTCGATCGAGCGCTCCGACCACCCGCGCCTGACCGTGTACCGGAGCGCCCGGCACATGTACGCGCAGATCACCGATCCGGTCTCCGGGCACACGCTCGCCACCGCCTCGACGCGCTCCAAGGAGCTCGCCGACGGCCTCCCGGCCACCGGGAACCTCGAGGGCGCGCGGCGCGTCGGCAAGGCGATCGCCGAGCTCGCGAAGCAGAAGCAGATCGAAGAGGTGGTCTTCAACCGCAACGGCTTCCTCTACCACGGGCGTGTGAAGGCGGTCGCCGACGCAGCCCGCGAGGCGGGGCTCAAGTTCTGACATGGTGAGACGTACGCGACATCCGAAGCTGAACGCCAACGATTACGAGCTCACCGACCGGGTGATCCACATCAACCGGGTGGCGAAGGTCGTGAAGGGCGGACGCCGCTTCAGCTTCAGCGCCCTGGTGGTGGTCGGAGACGGCAACGGCGTGGTGGGGGTCGGGCTCGGCAAGGCCGGCGAGGTGCCGGAGGCGATCCGCAAGGGCGTCGACCGCGCGCGCAAGAACCTGATCCAGGTGCCGCTCGTGAACGGCACGCTGCCGCACGAGGTGCTGGGCCGCTTCGGCGCCGGCCGCGTGCTGCTGCGCCCGGCGTCCTCGGGAACCGGCGTGATCGCCGGCGGCGGCGTGCGCGCGGTGGTCGAGTCGGCCGGCGTCCGCGACGTGCTGACCAAGACCCTCGGCACCGCCAACCCCCACAACGTGGTGCGCGCCACCCTGCAGGCGCTGCGCACGCTCCGCGACCCCGACGAGCGGCTCGCCGAGCTGGGACGGGCGTCGTGAGCGCGAAGACCCTGCGCGTGACCCAGGTGAAGAGCGAGATCGGCTTCGACCGGCGGCAGCGCGCCACCTTGCGCGGCCTCGGCATCCGGCGCCTGCACCACGTGGTGTCGCTCGAGGATTCCCCGTCGGTGCGCGGCATGCTGCGCGCGGTCCGGCATCTGGTGAAGGTCGAGGAGGCGTGATGCTCGAGCGACTCTCGCCGCGCCCCGGCGCCCGGCATCGCACCAAGCGCGTCGGACGCGGGCCGGGCAGCGGCCACGGCAAGACGTCGACCCGCGGCGTGAAGGGCCAGGGCAAGCGCCGCGCCGGCGCGGCGGCGGCCCGGGCCACCGAGGGCGGCCAGATGCCGCTGGTGCGGCGCCTCCCCAAGCGGGGCTTCCGCTCGCGCAGCCACACGGACTACCGGGTCGTGAACCTCGGGGACCTCGCAGTCTTCGAGGAGGGCGCCACGGTGGACGTGGCGGCGCTGCGGGCTCACGGCCTGATCCGCGGCCAGCACGGCCCGGTGAAGCTGCTGGCGGACGGCGAGGCGCCGAAGCGCCTCACGGTCCGCGTCGATCGCGCCAGCGCCGCGGCGCGCGCGAAGCTCGAGGCGGCCGGCGGCAGTCTGGAGACCGGCGCTTGATCGGAGGCGTCCAGAACATCGGGAGGATCCCGGAGCTCCAGCGCCGGATCCTCTTCACCTTCGGGATGCTCGCGGTCTACCGGGTGGGCTCGCACATCGTCACGCCCGGCATCAACCCCGAGGTCGTGAAGGCCTACTTCGACCGCATGTCGGGGACGATCTTCTCGCTGTTCAACGTGTTCTCGGGCGGCGCGCTCGAGCAGCTCTCGGTCTTCGCGCTGGGCATCATGCCCTACATCAGCGCGTCGATCATCATCCAGCTCCTCACCATCGTCGTCCCGCAGCTCGAAGCGCTGCGCAAGGAGGGGGAGCAGGGCCAGCGCAAGATCACCCAGTACACGCGCTACGGGACGGTCGTGCTGGCGCTGTTCCAGGGCTTCCTCATCGCCAACGCCCTCGAGAGCGGGCAGTTCGGCGAAGGCGCCGTGCTGAACCCGGGCTGGAGCTTCAAGCTGATGTGCATGATCACGCTCACCAGCGGGACCTCCTTCATCATGTGGCTCGGCGAGCAGATCACCGAGCGCGGCATCGGCAACGGCATCTCGCTGGTCATCTTCGCCGGCATCGTGATCGGCCTGCCGGGCGGCATCGCGCAGCTCTTCGAGATGGTGCGGACCGACCAGTTCTCCCTGCTCCAGTCGCTGGTGCTGATCGCGCTGATCGTGCTGATCACGGGCGTCGTGGTGTTCGTCGAGCGCGGCCAGCGCCGCATCCCCATCCAGCACGCGCGCCGGGTGGTAGGGCGCCGCATGACCCAGGGCGGCACCAGCTACTTCCCGCTGCGGGTCAACACCGCGAACGTGATCCCGCCGATCTTCGCCTCGTCGATCCTGATGTTCCCGGTGACGATCGGCCAGTTCTCCAACTCCCAGGCCGTGAACGACTTCTTCCAGGACTACCTGTACCCCGGGGGCACGCTCTACAACACGGTGTACGTGCTCCTGATCGTTTTCTTCGCCTTCTTCTACACCGCGATCGTCATCAACCCGGTCGACGTGGCCGACAACATCAAGCGCTCGGGCGGCTTCATCCCGGGCATCCGGCCCGGCAAGCGCACCGCCGAGTTCATCGACCACGTGCTGTCCCGGGTGACCGCGATCGGTGCGGTGTACGTGGCCGCGATCTGCCTGGTGCCGGTGATCCTGGCCAACCGCTTCGGCGTGCCCTTCTACTTCGGCGGGACCGCGCTGCTGATCGTGGTGGGGGTCGGGCTCGACCTGATCGGCCAGATCGAGGCCCACCTGGTGACCCGGCAGTACGAGGGCTTCGTGGGCGGCGGCCGGACCCGCGGGAGGATCGGCCGATGACGGCCCGACGCCTGCTGCTGCTCGGCCCGCCCGGGGCCGGCAAGGGCACCCAGGCCAAGCGCCTCGAGGAGAGCCTGGGCGTGCCCCAGATCTCGACGGGCGATATGCTCCGCCAGGCGGTGGCCTCCGGCAGCGCGGTGGGGCGCGAGGCGCGCTCCTACATGGATGCCGGGAAGCTGGTGCCCGACGCCGTGGTGATCGGCGTGGCGGAGCAGCGGCTGCGCCAGCCGGATGCGTCGCGCGGCTTCATCCTGGACGGGTTCCCCCGCACCGGGGCGCAGGCGGAGGCGCTCGACGCCCTGCTGGCGCGGCTGGGTGTCGAGCTGGAGCGCTGCATTTCCATCCAGGTGGACGAGGACGAGCTGGTCGAGCGACTGCTACGGCGCGCGGAGATCGAGGGTCGCTCGGACGACAACGAGCAGGCGATCCGGACGCGCATGGAGGAGTACCGGCGCAAGACCCAGCCGCTCGTCGACCACTACCGGGCCAGCGGAGTGCTCGTGGAGATCGAAGGCATGGGTGACGTCGAGGCGGTCGCCAAACGCATCCAGGAGGCGCTGGCGTGAAGGTTCGATCGTCGGTCAAGAAGATGTGCGACAAGTGCAAGGTCGTGCGCCGCAAAGGGGTGGTGCGCGTGATTTGCGACAACCCCAAGCACAAGCAGCGACAGGGCTAGGAGGCAAAACGCGTGGCGCGTATCGCCGGAGTCGACCTTCCCAGGAACAAGCGCATCGAGATCGCGCTGACCTACATCTTCGGGATCGGCAGACCTCGTGCGCGGGACATCTGCGAGAAGGCGGGCGTCGCCGTCGACACCCGCACCGACCAGCTCGGCGAGGGCGAGACGGTGCGGTTGCGCGAGATCATCGAGCGCGACTACAAGGTCGAAGGCGACCTGCGGCGCGAGGTGGCCCAGAACATCAAGCTGCTGATGGACATCGGCTGCTACCGCGGCCTGCGCCACCGGCGCGGCTTGCCGGTGCGCGGCCAGCGAACCCACACCAACGCGCGCACCCGCAAGGGCCCGCGCAAGACCGTGGCCGGCAAGAAGAAGGCCCCGGTGAAGAAGTGAGCGGACAGGGATGGTGAAGAAGGTCGGCAAGAAGAAGGTCAAGAAGAACGTCGCGTCGGGCGTCGCCCACATCCAGTCGACGTTCAACAACACGATCGTCACGATCACCGACCCCTCGGGCGGCTCGCTGGCCTGGTCGAGCGCCGGTCAGCAGGGCCTGAAGGGCTCGCGCAAGTCCACGCCCTACGCGGCGCAGCTCGCCGCCGAGGAGTGCGCCAAGCGGGCGATGGAACACGGGGTGCGCTCGGTTTCGGTCTACGTGAAGGGGCCCGGCGCCGGGCGGGAGTCCGCGCTGCGCGCGCTCTCGGCGGCCGGGCTGCGCGTCAACATGATCCGCGACGTGACGCCGGTGCCCCACAACGGCTGCCGGCCGCCGAAGCGGCGCAGGGTCTAACGGGGACGATTGGATGGCACGCTACACGGATTCGGTCTGCAGGCTCTGCCGCCGGGAAGGCACCAAGCTCTTCCTGAAGGGCGACCGCTGCTTCAGCGAAAAGTGCGCGGTCGACAAGCGCGCCTACCCGCCCGGCCAGCACGGCCAGGGGCGGCCGCGCTTCTCGGACTACGGCCTCCAGCTTCGCGAGAAGCAGAAGGTGAAGCGCATGTACGGGCTGCTCGAGCGGCAGTTCGAGGGCACCCTCCAGCAGGCGACGCGCATGAAGGGCCGCACCGGCGAGAACCTGCTGATGCTGCTCGAGCGCCGTCTGGACAACGTGGTGTTCCGCATGGGCTTCGCGACCTCGCGGGCGGAAGCCCGCCAGCTCGTCCGCCACGGGCACTTCCTGCTGAACGGGCGCAAGGCGACGATCCCGTCGCTGCTGGTGAAGCCCGGCGCGAAGATCTCCGTGCGCGAGCGCTCGCGCGGCGTCGCCCGCATCGTCGGGGCGCTCGACACGCTCGAGGGCCGCAGCGTGCCCCAGTGGCTCGAGATCGAGAAGGAACGTTTCGAGGGCACCGTCAAGCAGATGCCCACGCGAGAGGACATCACGCTCCCGATCGAGGAGCAGCTCATCGTCGAGCTCTACTCGCGCTGAGCCTTCGGCTAACGAGAGGACCATCATGCAGCAGGAACTCATCGCCAGGAACTGGCGCGAACTGATCCGGCCGCGCCGCCTCGAGTGCGACGACGCCAGCTCCAACGACCGTTACGCGCGGTTCTGGTGCGAGCCCCTCGAGCGGGGGTTCGGCCAGACCCTCGGAAACTCGCTGCGCCGGGTGCTGCTGTCCTCGCTCCAGGGGGCGGCCATCACGTCGGTGAAGATCCAGGGCGTGCTCCACGAGTTCTCGACCATCCCCGGGGTGCTCGAGGACGTGAGCGACATCGTCCTGAACCTGAAGGAAGTGCGGCTGCGCATGCACGCGCCCGGCCCGCGGCTGCTGCGCGTGCGCCGCTCGGGCGCCGGGATCCTCACCGCCGGCGAGTTGGTGAGCGACGACTCGTCGATCGAGGTGATGAACCCCGAGCACAAGATCGCCACGCTCTCGGCGGAAGCCGAGGTGGACATGGAGCTCACCGTCGACCTCGGGAAGGGCTACCGCCTCGCCGAGGGCAACAAGGGCGAGGAGATGCCGATCGGGACGATCCCGATCGACTCGATCTTCTCGCCGGTGCGCCGGGTGAACTACACGGTGACGCCGGCCCGCGTCGGGCGCGAGACCGACTTCGACCGGCTGAACATCGAGGTCTGGACCGACGGCGCGGTGGCGCCGGTGGACGCGGTGGCCTACGCCGCGAAGATCGTGAAGGACCAGCTCGCGATCTTCATCAACTTCGAGGAGCCCGACGAGCTGCCCTCGGCCGCCAAGGAGGAGGGCGAGCCGCTCAACCCGCACCTGTTCCGCTCGGTCGACGAGCTGGAGCTCTCGGTGCGCTCGGCGAACTGCCTGCAGAACGCCAACATCCGCTACATCGGCGAGCTGGTGCAGCGCTCGGAAGGCGAGATGCTGAAGACCAAGAACTTCGGCCGCAAGTCGCTGAACGAGATCAAGGAGGTGCTGCAGTCGATGGGTCTGTCGCTGGGCATGCGCCTGGACGGCTTCCCGTCGCGCAAGGAGCTCGAGCAACGCTCCCGGGAGCGCGAGGCCTGACCCATGCGCCATCGCAAGCAGCGCGGCAAGCTCGAGCGGCCCGCAGCCCACCGGAAGGCGCTGATGCGCAACCAGGTGACCTCGCTCCTCGACTACGAGAAGATCGAGACCACCGACGCCAAGGCCAAGGTGCTGCGGCGGATCGCGGATCGCATGATCACCCTCGGCAAGCGGGGCACGCTCCACGCGCGGCGCCGGGCGCTCGCCGTGATCCGCGATCGCGACGTCACCACCAAGCTCTTCGACGAGCTGGCGCCGCGCTACGCGACGCGGCCCGGTGGCTACACGCGCGTGCTGAAGGTCCGCCAGCGCGTCGGCGATGCCGCGCCGATGTCGATCGTGGAGCTGGTCGATCGCGGGGTGACCGCGGCCCCCGCCAAGCCGGCGAAGGCCCCGGAGAAGCGCGCGGCGAAGCCGAAGCCCGAGAAGAAGCCGGAGAAGAAGGCCGAGAAGCCGGCCCGGGAGAAGAAGCCCGCCGCGAAGGCGCCCAAGGCCTCGAAGGGCGGAGCCTCCAAGGCGGGCGGCGCCAAGAAGACCGGCCGGGCGCCCCGCGCGCCCAAGTAGCCGGGATGCGAGGGCGCGCGGCGAGCTGGGCCGTTGCCGCGGTGCTCGCCCTGGGCGCCCTGTGGGCGCTGTGGAGCGCCGACTCCGTTCCGCCGCCCCTCGAAGCCGGCCGCCCGGCGCCGGCGTTCGCGCTGCCGAGGCTCGGCGGCGGCGAGCCGCTGGAGCTCGCTTCCCTGCGCGGGAACGTGGTGCTGCTCAACTTCTGGGCCACCTGGTGCAAGCCGTGCGAGGACGAGATGCCCGCCATGGAGCGGCTGTACCAGTCCCTGCGCGGCCAGGGCTTCGAGCTGGTCGCGGTGTCGGTCGACACCGGCGACCAGGAAGTGGAGGCGTTTCGCGAGCGGCTGGGCCTCTCGTTCCCGATCCTGCGCGATCCCGACCGCGAGGTCGCCAACCGCTACCAGAGCCCCCGTTTCCCCGAGAGCTGGCTGGTCGGGCGCGATGGCGTCCTGGTGGCTCGCTTCATCGGGCCTCGGGATTGGGATGCCCCGGAGTACGCGGGGCGCATCCGCGAGCTGCTCGCCGCGCGTTAGCACCCCGGGGGCAGCCGCGGTATGGTCCGCCACGGGGGGAAGCATGAAGCGCATCGCGCTCACGCTGGGCATCGTGCTCGCGGCGGCGATCTGGGCGATCGTGGATCCGAACGCCGGCATCCGGAGCTGGTGGGAGCTGCGCGCCCAGCTCGGCGAAGCGTCGCTGCGCGCCGATGCGCTGCGCGGCGAGCTCGCGAAGCTCGAAGCGGAGGCGCAGCAGCTCCAGGAAGACCCCCTCGCCGTCGAGTCTGCGATCCGCGCGGACCTGGGGCTGGCCCGCCCCGGCGAGACGATCGTGCGCGCGGTTCCGGCGCCGTCGAATCCTTGACGGCCTGAGCCCCCGGGGCGAGCCTCTGCCGCCATGCGCGAAGAGCTGGTTGCTGCCGTCGAGCGGGCGCTGCGCGTCCTGCTCCAGGAGGCGTCGGCGGGAGAGGAGCTACCGGCCTTCTCGCTGGAGGTGTCCCGCCACCCCGATCACGGTGATTTCGCTTGCAACGCCGCGCTGGTGCTGGCGAAGCGCCTGCGCCGGCCCCCGCGCGAGCTGGCGGGCCGCCTCGCGGAGCTGCTGACCGCGACGCCGGGCCCCGTGGCGCGCGCGGAGGTGGCGGGCCCCGGCTTCGTCAACCTCTGGCTGGCGGGGTCTCGCTGGCAGGCGCTGATCAGCGACCTGCTGGCGCGGCCGGAGCAGTACGGCCGCAGCGACCGGCTCGGCGGCCGGAAGGTGCAGGTGGAGTTCCTGTCCGCGAACCCGACCGGCCCGATCAGCATCGGCCACGGCCGGCAGGCGGTGCTCGGCGACTGCATCGCGCGCCTGCTGGAGGCCGTCGGCGGGAAGGTCACCCGCGAGTACTACTTCAACAACGGGGGCCGCCAGATGCGCATGCTCGGCGCCTCCGTGCGCGCCCGCTACCTCGAGCTGCTGGGCCGCGCGGCGCCGCCTCCGGAGGACGCGCTGAGCGACGACTCGCTCCCCTGGCCGGCGGAGGTCGGCGGCCTGCCCGTCGAGTTCCCGCGCGACGGCTACCGGGGCGAGTACATCCGCGAGATCGCCGCGCGCCTGCGCGAGGAGTACGGCGACGGGCTGCTCGAGGAGCCGCCGGACGGCCGCTTCCGCAGCGAGGCGGAGCGGCTGGTGTTCGAGGAAATCCGCGCCACCGCCGCGGCCCTCGGCATCCACTTCGACGTCTTCTACAACGAGATGTCCCTCTACCAGGAAGGAAAGCTCGACGAGGCCCTCGCCGATCTGCGGCGGCAGGACCTGGTCTACGAGGCCGAGGGCGCCACCTGGCTGCGCGCCACCCGGCTCGGCCAGGACCGCGACCGCGTGCTGGTGAAGGCGAGCGGGGAGCCGACCTACCTGCTGCCCGACGTCGCCTACCACCGCGAGAAGTTCCGGCGCGGCTTCGAGCTGGTGATCGACGTGCAGGGAGCGGACCACTACGGGCAGTTCCCGTTCGTGCGCGCCGCGGCGGCGGCGCTCGGCTGCGACGCCGAGCGCATCGAGCTCGTCATGCACCAGATGGTGTCGCTCACGATGGGCGGCCAGCAGGTGCGCCAGTCGAAGCGGGCCGGCACCTTCGTGACCGTCGACGAGGTGCTGCAGCAGATCGGCCCCGACGTGTTCCGCTTCTTCATGATCCAGCGCCGCCCGGACTCCCACCTCGACTTCGATCTCGACCTGGCGCGCGAGACCGACTGGACCAAGAACCCGGCCTACTACGTCCAGTACGCCCACGCGCGGAGCTGCGGCGTCGAGCGCGAGGCGGAGCGCCGGGGCGTGGCGTTGCCCCAGGCGTCGGAGGTCGACGCGGGCCGCCTCGCGCTGCCCGAGGAGATCGAGCTGCTGCGCAAGCTCGGCGAGTTCCCCGAGCTGGTGGAGCGCGCCGCCGAGACGCGGGAGCCCCATCACGTGGCCTACTACCTGCGCGAGGTGGCCGGCCTCTGGAATCCCTACCTGCAGGACGGCAAGCGCCACCGCATCCTCTCCGAGGACGCGGAGCTGACGCGCGCGCGGCTCGGGCTCTGCCGGGCGGTGCAGGGGGTGCTGCGCAGCGGCCTCTCGCTGCTCGGCATGAGCGCGCCGGAGCGGATGTGAGCCGGACCGCCTCGAACCCGGGCCTCGGCTGGCTCGCGACCCTCGGCGGCGCCGGCATCCTGCTGGTGTTCGGCTTCGGCATCGGGCTGGTGGCGGGCTCGGCGCTGGAGGAGCCCGATCTGGTCGCGAAGCATCTGGCGGGGGAGGGCACGGAGCTCCCGCTGCCGGAGGCGGCGCCGGCCGCGCGACCCGCCGCTCCTGCACCCGGAGCCGCCGCCCCCGCGGCGCGCCGCGCCGAGCCTGCCGCGTCGCCCCCCGACCCGGCGAGCGACTTCGACACGGGAGACGGTCGGGAGAAGCTGCCGGCCGAGCCGCAGGCCGTCAGGCCCGCGGCGAAGCCCGAGCCGCCGCCGAAGCCGGCGCAAAAGCCCGCGCCCCGCGCGCCGGCTCCTGCGGTCGCCGCGCGGCCCTCCGGCTTCGCCATCCAGGTGGGCGCCTTCACCGATCGGCGGGCCGCCGACGAGCTGGTGGCTTCGCTGCGCGGGGATCGGCTGCGCGCCTACGTGGCCGAAGGCGGCGCCGGCGAGGCCGCCCCGTTCCGCGTCCGCGTCGGTCCCTACGCGACCCGCGCGGAGGCGGGCGACGAAGCGGCGCGGCTCCAGGCGCGGCGCCGACTCCCGACCTGGGTGATCGCCGAGGGAGGCCCGTGACAGGCGGCGACGCCGCGCGCCCCTGGCTGGTGACGGGCGCGGCGGGGCAGCTCGGCTCGGCGCTGGTGACGCAGCTCGCGGCGCGGGGCATCCCGTGCGAGGGGCGCGACCGGCGTCTCGACGTCGCGGACGCCGCGGCGCTGCGCGCGGCGCTGCGCGCGCTGCGGCCGGCGCGGGTGCTGAACGCCGCCGCCTACACCGACGTCGACGGCTGCGAGCGCGACCCCGCTCGCGCGCGCTCCGTGAACGCCGACGCGCCCGCCGCGCTGGCGGCGACCTGTCGCGAGCTCGGGGTGGGCCTGCTCCACGTCTCCACGGACTACGTCTTCGACGGGCGCGGCACGCGACCGCTGCGCGAGGACGACCCGGTGGCCCCCGTCTCGGAGTACGGCCGCAGCAAGCTGGCCGGCGAGCGGGCGGTGCTGGCGGCGTCGCCCGGGTTCGTGGTGGTGCGCGCCGCCTGGCTGTTCGGGCGCGGCCGGAACTTCATCGCGTCGGTCTGCGCGCGGGCGCGCCAGGTGCGGGACGACCCCGCCCTGGGGCCGCTCCGGGTGGTGGAGGACCAGATCGGCTCGCCGACCTGGGCGGAGGACCTGGCCGAAGGGCTGATCGCGCTGCTGGAGCGGGACGCCCGCGGTCTCTATCATCTCGCGAACCGCGGCGCCGCGAGCCGCACCGAGCTCGCCCGGCTCGCCCTCGACGCGGCGGGCCTCGCCGACGTCGAGATCCAGCCCGTGAAGACCGCCGACTTCCCGCTCCCGGCCCAGCGCCCCCTCTACACCGTGCTCGACTGCGGTCGCGCCGGCGCCCTCGGAGTGCGGCTGCGGCCCTGGCAGGAGGCCGTGCGCGCCTACCTGGCCGGCGACCCCGGCCCGCGGCGAGCGGCGAGCGGAACCTGACGGTGCCCGCCTCGCCCCGATCCGCCGACGGGCGCCCCCTCGGCCGCATCCTCGTCACCGGCGGCGCCGGCTTCCTCGGCTCCCACCTGTGCCGGCGCCTGCTGGCCGAGGGCTGCGAGGTGCTCGCCTTCGACAACCTGCTGACGGGTCGCATGGAGAACGTGGCCGACCTGCTCGGTCACCCGCGCTTCGCCTTCGAGCACTACGACGTCACGAACTACCTGTTCGTCGACGGACCTCTCGACGCCATCTTGCACTTCGCGTCGCCGGCGAGCCCCACCGACTTCGAGCGCCTGCCGATCCCCATCCTGAAGGTGGGCTCCCTCGGCACCCACAAGGCGCTGGGCCTCGCCAAGGCGAAGGGGGCCCGCTTCCTGCTCGCCAGCACCTCCGAGTGCTACGGCGACCCCCAGGTGAGCCCCCAGCCCGAGACCTACTGGGGCCACGTGAACCCGGTGGGCGTGCGGGGCGTCTACGACGAGGCGAAGCGCTTCGCCGAGGCGATGGCGATGGCCTACCACCGCGCCCACGGCCTCGACGTGCGCATCGCGCGGATCTTCAACACCTTCGGCCCGAGCATGCGGCTGGACGACGGTCGCATGATCCCCAACTTCTTCCGCCAGGCGCTGCGCGGCGAGCCGCTGGTGGTATTCGGCGACGGCCGCCAGACGCGCTCGATCATGTACGTGGACGACCTGGTCGAGGGGATCTGGCGGCTGCTGTGCTCGGGCTACGTCGGCCCGGTGAACATCGGCAGCCAGGCCGAGGTCTCGGTGCTCGAGCTGGCCCGCACCATCCTGCGCCTCACGGGCAGCGCGAGCCCGCTCGCGTTCGGGCCGCTTCCGCCCGACGACCCCAAGGTGCGCCGGCCGGACGCCTCGCTGGCCAAGCGCGAGCTCGGCTGGGAGCCGCGCGTCGCGATCGAGGACGGGCTCGTCCGCACGCGCGACTGGTTCGCCGCGGAGCTGGCCCGCCAGGGAGGCGCCCGGTGACCGACCCCTCCCGCATCCGCAACTTCTGCATCATCGCCCACATCGACCACGGCAAGAGCACGCTGGCCGACCGCCTGCTCGATGCGACCCACTCGCTGACGGCGCGCGAGAAGCGCGACCAGTTCCTCGACAAGATGGACCTCGAGCGCGAGCGCGGCATCACCATCAAGGCCCAGACCGCGCGCATGCGCTACGTGAGCGACGACGGGCGGGAGTGGCTGCTCAACCTGATCGACACGCCCGGCCACGTCGACTTCTCCTACGAGGTCTCCCGCGCGCTCCAGGCCTGCGAGGGCGCGCTGCTGGTGGTGGACGCGTCCCAGGGCATCGAGGCGCAGACCCTCGCCAACGCCTACCTGGCGGTGGCGGAGGACCTGACCCTGATCCCGGTCGTGAACAAGATCGACCTGCCCGCCGCCGACCCGGTGCGCGCCGCCGAGGAGATCGAGGAGATCCTGGGCCTCGACGCCAGCTCCGTGCTGCCGGTCTCGGCCAAGGAGGGCACCGGCATCCACGAGCTGCTGGAGCGCATCGTGCGCGACGTGCCGCCGCCGAAGGGCGACCCCTCGGCGCCGCTGCGCGCGCTGATCTTCGACGCCTGGTTCGACTCCTACGTCGGGGTCGCGGCGCTGGTGCGCGTGGTGGACGGCAGCATGGCGCGGCGCCAGCGCATCAAGCTGATGGCCCAGGGCAGCGAGCACGACGTCGACGACCTCCAGGTGGTCGACCCCCACCCCCGCCGCGTCGAGTCCCTCTCGGCGGGGGAGGTGGGCGTGGTGATCCCGGGCATCAAGAGCCTCGACGAGGTGCGCATCGGCGACACCATGACGCTGGCGCGGGGCGGCGCCGCGCAGCCCCTGCCGGGCTTCCGCGAGGTGAAGCCGATGGTGTTCAGCGGGCTCTACCCGGTGGATCCCGACGCCTACGAGAGCCTGAAGGCCGCCCTCGAGAAGCTGCGGCTCAACGACTCCTCGTTCCGCTACGAGCCCGAGTCGAGCGCCGCCCTCGGCTTCGGCTTCCGCTGCGGCTTCCTCGGCTTCCTGCACGGGGAGATCATCCAGGAGCGCCTCGAGCGCGAGTACGACCTGAACCTGATCATCACCGCGCCGACCGTGCGCTACGCGGTGGTGATGCAGAGCGGCGAGGTGCGCGAGATCGAGAGCCCGGCGCAGCTGCCCGACCTGACTCTCGTCGACCGCATCGAGGAGCCGTACATCCTGGCCACGATCCACGTCCCGCAGGACTACGTCGGCGCCGTGCTCCAGCTCTGCCAGGACCGGCGCGGCGTGCAGCGCGACATCGAGGTGCACGGCCGCCGCGTGCAGGTGCGCTACGAGCTGCCGCTCGCCGAGGTCGTGACCGACTTCCACGATCGCGTGAAGAGCGTGACGCGGGGCTACGGATCCTACGATTACGACCTGATCGGCTACCGGCCCGGCGACCTCGTGAAGCTCGACATGCTCGTCAACGGCGATCCGGTGGACGCGCTGTCGCTGATCGTGCACCGCGACAAGGCCCAGACGCGCGGCGCCGAGCTGGCCCGCAAGCTGAAGGAGTTCATTCCGCGCCAGCAGTACGAGGTCGCGATCCAGGCGGCGATCGGGGCGCGCGTCGTGGCGCGCACCACGGTGAAGGCGCTGCGCAAGAACGTGACCGCCAAGTGCTACGGCGGCGACATCACCCGGAAGCGCAAGCTGCTCGAGAAGCAGAAGGAGGGGAAGAAGCGCATGAAGCGGGTCGGGAGCGTCGAGATCCCCCAGGAGGCTTTCCTCGCGGCGCTGCGGCTGGGCGACGAGTGAAGCGCGGCGACGACGGCCGGGAGCCCGCCGAGGAGGCCGGGCGGGGCTTCCTCGAGGAGCTCCCCACGCTGCTGATCGCGGTAGGGGTCGCCCTCGCGATCCGGACCTTCGTGTTCCAGTCGTTCTACGTGCCGTCGGACTCGATGTTCCCGACGCTGCTGATCGGCGACCACGTGTTCGTCTCCAAGCTGGCCTACGGCCCGCGCCTGCCCTTCACCGAGCTCCAGCTCCCCGGCTACCGCGAGCCTCGGCGCGGCGACGTCGCGGTGTTCCAGCTCGCCCGGGAGGGCGGCCGCATCTTCCCGCCCGACCGCCGCCGCGACCTTCCCACCGAGGCCTTCATCAAGCGGCTGGTCGCGCTGCCGGGCGAGACGGTGGAGCTGCGCCAGGGCGTGGTGGTGATCGACGGAGTCGCCGCGGAGCAGATGCGCACCGGCGAGCACTTCACCGACCCGTCGGGCCGCGTCTTCGACGTGATCGAGGAGGAGCTCGGCGAGTGCCGCCACCGGATCCTCGACGACCCGCGCATTCCCCAGGTCGACCTGCCTCCGCGCCGCATCGAGCCGGACCGCTACTTCTTCCTGGGCGACAACCGGGACAACTCCTACGACAGCCGCGCCTGGGGCACCGTCGCGCGCCGCGAGATCGACGGCCCCGCCGGCCTCATGTACTGGTCGTGGGACTGGACGGGGAGCTGGCTCTCCCTGCTCAACCCGCTCACCTGGATCGAGAACCTGACCGGCAAGACGCGCTGGGATCGCCTGGGCGGGATGGTGCGCTGCCTGCCCCCCGAGGGATGACGGCGGCCCGCGTTGGCGGCGCACCCGCGCCGCAGGTATCCTGCCCCTCGCTTTCCGAGTGACGCCGACCTTTTAAGGCCGCCCCGCGAGGCGGGCAAAGGGAACGCGGTGGCGAACGACCCCTCCAAGGCCCACGGTGCCGCGGTGCGCGCAGCCAGCGCACCGCACGAGCGCGTGGTGCTGGACGATCTCGGCATCCGCCGCGCGCTGGTGCGCATCGCCCACGAGATCGTCGAGCGAAACGAGGACCTCGGCGGTCTCTACGTGGTGGGCGTCCCGAACGGCGGCGTGCCGCTGGCGCGCCAGCTCGCCGAGAACCTGCGCGAGATCACGGGCGTCGAGCTGGTGGTCGGCATCCTCGACACCACCCTGTACCGCGACGATCTCACCGGCAGCGCCCAGCGCCCTCCGCTGCGCCGCACCGAGATGCCTTCCGCCGTCGACGACCGCATCGTGATCCTGGTGGACGACGTGTTCTCCACCGGGCGCACCGTGCGGGCGGCGATGGACGCGCTGATGGACTTCGGGCGGCCGCGCGCCGTGCAGGTGGTGGCGCTGATCGACCGCGGCCATCGCGAGCTGCCCATCAAGATCGACTACGTGGGCAAGAACATCCCCACCGCGCGCCGCGAGCGCGTGGTGGTGCGCGGTCGGGAGGGCGGCCTCGACTGGCCGCTCGAGGTGGTGGTGCTCGCCGACGAGGGGGAAGGGCGATGATGGGGCGCGATCTCCTCGGCATCGAGGGGCTGGAGCGGGAAGAGATCGAGCGCATCCTCGAGACCGCGAAGCACATGCAGGAGGTCGGCCGCCGCGAGGTGAAGAAGGTGCCGACCCTGCGCGGCCGCACCATCATCAACCTGTTCTTCGAGCCGTCCACGCGCACCCGCACCAGCTTCGAGATCGCGGGCAAGCGGCTCTCGGCCGACGTGATCAACTTCTCGCCCTCGACGTCGAGCATGACCAAGGCCGAGACGATCCTCGACACGGCCAAGACCCTCGACGCGATGGACCCGGACGCCGTGGTGGTGCGCCACAAGGTGGCGGGCGTGCCGAAGCGCATCGCCGACGAGCTCAGCGCGCCGGTGATCAACGCCGGCGACGGCGCCCACGAGCACCCCACCCAGGCGCTGCTCGACCTGCTGACGGTGTGGGAAGAGAAGGGCCGCATCGACGGTCTCTCCGTCACGATCGTGGGCGACCTGCTCCACTCGCGGGTGGCGCGCTCCAACATCTACGCCTTCCAGAAGCTGGGGGCCGAGGTGCGCGTGGCGGCGCCTCCGACGATGGTGCCGGCGGGCATCGAGGCGCTCGGCGTCAAGGTCGTCACGCGTCTGCGCGAGGCCCTCGACGGGGCGGACGTGGTGATGGTGCTGCGCATCCAGAAGGAGCGGCTGGAGGGCGCCTTCTTTCCGAGCATTCGCGAGTACTCCGCAACCTACGGCGTCGACCGCGCCAAGCTGCGCTTCGCCAAGGACGACGCCATCGTGATGCACCCCGGCCCGATCAACCGCGGCGTCGAGCTCTCCCACGACCTCGCCGACCGGCGGCCCGGGGTGGTGCTCGACCAGGTGAGGAACGGTGTCGCGCTGCGCATGGCGGTGCTCTATCTGTTGGCGGGCCGGCGCGGGGAGCCGCGCGAGGAGGGCCGTTCGTGAGTCGCATCTGGATCCGGGGAGGGCGCGTGCTCGACCCGGCCGCCGAGCTCGACGCGATGCTCGACGTGCTGGTCGAGGACGGGCGCATCGCCGCGCTGGGCGACGACCTGGCTCCGACCGGCGCCGAGCGCATCGACGCCTCCGGCTGCTGGGTGGCCCCGGGGCTCGTGGATCTGCACGTCCACCTGCGCGAGCCGGGCCAGGAGTACAAGGAGGACATCGCCTCGGGCGGTCGCGCGGCGGCGGCCGGCGGGTTCAGCGCGGTGGCCTGCATGGCCAACACCAACCCGGTGAACGACGATCCCTCCGTCACGGACTTCATCCTGGACCGGGCGCGCACCGACTCGCCGGTGAGGGTCTACCCGGTGGCTGCGGCCACCCAGGGCCTGCGCGGCCAGGTGATGACCGAGATGGTGGCGCTCTCCGCCGCGGGCGCCGTCGCCTTCAGCGACGACGGCGCGACGATCATGGACCCCGCCGTGATGCGGCGCGTGCTCGAGTACTCGCGGCTCGCGGGCGCGCCGGTGATCGTGCATGCCGAGGACCGCCACCTGGTGGGGGAGGGGGTGATGAACGAGGGGCCGGTGGCGACCCGCCTCGGCCTGCCCGGCAACCCGGCGATCGCCGAGACCGCCTGCGTGGCCCGCGACCTGATGCTCGCCGAGCTGGCCGGCGCCCACCTCCACGTGGGCCACGTCTCGACGGCCGGGGCGGTGGAGCTGATCCGCGCCGCCCGCGCACGCGGCGTCCACGTGACGGCGGAGGTGACGCCGCACCACCTGACGCTCACCGACGAGGCGTGCCTCGGCTACGACACCAACACCAAGATGGCGCCTCCGCTCCGCTCCGCCGCCGACGTGCGTGCCTGCCGCGAGGGGCTCGCCGACGGCACCCTCGATGCCGTGGCCACCGACCACGCCCCCCACGCGGTGCACGAGAAGGAGGTCGACTTCGCCGAGGCGCCCAACGGCATCCTCGGTCTCGAGACCGCGGTGCCCGTCGTGCTCGAGCTGGTGCGCGCCGGCGAGCTGTCGCCCCTCGAGTGGGTGCGGCGCTGCTCGACGAACCCGGCGCGCATCCTGAAGCGGCCGGGCGGCCGCCTCGCGGTGGGCGCGCCCGCCGACGTGGTGCTGATCGACCCCGAGCGCCGCTGGACCTACGACACGGCGAAGGGCTTCTCGAAGAGCCGCAACTCGCCCTGGGCGGGCAAGGAGATGGTCGGCCGCGCCGTCGTGACGCTGGTCGGCGGTCGGCTCGTCTACCACGTGGACCGCGGGGTGGTGGTGCCGTGACGGCCAGCGCCCCCCCGAGCCCGGCGCGCCTCGTGCTCGCCGACGGCACCGTCTACCGCGGCCGCGCCCACGGCGCGCGCGCCGTCGCCTCGGGCGAGGTGTGCTTCAACACCAGCCTGACCGGCTACCAGGAGATCCTCACCGACCCCTCCTACGCAGGGCAGCTGGTGGCGATGACCTATCCGCAGATCGGAAACGTCGGCACCAACGACCTCGACATGGAGTCCGCGCGGGCGTTCCTGTCGGGATTCATCGTGAAGGAGTTCTTCGAGGCTCCCAGCAACTGGCGCGCGCAGAGCTCCCTCCAGCGCTTCCTCGAGGAGCAGGGCGTGCCGGCGATCAGCGGCCTCGACACGCGGGCCCTGGTGCGGCGCATCCGCGACGGCGGCTTCCAGAACGCGGTGCTCTCGACGGACCCGGCGCACCAGGACGAAGAGACGCTGCGCCGCGAGGCGCGCGCCGTCCCGTCCCTCGACGGGCGCGACCTCGTGGCGGGCGTCACCTGCCGCGCGCCCTACGCCTGGAGCGAGGGCCTCTGGCCCGGCGTCAGCGGGCAGCTTCCGCGCGAGCCCCGGCCCGCGCCGCGCTTCCGCGTGGTCGCCTACGACTTCGGCATCAAACGCAACATCCTGCGCTTGCTGGTCGAGCACGGCTTCGACGTGACGGTGGTGCCGGCGCGCACCTCCGCCGAGCAGGTGCGCGCCCTCGCGCCGCACGCCGTGTTCCTCTCCAACGGGCCGGGCGACCCGGCCGCCGTGGAGGGCGTGCGCGAGCCGGTGCGCGAGCTCTCGCGCGAGTATCCGATGTTCGGCATCTGCCTCGGCCACCAGATCCTGGGCCTCGCGCTCGGCGGCACCACGCGCAAGCTGAAGTTCGGCCACCACGGCGGCAACCAACCGGGCCAGGACCTGGCCACGCGCAAGGTGGCGATCTGCGCCGAGAACCACGGCTACGCGGTGGAGGCGGAATCGCTGCGGCGCGCGGGCGAGCCCGTCGAGATCACCCACGTGAACCTCAACGACGGCACCGTCGAGGGCCTCGCCCACGCCGAGCGCCCGCTCTTCTCCGTGCAGTACCACCCCGAGGCCTCGCCGGGTCCCCACGACGCCGGCTACTTCTTCCGCCGCTTCCGGGATCTGGTCGCGCGACATCACGCGGGCGAGCGCGTCTCCGGCGCGGCGCTGGCGAAGGGGTCCTGATGCCGCGCCGCAGCGACATCCACACCATCCTCGTGATCGGCTCGGGCCCGATCGTGATCGGCCAGGCCTGCGAGTTCGACTACTCGGGCACCCAGGCGTGCAAGGCGCTCCGCGAGGAGGGCTACCGGGTGGTGCTGCTGAACTCGAACCCGGCGACGATCATGACTGATCCGGGCACGGCGGACCGCACCTACGTCGAGCCGATGACGGTCGAGACGGTGGAGCGCATCTTCGAGCGCGAGAAGCCCGACGTGGTGCTCCCCACGATCGGCGGCCAGACCGCCCTCAACCTGGCCGTGGAGCTGGCCGAGTCCGGGGTGCTCGACCGCTACGGCGTGCGCCTGATCGGCGCGAACCTCGAGGCGATCCTGAAGGCCGAGGACCGCGACCGCTTCGCCGCCGCGATGCGCAAGATCGGCCTGGCGCTGCCGGAGTCGGGCTTCGCGCGCTCGGTGGAGGACGCCCGCCGCATCGTGGCGCGCACCGGCATCCCGGCGATCATCCGGCCCAGCTTCACCCTCGGCGGGACGGGCGGCAGCGTCGCGTTCCGGGAGGAGGACTTCGAGCCCCTGGTGCGCTGGGCGCTCTCGCAGTCGCCTCGCCATCAGTGCCTGATCGAGCAGAGCGTGCTCGGCTGGAAGGAGTACGAGCTCGAGGTGATGCGCGACATGGCCGACAACGTCGTGATCATCTGCTCGATCGAGAACTTCGACCCGATGGGGGTGCACACCGGCGACTCGATCACCGTCGCCCCGGCCCAGACGCTCACCGACAAGGAGTACCAGGTGATGCGCGACGCCGCGATCGCGATCATCCGCGAGATCGGCGTCGACACCGGCGGATCCAACATCCAGTTCGCCGTCAACCCCGAGGACGGCGCGATGGTCGTGATCGAGATGAACCCGCGCGTGTCGCGCTCGTCGGCGCTGGCCTCCAAGGCCACCGGCTTCCCGATCGCCAAGATCGCCGCGAAGCTGGCGGTCGGCTACACGCTCGACGAGATCCGCAACGACATCACGCGCGAGACGCCGGCCAGCTTCGAGCCGAGCATCGACTACGTGGTCACCAAGATCCCGCGCTTCACCTTCGAGAAGTTCGCGAGCGCCGACGACACGCTGACCACGCAGATGAAGTCGGTCGGCGAGGCGATGGCGATCGGACGGACCTTCAAGGAGAGCTTCCAGAAGGCGCTGCGCTCGCTCGAGGTGGGCCACGCGGGTCTCGAGCGGCCCGCGGTGCCGGAGGGTCAGGCGGGCCTGGCCGAGCTGTGGAAGCAGATCGAGGTGCCGCGCCCCGGGCGCCCCTGGGCGATCGCCGAGGCGTTCCGCCGGGGCGTGAGCGTGGAGGAGATCCACCAGCGCTCGAAGATCGATCCCTGGTTCCTGCGCAACCTGCGGGAGATCGTGGAGGCCGAGGAGGGCCTGCGGGGCGCCGCCCCGGAGCAGCGTGCCGCCTGGCTGCGGCCGGCCAAGCAGCTCGGCTTCTCGGATCGGCGGCTGGCGGACCTCTGGCAGGTGGCGGAGTCCGACGTGCGCGCGCTGCGCGTGGCCGAGGGTGTGCGGCCCGTCTACAAGCGGGTCGATACCTGCGCCGCCGAGTTCGTGGCGCACACGCCCTACCTCTACTCGACCTACGAGGACGAGTGCGAGGCGGAGCCCACCGGCCGGCGCAAGATCATGATCCTCGGCGGCGGGCCGAACCGCATCGGTCAGGGCATCGAGTTCGACTACTGCTGCGTCCACGCGGCCTTCGCGCTGCGCGAGGCCGGCATCGAGACGATCATGGTGAACTGCAACCCGGAGACCGTCTCGACCGACTACGACACCAGCGACCGCCTCTACTTCGAGCCGCTGACCTTCGAGGACGTGCTCGAGATCGTGGACCGCGAGCGCCCCGACGGCGTGATCGTGCAGTTCGGCGGGCAGACGCCGCTGCGGCTGGCGGTGCCGCTGGAGCGCGCGGGCGTGCCGATCATCGGCACCTCGCCCGACGCCATCGATCGCGCCGAGGACCGCGAGCGCTTCGACGCGGTGCTCGAGAAGCTCGCCCTGAAGCGGCCGCCGAGCGGCACCGCCCGCAGCCCCGAAGAGGCGTTGGCGGTGGCGCGCCGCATCGGCTTCCCGGTGCTGGTGCGCCCTTCCTACGTGCTCGGGGGGCGCGCCATGGAGATCTGCCACGACGAGGCCGCGCTCGGCAACTACATGCGCTACGCGGTGCTCGCGTCGCCCGAGCACCCGGTGCTGGTCGACCGCTTCCTGGCGGACGCCATCGAGGTGGACGTCGACGCGATCAGCGACGGCCAGCGCGTGGTGATCGGCGGCGTGATGGAGCACATCGAGGAGGCCGGCGTCCACTCGGGGGACAGCGCCTGCTCGCTGCCCCCGTACTCGCTGGCGCCCGACGTGGTGGAGGAGATCGTCGAGTCCACCCGGCGCATGGCCCTCGAGCTCGGCGTGCGCGGGCTGATGAACGTGCAGTACGCGGTGAAGGGCAAGGACGTCTACGTGCTCGAGGTGAACCCGCGTGCCTCGCGCACCGTCCCCTTCGTGTCGAAGGCGATCGGCGTGCCCCTCGCGAAGCTCGCGGCGCTGGTGATGGCCGGCCGCAGCCTGGACGAGCTGGGCTTCACCGCCGAGATCTGGCCCAAGCACTTCTCGGTGAAGGAGGCGGTCTTCCCCTTCGTGAAGTTCCCCGGGGTCGACACCGTGCTCGGGCCCGAGATGAAGAGCACGGGCGAGGTGATGGGCATCGACTCCGACTTCGGGCGCGCCTACGCGAAGGCGCAGATCGAGGCGGGCAACCCGATCCCGAAGGGCGGGCGCGCCCTCGTCTCGCTGCGGCACGAGGACCGCGGCCGGCTCGGCGAGGTGATGCGCTGGATCGTCGAAGGCGGCTTCTCGCTGGTGGCGACGCCCGGCACCGCGCGGGACCTCGAGGCGCTGGGCTTCGCCGTGGAAGTGGTGCCGAAGGTGGGCGAAGGGCCCGGCGACGTGGTGGAGCGCATCGAGTCCGGCGCGATCGACCTCGTCTTCAACACGGTATCCTCGGATCCGCGCGCGGCGCGCGACTCCCTGGCGCTGCGCCGGGCGGCGCTGAACCGGGGGCTGCCGTACTTCACCACGCTGGCGGCGCTGCGCGCCGCGGCCGGCGCGATCCGCGCGACGCGGCTCGGCTCGATCGGCGTACGGGCGCTCCAGGAGATCCACCCGAATTCCGGCTGAGGGGGGCAGCGCCTTCGCGGCGGCCCTCGAGGCGGCCGCGCGGCCGCTGCGTTTCGCGGCGCGGGGGGACGCCCGGGCGGAGCGCCTGCGGGACCTCGAGCCCACCGTGCAGGAGGCGCTGCGCCGCGCCCGCGAGCTCGACGTCCCGTCCGACGCCAAGCAGCGCATCGAAGCGCTCGCCCGCCGGCTGGCGGAGGCGCCGCGCGAAGGGCCCGAGCGGGCGGCCGCGCTGCGGGAGGTGCTGGCCGCCCTCGAGGCCCTGGCCGACCCCGCCTGGGCGCTCGCGGCGCTCGCCCGGCCGCTCTCGTCGCTGCCGGGCTTCGGCCCGAAGCGCGTGGCGCTGCTCGCGCGGCGCGGTCTGCAGAGCGTCGAGGACCTGCTGTTCCACCTGCCGGTGCGCTACGACGACCGCACCCGGCTCGCGCGCATCGGCGAGCTCCAGGTGGGCCTGCGCGCCACCTTCGCGGGCGAGGTGCTGGTGGCGGACCCCGGCGTGCGCCGCGGCGGGCGGCGCGTCTTCCAGGCCGTGGTGGGCGACGGCTCCGGAACCGTCGACCTCAAGTGGTTCCGGGCGCCGGAGGGCCTCGCCGGCACGGTGAAGAAGGGCGCCCGCCTGCTGGTGAGCGGCGAGGTGCGGCGCTGGCGCTTCTCGAAGGAGATGATCCACCCGGAGATCGAGCCGCTCCGCGATCCCGACGAGACGGCGCGACACCTCGGCGTCGTGCCCGACTACCCCGGCGTCGAAGGCCTGCCGCCGCGCACCCTGCGGCGCGGCGTCGAGCTGGCCGTGGGACAGACGGCGGACCTCGTCGAGGGCCATCTGCCCGCGGCGCTGGTGCGCGCGCGCAAGCTGCCGGCCCTCTCGGACGCCCTGCGCCGCATCCACCGGCCCGAGCCGGCGGACATCGGGGAGCTCCGCGAGCGGCGCGGGTCCGCCTTCGAGCGGCTGATCCTCGAGGAGCTCTACCTGCTCGAGGTCGGCCTCGCGCTGCGCCGCGCGGCGCGCGAGCGCGAGCCGGGCATCGCCCTCGCCGCCGACGAGCGCCGCGCCCGGCGGGCGCTCTCGCGCCTGCCGTTCCAATTGACGAAGGCGCAGGAGCGCGTGCTCGCCGAGATCCGCGCCGACCTGGCGCGGCCGCACCCGATGCACCGCCTGCTCCAGGGAGACGTCGGCAGCGGAAAGACGGCCGTCGCCTACCTGGCCGCGTGCGCGGTGACCGACGCCGGTCACCAGAGCGCGCTGATGGCGCCCACCGAGCTGCTCGCCGAGCAGCACGAGCGCACGCTGCGCCGGCTGGCGGGCGGGGAGGGGGCGCAGGCGCCGCTCCGCATCGGTCTGCTGACGGCCTCGGTGCCGCGCGCGCGCGCCGCCGAGCTGCGCGCCGCGGCGGCGGCCGGCGCCCTCGACCTGCTGATCGGCACCCACGCCCTGCTGCAGGGAGGCGTCGAGTTCGCGCGGCTGGCGCTCGTCGTGGTCGACGAGCAGCACCGCTTCGGCGTGCTCCAGCGCGCGGCGCTGGCCGGCAAGGCCCGCGGCTCGGCGCCCCACCAGCTCGTGATGACGGCCACGCCCATCCCGCGCACCCTCGCGCTCACCGTCTACGGCGACCTCGACGTGTCGGTGATCGACGAGCTGCCCCCCGGCCGGCAGCCCGTGCTGACGGACGTGCTGCGCGCGGGGGAAGGCCCGCGCGTGATGCAGGTGCTGCGCGACACCCTCGCCCGGGGCGAGCAGGTCTACGTCGTCTACCCGCTGGTGGAGGAGACCGAGCGCTCGGATCTGCGGGCGGCGACCGAGTCCGCCGAGCGCATCGCGGCGGCCTTTCCGGGTGCGCGCACCGATCTGGTCCACGGCCGCCTGGATGCGGCGGCGCGCGGGGAGGCCATGGCGCGCTTCGAGCGCGGCGAGACCCGCATCCTGGTGTCGACCACGGTGATCGAGGTCGGCGTCGACGTGCCCGCCGCCACCTTGATGATCGTCGAGCACGCCGAGCGCTTCGGTCTGGCGCAGCTCCATCAGCTCCGCGGCCGGGTGGGGCGGGGGGCCCACCAGGGCACCTGCCTGCTCGTGGCGCGCGGGGCCACCGAGGAGAGCGAGGCGCGCCTGCGCGCGCTGCTCGAGACGCAGGACGGCTTCCGCATCGCCGAGGCCGACCTGCGCATCCGCGGCCCCGGCGAGTTCCTGGGCACCCGGCAGCACGGCTACCTGCCGGACCTCCGCATCGCGGATCTGCTGCGCGACGCGCGGCTGATCTCGGCGGCGCGCGAGGCGGCGCTCGCGGCCGTGCGCGCGGACCCGGAGCTGCGGCGCTCGCCGCGGCTCGCGGGCGCCGTGCAGCGGCGCTTCGGAGCCCGCCTGGCGCTGGCGGGGGTGGGCTGAGGCTCAGGATCCGCCGAGGCGCGCGAACACCGCCTCGGGCGACTCGGCCCCGGCGGCCTCGAAGCTGCGCCCGGCCATACGCGTCGCGATCTGCTTGCACAGATTGTCCGCGTCCTCGCAGCCCCGCTTCTTGAGCTCGCTCGGGATCAGCTTGTCGAGGATCACCTTGAGCTGCGCCGCGCTCACGCTGCGCGCGTCGACGCCCGCCGACTTGAGGGCGAGGCGCACGGTGCCTCGCGCCTCGAGCGCGTTGAGCGACGTCGCCTGCTCGATCTCCGCACAAACGAACTCGAAGGCCGATTCCGCCATGTCAGGCTCCCGCCCCGGCTCGCGCCAGGACCCAGTTCACGTAGCGATGCGGGGGTAGGAAGGCCAGCCACATGGCCGCCGCGGACGCGATGCCGAGGGGCCCCACGAAGAGCCCCGTGACCTCGCCCGTCATCTTGACACCGCTCGCGCGCAGCACGCCGGCGATCGCCGTCGAGGCGAAGGCGCAGCCCATGGCGATGCCCCACAGCCTCAGCCGGTCGGTCACGAGGGGGTCCGCGAGGCCCAGCGCGAGGCGCTTCTTGAGCTTGGTGTAGTAGAGGATCGACTCGAAGCTGCCCCAGCTCATCGTCACGAAGCCGCACATCTGCTGCAGGCTCCAGGGGCCGTGCTGGGTGCGCGCGAAGCTCGACCAGCCCGGGCCGAAGCCCTGCCAGAGCCAGATCGTGGCGGAGCCTGCTCCGATCGCGAAGGTCACCAGGAAGGGCCAGCGTTCCTCGGGGCGGAACACGCGCCAGTTGAAGATCGCGACGCCGGTCTGACCGAACACGCCGGCCAGGCCGGATACGGCCACGAGCGCGGCCTGGAGGTCGGGCGCCTCGCGGAGCATCAGGCCCACGGTGAGGGCCGGGTAGCCGATGCCGGCCATCAGCAGCAGGCCGGCGCCGATCGCGAGCTCGGGGAGCTGCCGCGAGCGGGACGCCAGCGCCACCAGCCGCACGCCGACGACGGTGCTGACCAGGACGAAGGCCCCCCCGCCGATGGCCGCGGCCAGGATCCGCACGGCTCCCCCCTAGAGGCGGACGGCCTCCCGCCCGCGCCGCTCGCCTATCGGCCGACCTTCGCCCCCGACTTGAGCCGTACCCTCCCGGGGGTGGGGGGGGCCGGCTGCGCCCCGGGCCGTCAGGGCGGCCTGGACGGCCTCGTGCTCGGCCTGGTTGAAGCGGAAGCGCAGGAACAGCAGGGAGCCGACCGCGAAGCAGAGCGCCGGGAAGAGGCTGAACAGCGCTCGCAGCGCGAGCAGCGTCTGCGGGGACTGCTCCGCGTTGGGCACGAAGCCCGTCGCCCCGAGGGCGAGGCCCGCGGCTCCGGCGGTGATTCCGATGGCGCCCTTGCGGACGAAGCTCCAGAGGGCGAAGTAGGCGCCTTCCTTGCGCTCGCCCGTCCGCAGCTCGTCCCAGTCGATGACGTCGGCCTGGATCGACGGCGCCACCACCGCGCCGCAGCCGCCGCCGACCCCGGCGATCATGGCCAGCACGGCGACGTAGAGCCAGTCGCCGGGCCCGACGAAGAAGAGCGCCCCGAACGCGAGGGTCATCGTGCACATCGAGGCGAGCCAGAGCGTCTTCTTGCCGATCCGCCGCGCCAGCACGATCCAGAGCGGCACGAACAGCACGGCGGGGACCATGTACCCCGCGACGAGGTGGGGGATCAGATCCGCCCGCCCGACGACGTACTCGAGGACGTAGGGCAAGAGCACGCCGAGCGTCGCGGAGCCGATCGTCTCGATGGCGAACACCGCCAGCAGGAGCCGCGCGTGGGGATTGCGGAGCACGTCGGCGAACGCGGCGAAGGGGCGCTCCCCGCCCCGGCCGAGGTGCGCCTCCGGCTCGCGCAGCAGCGCGCCCGCGAAGACGGTGAGCAGCGCCGTGAGCCCGCCGGCCGAGAGGATCAGGGTGGCGGCGGTGTCCCGGGGCGAGGCCGAGCGGACCAGCAGGAAGATGCCGCCGAGGGCGAGGAAGATGCCGAAGGTGCCGAGCACGTGGCGGACGCCGAACAGCCGCGTGCGGTCGTGGTGGTCCTCGGCCAGCTCGGCGCCGAGCGACTCGTGGGGCACCGCGAAGAGCGTGGTCGCGGTGAAGTGGAGGAACAGCGCGGCGCCCATCCAGAGGGTGAGCGCGCCGCCGTCCAGGTGGCGCGGCGGGCACCAGAGCATCCACGCGGTGAGCGCCATCGGCAGGGCCGAGACCAGCAGCCACGGGCGGCGGCGGCCCAGGCGCGAGCGCGTGCGATCGGAGAGGTGGCCGACCAGCGGGTCCGACACGGCGTCCCAGACCCGCGACGCGAGGAACAGGCCGCCGATCACCGCCGGCGGCATCAGCAGCACGTCGGTGGCGTACTTCATCAGGTAGACGGAGGTGAGGAAGAACAGGAAGCCGAGGCCGAGACCCGGTAGCCCGTAGAGCAGAACCACGGTGAGGGGGACGCGCCCCCGCTCGCGCATGCCCGGATCCTAGTCGATGTGGATGTCGAACAGGATGCGATCGCCCTGCGCGCGCCGGCTCTCCACCCGCGTGCGACGCTCCAGGATGTGCTCGGCGGCCCACTCGACGAAGCCCTGGATCGTGATCCGGGCGTTCTCGGGCAGCGCCGCCATCTGGCGCAGCTCGAAGCGCAGCACCCGCTCGCTCGACTGGTCGCGCAGGATCTCCCAGGAGCCGAAGTTGTAGAGGGTCCGCCCGACGGTCAGCATGATCCCGATCAGCGAGGCCCGGTCCTTCTCCGCGCGCTGCTCCACGGCGCGGTCGAGCTGCCGGTAGATGCCCGACTTGAGCAGCCGTTCGGCCGTGCGCCGCCCGCGGCGGATGTGGTAGGACGCTCCGCCGCCGTCGACCTCGCCGAGCAGCTCGAGGACGCGCCCGTAGCTCTCGATCGGGTACCAGTCGCCGGGCAGGATCTTGGAGTCGATGATCTCGACGTCTTCGGGGCGCAGGCGCAGCTCGAGCTGCTCGCGGCGGAGCCGGCCCGACTGAACCAGTTCCTGCAAGTCCGTGACCGCCGAGATGAAGGCGGTTCCCTTGATCGAGGGGCGTTCCAAGCGATTCTCCCAGCGGGCCTGGCTCCCCGATCGGAGAATGGAGCGAGGGTCTTGAGACCCGGGGCCACGCGGCCGCCGGTATCGATTTCTCGGGGCGCCTGCCTGGAATGCGAGTCGCCCGCTCAGGGGAGCAGGGACGCCGCCTCGGGGTGCAGCTCGGCGAGCGCCGAGCGCAGCGCCCGGCCGAGGGGCGCCGCGAGCTGCTCGCGGGCGAGCGCCGGCGGAGCCTCGCGTGCGCACTCGAACGCCGCGCGCAGCGCGGGCCGCTCCGGGAGCAGCGCGCGCTCGCTCACCTCGCGGAACAGCGCGGGGTGGTCGCGCGCGCGAAAGGACCCGGCGCCGCGCCCGAAGTGGGCCACGGCGAGGTAGCGGAGGAGCGTGTCGGTGGCGAGGCGATCGAGCAGCGCCGCGGACCACGCCGCGCGCGGCGCCTGCTCGCCGCGCAGCAGCTCCATCCCGTAGGCGAGCCCTCCGCCCCCCGCCGCGCCGAGGATGGCGCCGAGGATCGCCCCGCCTCCCAGCGAGAGGCCTCCCGTGGCGAGGTCCGCCGCGAGGCCGCCGAGGGCGCCTCCCACCACGCCGCCCCAGAGCGATCGCTGCCAGGAGGGCGGCCCCAGCTCGGGGGCCGTGACGTCGCCGATCTCGATGCGCAGCGCCTCGGCCGCCTCGCCGTCGAGGCCCTGGGCCTCGATCAGCCGCTCGTTCGCCGCGGCGACCGCCTCTCGCAAGCGCGCGGCGAGGGCCTCGGACGCGCGCCGCAGCTCGCGCCTCCCGCTGGCGGCGACCGGCTCCGCATCCGCGGCCGCGCCCGCCAGCAGCTCGATCAGCGCGGCGGTCGACGCCGACAGCGCCTCGGCCTGCTCGCCGCGCCAGCGCGCGACCAGGGCGTCCAGCAGATCGTGGCGATCGGATGGCGCGACGTCGCGCAGCCGGCGGTAGAGCAGACCCTCCTGCAGCCAGCAGCGCGTGAAGGCGTCGAGGGCGAGCACGTCGCGGACGACGGCGCTCGCCGCGCCCAGGCTGCGCCAGCGCGCCGTGTCGCGCTCCCGGGCGGCGGCGTCGGCGGGCGCACCCGTCTGGTTGAGCAGCAGCACCACCGGCCTGCCGATCCAGCCGAGCAGCTCGAGCTCCGGCGCCAGGTAGCCGGCCTGCTCCGGATCCTCGCTCGCGTTCACGAGGTAGAGCACGACGTCTGCCTCCTCGCGCACGTGGCGCACCGCCTGCTGGCTGCAGAAGAGCGGGCGGTCGGCGAAGCGATCCCAGACCTGCCCGACCAGCCAGGCGAGCGGATCGGGCACCCCGCGTAGCCGGCGCAGCAGCCGCACCGAGTCGCCGAAGCCGGGGTTGTCGGTCAGCACCACCTGCTCGCCCCGCTCGTTCTCGAACAGCACGAAGCGCTCCGTCGCCTCGGTGACGTGCGCCTGGTCGAGTACCTCGCCGACGTCGCGGCGCAGCAGCGTCCGCGCGAGGGTGGTCTTGCCGACGTTGGTGTGGGAGATCAGCGAGAGCACGACGCGGCGGGGCTCGCTCATCGCGACCTGCCTGCGGCGGGCGCGAGCGCGTCGCGCAGCTCTGCGAGGGGATCCGCGGCGGCGTCGCCGGCCGGCCGTAGCGAGGCGCTGCGCAGCCCCAGCTCCCGAGTCAGGCGCTCCCATGCGCGCCGCCGCTGGGCGAGGCGCTCGCCTCCCGGCTCCCCGAGCCGCGTTGCGTAGGGCTCCTCGTCGAGCAGCACCAGCAGGTCCGTGGGGGCGCCCGCGAGCAGCGCCTCCAGGAAGGCGCCGTGCACCTCCTGCTCCGGCGGCTGCGCCAGGTTGAAGACCGCCACGCGCGCCCCGGCGGGAGCGTCGGCAGGCGGCTCGGCGCCGTAGGGGACGGGCTCGCCGACCTCGAGCTGCGCGCGGTTGCCGAACAGCTCGTGCAGCAGCTCGAGCAGGCGGTCGTGGGCGCGGGGCGAGAGCCGGTGGCTGTAGGGCCAGACCCGGACGCGCAGCCCCTCGCCGCGATCGGCGGCCAGCAGGCGCAAGAAGTACGGCGCGCCGAGGGGCGGCCCGAGGGCGGCGGTGAGGCGGCGCGCGCGGCGTCCGGCGAGGCCGGCGAGCAGCGCGCGGGGCGCCCCGATCACGAGCGCCGCGGTGAGCGCCCAGAGGTGGATCCAGGGCGCGGCGGGGCCCCCGCCGGCGGGGCCGCGCAAGGTCTCGAGGGACTCGGGGGCGAGCAGGCTGCGGAAGCTCGCGGCGCCGCCTGCTCCGAGGGCGTCGAGCAGCGCGGCGGCGGGGCCCAGCACGACACCTAGAAGTGTCGACACCGCCGCCGGTCCCAGGAAGGTGCTCTCCCAGCCCGCGCGGTACTCGAACACCAGCCCGCGCAGGTACATCCCCGCGAGCAGGCCGAGCGCGAAGGCCAGCGAGCCGAGATGCAGCAGCCGCCGCACGCGCGCGACGAGCAGCGCGCCCGCCGCTTCGCGCCAGAGCGCCCCGAAGCGCCGCAGCGACGCCGCCAGCCAGCGCGCCTCGTCCGGGGCGACGCGCAGCGCGCGACGCTCGGCCAGCCAGAGCCCGGCGCGCCCGAGGACCCCGGCCAGCGCGGGCGCCCGCGCGCGCCGGAGCAGCAGCGGGCCGAGGCCCAGCATGGCGTAGACACCGAGGTTCCAGGCGAGCAGCGCGAGCAGCGGAAAGGCCAGCAGGTTGATGCGTCGGCCCGCGCCCAGCGCGTCGGCGGCGAGACCCGCCGCGGCGGCCAGTCCGAAGACGGCCGCGCCCGGCGGAGCGAGCCGCGCCGCGCCCCGCGCCGCGCGCAGCGCCGGGTGGCGCGCCTCGAGGGCGTCCGAGAGCAGTCGGGCGCGGGCGGCGACGAAGGCGCCCGGTGCGTCCGGGTGGGCGGCGTGGGCGGCCTTCGCCGCCCCGTCGCG
>Ga0209706_10000146_pt1 | contig 35794 bp, 30 predicted proteins | sample PPLLaktember2015_6_FD_187263 | JGI IMG/M metagenome (GOLD analysis project Ga0209706, IMG submission 187263) | Freshwater sediment microbial communities from Prairie Pothole Lake near Jamestown, North Dakota, USA - PPLs Lake P8 Core (1) Depth... | ecosystem: Environmental > Aquatic > Freshwater...
CGCTCCAGAGGGCGATCCCTGAGGTCGGGTAGTGGACATGGGAAACGACGGCTTTCCGGTCGGCGCCGTCGAGCCCGGACCGGCCGAGGACGGCGAAAAAATAGTCGTACACCAAGCCGGCGTACGCATGGGCGCTCACCATGGCCCCGTCGTGATCCCAGATATTGTCCGCGTCCGAGCCGACGGCATCGGAGACGGAATAGTCCCGGGTGATCAGGTCGATAGGCCGGACCGCTTTATAGTCCGCGAGCCAATATGCGCCATTCGCGAGCGTCGTCGGCAGCTTGAACTGGCCGCCGTGGGCGCCGATGCCAAGGCCGATGGTCAGATCGGCCTGTTTGGCATTCGAAAAAGCTTTAAGGACCTCGCCGCTCTTGGCATCGACAAATCCCGTCATGCCGGCGGTCATTCCGCAGCTCAGGACGACACGATAGGCCAGCCTGTAATCCCCGTCGGTCACGGGATAGACCAGGAGCCGCGGCGCCGGCCCCGACCATTCGAGTCCCGGTTCCGCAAAGGAAAGCCGGAGGATCTGGGCTGCGGACCCGGGGTCGACGAGAGGCGTTACCTCGATCTCGATCCCTTCATAGTACCGGCCGGTCTCGCTGGGCGGCCTTCCCGGCCCCCGGTGCCGGATGACCTGTCCGCCCAGGACCTCAAGACCCCGGTAGTATTGAGCATACCGGCTGTGCGTCATCCCGGCCAGGCCGTCCCTCTCGACGCGTTTCAACCGAAGCCGGCCTCTGGCTATCTCCCGGACCACGATGGCGGCGGCTTCGCCGCCCGATATCCGGGACGATGGAACCCGTTTTCCGAAGCGGCGGAGATTCCCGGCATCGCGGGCTCGCGAAGGGCCCGAGGCGGAAAAAAGACCGGAGACCTCGGGCGAGGGCGCCGACGTCAAGCGGACCGGGGGCCGAAAGAAGATCGGCCCGATGCGGGCCGCCTGCAGGAAGGAAAGGCTCAGGCCAATGCCAAGGACGACTCCGCCTATCCTTTCCCTGGGGCTCATGCTCGGCTCCTCTCAGATCTCATTATCCGACCCCCTGGGCGTGGCGCTGCCGTCAAACGAATCCGGCCGCTCTCATCCCTTGATCCGGAAAAACCGGATGCCGTAGCGCCGGAGGAACAAGGCGACTTCTTCGGCCAAGTCGTTGGTCAGCGCCGAACGCTCCTTGTTCTCGACGTCGAACCAAATCGTTCCGCGGCTCTTGAGCTCCCTCCGCTCGGAAGCGGGGATATCGGCAAAGCTCAAGAGGACATTAGCAGCCGCCCCCGGCGTGCCGACCTGGCCGCTCGCACGGGACGTCCTCCCATCCACTTGGAGCCGCCAGATCCTCCTCCCCATGAGCCCGCGCCTGCGGGGCTTGGAAACCGTGTACTGAGGGCCTGTGCCTTCGCAGACAAGCCCGGAGCCCCCGAAGAAGAGGATCATCTCCCTGACCATGTTCTCGAACAGGCCGGCTTTCTCATCTACGGAGAGGTCTTTCGGAAAGTCAGGGAATTTGCTCACGACCCGGGCCGGGTAGCCGATGGCCAAACACCTTGGCGGGATGGAGTGATTGACGAGGGAATCGGCGCCGATGACGGCCCCGTCCCCGATCTTGGCCCCCGGCAGGACGAACACCCGCCAGGACAAGGAGACGCTCTTGCCGATCTCGATGGACTCGAAATCCACCGCGTAGCCTTCGAGCTGGCTCAGCCATGATGTATGCCCGAAGAGAAGGCAGTCCCCGCCGATCCCGCTGTCGTCGCCGATCGTGATGGAACGGGCCGGATTGAGGAACGACATCTGCATGATCTGGCAGTTCCTGCCGATGACGAGCTTCGAATCTGGGAACTGGAGTCCCCCGACGAACACCTGCTCGTTGATCTTGCTGCCGTCGCCGATTTCCAGGATGGGAGTGTCGATGAATGTCGTCGCCCCGATCTGGACGTGCTCGCCGATCCGGATCTGCTTGCCCCGGATATAGGACAGAAAGCTGATGGAGCTATGATCTCCGATAGAGACATCGTCCCCGATGACGACCGAGCCGAAGCCCAGATGGACCTTCTTCCCGATCTTGTAGCCCTTCAGCCGGTAAACGGCCCTCTTCAGGACGCTCGGGAGCCAGCCCGTGAGCGCCATTTGCCTGATAGGGAAACGGGAGCCGCGAATGAGCACGCTATTCCCCCACCAGGCTGAGGCCGCCGTCCACGATCAGGGTGTGTCCGATGATGCCTTCGGCCGCATCCGAGCAAAGGAACTGCGCGGCTCGAGCCGCTTCACCCGCCGAGGTCAAACGCCCGCGCGGAGTCCGCTTTTCGGCCCCCGCAAGGCGGTTCTCACCGTCCGGCATCACATCCCAAGCGCCGGTGCGGATGGGCCCCGGCGACAGGATATTAACGCGGATGCCGCGGGGAGCCAGCTCCACGGCCAGGTGGCGGGCCAGGGATTCCAGGGCCGCCTTGGAGGCCCCGACCAGCGAATAGGCGGGAATGACTTGGCGGGCGCCTTGAGAGGACAGAACCACGACGGACGCGGGGGGGAGGAATCTCGGGAGAAAGAGCTTGATCAGGTCGAAAAACGTCCGGACGTTCAACGAAAAGGTCCAATCGAAATGCCTGTCGCTCAAGGCCTCGATGGGCCTGTGGACACCGGTAGCCGCACAGAATACGAGTCCGGAAAGAGTCCCCATATCCGTCCTGACCGCTTCATCCAAGTGCGCCAGGCCCTTGGGGCTGGTCAGATCGGCCCGGCACACGGTCAAGGCGAGGGATTCCTTTTCGGCTTCGTCTTTGAGCGATCGGGCCGACCGGTCATCCCGGACATAGTTCGCGACGACACGGGCCCCGGAGCGGGCGAACGTCAGGGAAATGGCCCGCCCGATTCCCCGCGTCCCGCCGGCGATAAGGAATGTCTTACCCGCGAGGGTGAACATCTCATCCATGGAACTCGTCCTTTCCCTGCCGCCGGGAGGCCAGGTAGGATTCCAGGATCTCGTCACGATAACCCGGTGCGAGGCGCTCGAACGGCAAAAACGAGAAGAGAAGCTCGGCCGAGCAGACCCGGCTCCCCCGGACCTCAACCGAACAGGCCGCCGTCGCATACTCGGGCCGGTTCGTCCGGATCTCGGCCCGGATCAAGGCCCTCTCGTCGGGTCTGACCCAATCCCTGAAGGAGGCCGAGCGGATCTGGGCCAGCATGGCCTTTCCCCTCCCCTTCCCGGGCCCCTCGGCGTCCAGGCACTTGGCGGCCGCCTGGCCCATCATCTCCGTCAGCAGGACACCCGGCACGACGGGGAAGCCGGGGAAATGGTCCTCGAAAAAATCCAGGTCCCCGGAAAAAGCGTGTTCCGCCTCGATGCTTTTTCCCGGCTCGAGCGTCAGGATGCGGTCGATGAACAGGAAGCGCATGGTATCAGGAGCCGGTCCCCATATCGTGCTTGCGAATCACGTCGATGATATCCCCGACGGATCTCAATTGCTGGATCTCCTCGTCCGTCAGGAGGATGTGGAAGTCCTCGTCCATCCGGGCGATCAGGGTCAAGACCCCGAGAGAATCCCAAGTCGCGATCTCGTCCCTGAGGGTCTGCGGCTGGATGCTCTCGATAGGCGTCTCAAAAACGTCGGCGACCCAAGCCAGAAGCTCACGGGGTTCCTTGGTCACAGTATGCCGGTCTCCTCTCCCCGCCAATATACCCTCCCGCCCGGGCCAAAATCAATCCCGGTTCTCGAATTCGACGTGTCCCAGGACCGCCTCGGGGCCGAGCGTGACGAGCGCCGCTCCCCAGGACAATCCCACGCCGTAGCCGACGAGCATCAGGGTCAGAGCCCGGTCGGGCGGACGGACAAGGGCCCCCAGAGTCATGGTCAATGGGACCGAGGGCCCGCCCGTATTGCCGAAATCACCGAGGGTCAGGGGGACCTTGGCTTCGGGAATGCCCATCTTCTTGGACAGGTGGCGCATCATGAACTGGTTCGACTGGTGGAGGATGTAGTAGTCCACATCATCTTTGTCGAGCCCGGCCTGGTCCAAGGTGTCCTGAACGAGGGGGGGAACGCGCCTGATCGAAAAATTGAAGATATTGGCCCCGTTCATCGAAACATAGTATCTCCGCCGGTCCTCCGGGAAGCGATCCCGGAATCCCCCGCCGGGGATGATGAGGTCATGGGAGCCGCTGCCGTCCGTGTGAAGGGCGAACGACCACGGCCGGGCGTTCTCCGGGCCGCCCGCTTCAAGTGCCGTGGCCGATCCCGCATCCCCGAAAAGAAGAGAGACGGAGCGGTCGCTCTCGTCGGCGAACCGGGCCGGGGTCTCGCCGTGCAGCAGCAGGACCCGCCTGACCCCGCCCCCGGAGATCATGAGTGCGCCCAAGTAGAGGCCGTAGGGATAGCCGGAACAGCCCAGTCCGACGTCGAAGGCGGCACAAGATGTTGGCAGCCCGAGCTTGGTCTGAAGGAGGCAGGCCGTCGACGGCAACAAATAGTCCGGGGACTGGGTGACCATGATCAGGGCATCGACAGAATCCCTCGGCCAGCCGATCTTTTCAAGCAGGGATTCAGCCGCCGATTGGCAGAGGTCGCTGCTGCAAACGGATTCCCCGGCCATGTGCCTGCTCTTGACGCCGGCCATACCGATGACTTTGCGGACCTCGTCCTCGGAAAAGCCCCTGGCGTCCGCCGCATTGTCGAACCGCTTTGAGGGGACCGCCGAGCTAACGCCTCTGATGACGGCGCCCCCGATCGTGCACTTGGCCATTATGAGAATCCTCGTTCTGCTTCTTTCGCCGTTTCCCCGCGTAAAAATATTAGTTTATCCCCCCGGACAAGTCAAGGAAACGGGGCCCCCACAGCCGGGCTATTGCGCTTCGAGAACCAGAACCCAATCCCCGGCGCCATCGGCGTGAAGTCCCGGAGTGTTGAAGGACCAAGCTCCGCTGTTCGGCATCGGCGAGCCGGCGATGGCCAGGTAGGTCCCGGTCGTTGGGTCGTACCAGCGGGCTGAGACGGGCCCGGCCAGCACGGACAGGTCGACCGTGACCGTTCTGGCCGAAGGGACATAAGCCAGGGCCAGGCGGCCGTTGGGGGTCGATGCCGCTGTGACATAATCGTTATCGCTGATGCCGTAGCTCGGGGTGCCGCCAGACCAGTACGTGCCTTGGCCCGCTGTGACGAGCCGGTGCGAGGCATCGGGAACGAGGGTGTGCCAGGCGAGGGAATCGAAGAGAGCCCGGCAGTGGCCGAGCTCGACGACACCCGTGGTCTCGAGGTAGCCTTTCCAGCCCGGGATCAGGGGCCAGATGTAGCCGTTCCCATAAACATAGCCGCAAGCCCCGGAGAGGAAAGACCAGTAGGCCTGGCGCCGGAGCCGCTCCGCGTCGGCCCCGCTCTCGAACTCGTAGTCCGTCTCGACTAGAAAGACGGGGGCGGCCGGCGTCCGGGCGTAGTCCTTGAGGATCTCGGCATAGGCCGGATAGTAGGTATAGGCGGCGTTCAAGTCGATGAGGTCGGACCAAAGCGCATTGTCGAGCGAGCTGCTGACAAAGTAATCAAGCCCGAGGGTATGGATATGGCGCGGATCGGTTTCTATGATGCCCTCGGCGACCGCCTTGGCCAATAGATTGTCGCTTTCATTCCGCCAGCTTTGGAAATCGTTCCCCGACATCCAGATGATGTTATCGAAGTCCCTGTAGCGGCTCCCGACGAACCGGCCGTAAGCCCGGCATTTCTCGATGCCGTTCGCCCGCATCACGCTGAGGAAGCTGCCCGTCTCGGCGGGGTCGAGGATGATGGTGATGCCGCGGCCAGCGGCGGAGCGGATGATATCGTCGCACCTTTTGAAATAGAGCTCATTGGGAGTCAAAAGGTCGCCCGTGAGAAGAAAAGGCCTGAGGCCGTCGAAGGTGCTGGCGTCGCTGCGCCCGCCAGTATATTCCGCGCAGAGAAGATTGATCCACACCACATTGAAGCCATGTGAAGCGCGATTGGCCAGGTAGAAGTCCACATCGTCCAGCGAAGCATTGACCATCAGCGATTGAGGCGCGTCCCCGATCATGAGGAACGGCTCGCCGTTCTGATCGACCAGATAGCGGCTGTTGGCGCTGACCTGGAGGGGATAGGCCGGCCCGGGCCCCCCTCCCCCGTCTCCCCCGATGCCGCAGGCGGCAATGACGAGAACAATCGGGATGAGGGCCAGCCGCTTCTGCAATCTCTTCGGGACCATTACAGATCAATCATATCATCGACCTCAAATACCGGAAGACAAAATGTCCTATTTATCGACATGGGATTGCGGGCCGCCCTTGAAAACCGGCGATTTTTCGACTATAAGTTATGGTCGGAGCCTTTGAATTCTGCGACTAATCAGTATGAGGACGGGATTTCCGGACCCAGCGATATGAAGCCGATAGATTTTTTCTACCAGATCAAGCCGATCATCCCGCGAAGGCTCCAGATCTCTATCCGGCGGGCGATCGCCGCACGCAAGCGGAAGCTCGTGAGTGAGACGTGGCCTATCGATCCCGCCTCGGCGGAACCGCCTCGGGGCTGGACGGGGTGGCCTGAAAACAAGGATTTCGCCCTGCTCTTGTATCATGACGTCGACACCCTCAAGGGGCTTCAAAAGTCCCTTCAGCTGATGGATATTGACCGGCAGCAGGGTTTCCGGTCGGCCTTCAACTTCGTGCCGGAAGATTATCCGACCCCATCGCACGTCATTCGGAGCCTGGCTGAGGCCGGCTTTGAAGTCGGCGTCCATGGTCTCAAGCATGACGGAAAGCTGTTCCGCAACCCCTTGGGCTTCTGCGCCAAGGTGCCGCGGATCAATAACTACCTCAAGAAGTGGGGCGCGGTCGGATTCTCTTCGCCGTCCATGCTGCGCAACTTGAATTGGATCGCCGAGCTCGATATCGAGTATTCCTGCTCGACGTTCGCCACGGACCCGTTCGAGCCCCAGCCGGAGGGGGTGGGCTCGATCTTTCCCTTTGTGGCGGGCAACGACTCCGGAACACGAACGTACGTGGAGCTCCCTTACACCCTGCCTCAAGACCATGGGCTTTTTGTCATCCTCAGGGAGAAGGATAACCGGATCTGGAAACAGAAGCTTGATTGGATCGCCGAGAAAGGCGGCATGGCCGCCCTCAATACCCACCCCGATTACATGATCTTCGAAGGGAGCGGGAGCGGGCACGAAGAGTATCCTATCGAGCACTATATCGAGTTTCTCGAATACGTCCGGACGAGATACGAGGGCCGGTATTGGCACGCCTTGCCCCGCGAGATGGCCCGTTTCTGGCGGACGACGGCAGCCGCCAGGAATCAGGAACCTATGATCGAAGCAAGGGCACGGCGCATGCCTCGCAAGATCCAGCAACAGCAGTACAAGGGGCTGTTCACTCCAAAGGTGAAGATCTGGATCGACCTGGATAACACTCCGCACGTTCCGTTCTTCATCCCGATCATCCGCGAGCTGGAACGACGGGGACACGAGGTGGTCCTGACGGCCCGCGACGCTTTCCAGGTCTGCGACCTCGCTGAAAAGACGGGACTGACCTTCCGCAGGATCGGGCGCCATTACGGCAAGAATCTGGCCATGAAGCTCAGCGGGATCATGATCCGTTCCCTTCAGCTGCTGCCATTCTTCCTGCGTCAGCGTCCGAGCCTGTCGCTGTCCCACGGGGCCCGTTCTCAGAACATCGTCAGCAACCTGCTCGGCGTCCCGACCGTCCTCGTCCTGGACTACGAACATGCCCAAATGCCTCCCCCCTCCCGACCCCGCTGGACGATCGTGCCTGAGGCGCTATCCCCCGAGGGCCTTCCCTCGAAGATCAGTAGAGTCCTCTACTACCGCGGGATCAAAGAAGATGTCTATGTCCCCGAATTCAAGCCTTCGGCCGGCCTCCTGAAGGAGTTGGGCCTGGGGGAGGACGAAATGATCGTCTCCGTGAGGCCCCCCGCAGACGAGGCTCACTACTACAACCCGGAAAGCGATGTGCTCTTTCACGAGTTCATGGCCAGGATCTGCAAGACTCCGGGCGTGCGGGCCGTCCTCCTGCCGCGCAATGCCCATCAAGAGAAGGCCATGCGGGAGCATTATCCGGAATGGTTCAGAGAGGGCCGGACGGTCATTCCGGCCGGGGCTGTCGACGGACTGAACCTGATCTGGATCTCCGACCTTGTCGTCAGCGGCGGGGGGACGATGAACCGCGAGGCTGCGGCCTTGGGCGTCCCCGTTTATAGCATCTTTCGGGGCAAAACGGGGGCTGTGGACCTCATGCTCGAACAACAGGGACGGCTGAAGATGGTCCGCAGCAAGGAGGAGGTTTGGACCAAGATCCTCTTTGCCCGCAGGGACAAAACCCGCCTGCCGGACCAATCGCCGCGGGATGCCCTGAAAGATATCGTGGATCAGCTCGAGAACATCATTCGTATCGAGCGCCTGCGGCCCTGCCGCAGCGGAAAGATCCGCCGCGACTGAACTTACTTTTTTCCGGAGAATCTGATAATGAATCGCCTGAAGCTGATCGTCGTAGCGGGTGCGCGCCCGAACTTCATGAAGGTCGGGCCGTTCATCAAACGGGTCGCTTCCTACAACCGGTCTTTGGCCGCGGGGACGCCGGGTGTCGAGGCCGTGCTGGTGCACACGGGACAGCATTACGACGAGAACATGTCCGAGGTCTTCTTCAGGGAGCTCGGCATTCCGCGGCCCGATATCAACCTCGGTGTGGGCTCCGGAACGCATGCCGTCCAGACAGCCGGGATCCTCACGAGCTTCGAGGCCGTCTGCAGCCGGGAGAAGCCTGACTGGGTCGTCGTCGTCGGGGACGTCAACTCGACGATGGCCTGCACCTTGGTCTGCGCCAAAATGGGCATCCGGGTCGCCCACATCGAAGCCGGCCTGCGCAGCTTCGACCGGACCATGCCTGAAGAGATCAACCGCCTGGTGACCGACGCCCTGGCTGACCTGCTCCTGACACCGTCGGAGGACGCCAATGAGCACCTGCTGAGGGAAGGCATCTCCAAGGAGAAGATCAAGCTCGTCGGCAACATCATGATCGATTCCCTGATCGACAACCTGCCGGCCGCCCGCGCCAACAGGATCCTGGATGAATTCGGGCTCGAGCCTTCCCGTTTCGTCTATGTCACGATCCATCGGCCGGCCAACGTGGACGAGCGGGGCACTCTGGGGATCCTCATGGCCGGCTTGGGCGACTTGTCGAGGCGTCTTCCCGTTGTCTTTCCGGTCCATCCGCGCACCCGCAAAATGCTCGCCGAATTCGGTTTGTTCCCCCCGGCCGCCGGCCGCTTGATGTTGCTCGACCCCCTTGGCTACCACGCGTCCCTCTGCCTGACGGAAAACGCGAGGGCCGTCCTGACGGATTCCGGGGGTCTCCAAGAGGAAGCGACATACTTTCGGACCCCCTGCCTGACCCTGAGGCCCAATACAGAAAGGCCGATCACGGTGACTCTGGGCAGCAATCGCCTGACCCGGCTCGGGAGTTTCCTCGGGGACATCGACGGCCTGCTCTCCGGGCCGGAGCGCCTGGGACACGTCCCGCCGCTCTGGGACGGCCATACGGCTGAGCGGATCCTCGATGAATTGATCGCCGCCTCGCCGGCACCGGAGAAGCGGGCGACGTGAGCGTTCCTCGAAGCTCACTCGCGACGGCACGAAGCGCGGCGCTAGAACTGTTGGCCTATTGTCGGGCGAATGATTGGTCGGGCTACGATCCGTACGACGCTCTCAACAGCCGGATCTTCCGGTCCCTGCCGTTCCTCGATTTCCGGCTGGCCCGCCTGGCCTTGACCCAGGGCGTCAAACGCAGCCCGGTCAACTTGAGGCCTCTTCTCCTCATACCCAGGACGCCCAATCCGAAGGGCATCGCCCTTTTCTTGACCTCGGTCGCCAAACTGGCGGGGACGATCGCGCCGGAAGCGGCCGGACTCGTGCCGACCTTGGCCGGCCGGCTGTTGTCCTTGAGGTCCCCGGGCCGGGCCCGTTCCTGCTGGGGGTACAATTTCGACTGGCAACAGAGGTTCGATCTCGTCCCCCAGGGTTCACCCAACATCATCTGCACGACCTTCGCCGGCAACGCCCTGCTCGACGCCGATGAACGGAGCCCGGAACCGGCTTGGCCTGAGGCCGCCGTGAGCGCAGCCGACTTCATCCTCGAGGACCTGTCGTCGCGGGATGGGCACGGGAGATCGCGCTTCCGCTATACCCTCGTCGGCGGGGACGGGGTCCACAACGCCAACCTCCTCGGCGCGTCCTACCTCTGCCGCGTCGGCCGCATCTCGGGCGACAAGAAGTACATTGAACCGGCGCTCGAGGCCGCTCGTTTCTCCGTCGGCAGGCAGCACGACGACGGGTCCTGGGGCTATGGTGAGGCGCCAACCCAGCAATGGATCGACAATTTTCACACGGGCTTCAACCTCGTCGCCCTCCGGCGGATCCGGGATTACGCCCAGACCTCGGAATTCGACCCGGCCATCCGGATGGGCTTCGATTTCTTCAAAACCCGCTTCTTCCGCGAGGACGGAGCCCCCAAGTATTACCACGATGCCGCCTATCCCATCGATATCCACAGCGCCGCCCAGAGCATCATCACCCTGACGGAGTTCGCCGATTTCGGAGCGGACAACGTCGAGCTGGCCTCCTCGGTCCTCGCCTGGACCCTCGAACACCTCCGGAGCCCCAAAGGCTATTTCTATTTCCAGAAGCGGCCCCGCCTCACGGTCCGGACGCCTTTCATGAGATGGTCCCAGGCCTGGATGCTCCTGGCCTTGGCGACCCTGCTCGACCGCGGAGGGCCGGCGTCATGATCGCGTTCGTGTTCACTGTCGACTACGAGATCTACGGGAACGGCCAGGGAACCCTCCGGGAGCTGGTGTATGAGCCGGCGGAGATATTGAGCACGATCTTCCGGAACCACGGCGCCCGGTTCGTCGTGTTCCCGGACGTCGCCGAGCTGGAGATGATCGAAGCCCACGCCGCGGACCCTATGATCGAACAGGTCAAGGACCAGCTGAAGAGCCTTCGTGAGGAGGGCTTCGAGCTCGGGCTGCATCTCCACCCGTGGTGGTACAATGCCCGGCGCGAGAACGGGACCTGGATCCTCGACCGGAGCGAGTACAACCTGTGCACCCAGCCGGTCGAGCGGATCGGCGAGGTCATCGGGCGCGCCGTTGGCTACCTTCGCCGGCTTGCGGAAGACCCGGGCTTCCGACCCTTATCATTCAGGGCCGGGCACCTGCTCTTCCAGCCCACCCAGCCGATGGCCGGCGTCTTGGCGGCCCATGGCCTCCGGCTGGATTCTTCCGTATACAAGGGCGGCCTCTGGCGCGAACACGGGCTCGATTACCGGCGGGCGCCCGAGAAGGCCTATTATTGGAGATTCCAAACCGACGTGACCGTCCCCGACCCTCAGGGCGCTCTGATCGAAGTCCCTATCTTCACCCGACAAGAGCCTGTGTGGCGGCTATTGACGGCCAAGCGGGTGGGCCTACAGCGGACGGGAGCGACGACAGCGCAGACGGGCCGGAGGGTCCTCGGCCGTCTGGCGGATTTCGCCCGATTCCGCTACCCCCTCAAGTTCGACCTGGGCCAGATGACGAAGGAAGAACTGGGCCGGATGACGGATCGCCTGTTCAAGACCGGCCGGAGGGACTCCCGGGAATTCCGTCCGGTCGTCGCGATCATGCACACCAAGGACCCCATCGATTATGAGTCGGTCGACGGCCTGCTGGACCGGCTGGGCCGGGAGGGCGCGGCTATTTCGACGTTCGGAGACATCGAGAGCCGGGTCCGCTCGCTCACTTCGGAGGAAGGGAGCGCATCGCAGAGTGGCCCGTGAGAACTCAATGAAAAGGACCGTCCCATGAAACAAGTGATACAGGATTTTAAGTCCGGCGACCTCTTTGTCGACGACGTGCCCGTGCCCCTTGTGGCCCCCGGATACGTTCTTGTCCGCAACCATTTCTCCCTGATCAGCGCCGGGACCGAGCGGTCGACCGTTACCACCGCCCAGGCCTCCCTGCTGGGAAAGGCGCGGCAGAGGCCGGACCTTGTCCGGCAGGTGCTCGAAACCTACAAGAAGGAGGGGCTCGCTGAGACCCTCAAGCGCGTGCGCACCAAGCTCGAGACGCTCAAAGAGCTCGGCTACAGCTCCGCGGGGACGGTCGTCCTGTCCATGGACACAGCCGGCGCCTTCCGGCCGGGCGACCGGGTGGCCTGCGGGGGTAGCAGCGCGTCGCATGCGGGCATCATCTCGGTCCAACAGAACCTCGTCGTCAAGGTGCCTGGCGCCGTCCCCCTGGACCACGCGGCCTTCACCACACTGGGCTCGATCGCCATGCAGGGGGTCCGTCAAGCCGGCCCCCGCCTCGGCGAGTACGTTTGCGTCATCGGGCTCGGGCTGCTCGGGCAGATCACGGCCCAGATCCTCCGGGCCAACGGCTGCCGCGTCTTCGGCATCGACACGTCGGCCGCGATGGTCGGTCTGGCCCGGACGCTCGGCTGCCACGCCGCCATGGCCCGCGGGGACGCGGACCTCGATTCCGGGCTGGATTCCTTCACCGGCGGCCACGGCTTCGACTCCGTCATCATCACCGCCGCGGCCAAGACGAGCGATCCCGTCGAGCTCGCGACCGCCATCCTCCGTCAGAAGGGCGTCATCGTCGTTGTCGGGGCCGTGCCGATGAACATCCCCCGCGAGCCTCATTTCTACAAGAAGGAGCTGGAGCTGAAGATCTCCTGTTCCTACGGCCCCGGCCGTTACGACCCCGTTTATGAAGAAGAGGGGCACGATTACCCTTACGGACATGTCCGCTGGACCGAGAACAGGAACATGGCGGCTTTCGTCGATCTGCTCGAAGCCGGCTCCGTGGCCGTCAAGCCGCTCATTACCCATGTGTTCGACATCGATCAGGCCGGAAAGGCCTATGACATCGTCACCGGCAAGGTCCAGGAGCCCTCGATCGGCATCCTGTTGAAGTATCCGGAAACGGAAGACAAGCCGGGGGAACGCCCGGTCCGGGAAGCGCCGGCCCCCGCCTCCGAACCGTCCATCGGCATCGGCGTCATCGGGGCCGGGAGCTTCGCCCAGAAATTCCTCATCCCCTTCGCCCAGGCCCAAGGCCCCCTGCTCAGGGTGGCGGACGCGCGGGGCATGACGGCCAAGAGCGCCGGCGAGAAATTCAAGTTCCGGTCCTTCTCCGCGGACGCGCAGGACGTCCTCGCGGACCCGGCGGTCAATACGGTCTTCATCGCCACGCGTCACAACAGCCACGGGGAGCTCGTTCTGAGAGCGCTCGAAGCGGACAAGAACGTCTATGTCGAGAAGCCCCTGACGATCCATGAAGAGGAATTGGCGCTCATCGCCGACGCCGGCCGCCGCCATCCGTCCCGCCGCCTCCAGGTCGGATTCAACCGTCGGTTCGCGCCTCTGTCGAGGCAGGCCAGGGAGCTTTTCCAGGGACTCTCTGAACCGATCGTCGTGAATTACCGCGTCAACGCCGGCTTCATTCCCAAGGACAGTTGGATCCAGACCGGGGAGGGCGGCGGCCGCATCCTCGGCGAAGTCTGTCATTTTATCGACTTCCTTCAGTTCATGACCGGAGCGGAACCCGCCAGGGTCTTCGCCGCATGTGTCGCCAATGCGAACACGAAAGCGCAGAACCAGGACAACGTCGCCATCACTTGCAGCTTCGGCAACGGTTCCATTGGGACCATCACCTACCTCGCTTGCGGGGACCGGCTTCTGGCCAAGGAGCGGATCGAGATCTTCGGCGGCGGCAAGACGTTCATCATCAATGATTTCCGGACGGCCGACGTCTATGTCAACGGAAAGCTCAAGAAGGTCAAAACACCTGGAAAGGGCCACAAGGAAGAGGTCGAGAGCTTCGTCGGCTCGATCCGTGAAGGGCGCCCCTCCCCCATTCCTCTGGAGTCCCTCCTCTACACGACGGCCGCAGCGTTCCGGGTCCTGGACTCCCTGAGGACCGGACTGCCGCAGGACGTCGGTATCCCGGAATAGGAATTCGAGCGCATGAGAGTCGAGCCCGTCGAGATCGCCTGGCATACCGGCTTGCCGGTCTTCGCCAAGGAATCGTTCCTCAAAGCCGTGGGCGACGCGTATGGCTGGCTCGGCGGGTTTTCGGGATCGGGCGAGCTCAGGTGCGTCCTGCCTTATACGATCGTCCACAAGGCGATCTTCTCCATGGTCCGCTTCCGGGTCGAAACGATCCCCTTGATCCCCGGTTTCGACCTGGCCGAGGAGCGGGACTTCCTGCGCGGGACGCTCGATCACTTCAGGTCCGCCGGGGCGGACATGATCATCCCGGCGACTTCGAACGCGATCTTCCGGACCTATCCGGAAGGAGCGGACGCCGCGCCCTACGGCAGCTATGTCATCGACCTGGGACCTTCTGAAGAGGCCCTGTGGAAGAACGTCGACAGGATCACCCGCCAGAACATCAAGTCGGCCGTAAAGGCCGGCGTCATCATCAGGGACTCGGCCCGCGAAGAGGTCCCGGCGGCCTTTTCGCTGATCAAGGCCACGTTCAAGCGGTCCCGGCTGCCCTTCATGGAGCTGCGGGCCTTCCGGGACTATCTTTCGGGGCTCGGGGACAACGGCAGGGTCCTGGCCGCCGACCTCGGCGGCCGGGTCCAGAGCTATTGCGTCTTCGCCCACAGCGAGTATTGCGCCTACGCGATATACGCCGGCAACGTTCCGGGCCAGGCATCGGGATCGAACAAGCTGCTCTATTGGGAGGCCATGCGCCGATTCAAGGGTCTAGGTGTCAAGGCGTTCGATTTCTTTGGGGCCAGGATCGATCCCGCGAAGGGCTCCAAGCAGGAGGCGCTCGGCCTGTTCAAGAAACGCTTCGGCTCGACCCTCAAGCGGGGCTACATCTGGAAGTACCCTCTTCACCCCCTGAAATATCGGCTCTATGGCCTGGCCGCCCGCCTTCGCAGCGGAGGGGACATCGTCGACGCCGAGAAGCACAAGATCGATCGCGCGGACGCCGGGGCGGCTTGAGGAGACGAGCATGGGACTGATCCCGACCGAGCTCCACCATTATTCGCTGAAGGACGTCCTTCGCGGCGCCGCGTCCGCGCGCCGGCCGACCGGCAAGCCGGCCGCGATCGCGCTGCCGGGCGTCGGCGAAGGGATCTCGATCCGCTCGGCAAGGGCCGCCGTGATCGTCACTCTCAAAGCCCTGGGCCTGCCGGCCGGCTCGAGGATCGGCGTGCCCCTGTACTGCTGTCCGGTCGTGTTCAAGGCCATCAAAACCGCGGGATGCCTGCCGAAGTTCATCGATATCGATCCCGGGACATATTGCCTGTCGACGGCGGACCTGAAGGCGAAACAGGCCGGACTGGACGCCCTCATCGCCGTCCACATGTTCGGGAATCTTTGCGACATGCCCGGGATCCTTGCGATCATGGCGGGCCGGCCCGTCATCGAGGATTGCGCCCAGTCGCTCGGAAGCCGTCTCGACGGCAAAGCCTGCGGCTCCTTCGGCGACGCGGCCTTCTTCAGCTTCCGCTCCGGGAAATACCTCGCCGTCGGCGAGGGCGCGGCCGTCTTTTCGAGGGACCGGGACCTCCGGACGCGCCTCTCCGCACTGATCGAAGCGCTGCCGGCCCCTGCGGCCGCCGAGGAGATCAAGCACGTGAGCACGACCTACCTCCGGTCGAAGCTCCGCGGCCGGTTCTGGTGGGGCCTGCTGGGCTGGAGGATCTGGGCCCTCTACAACAAGAGGACGGAATTCGCCGACAAATCGCCGATCGTCGTCAGCCGGATGTTCCGCTCCGACCTGGCCACGCTCCACGACCGGCTGCCCCGGTTGGATTCGACGATCGCCGCTCAGCGCGCCCATGCCGCTTACTTCGAACGGAATCTGCGCTTGGCCCCTGCCCGCCTGCCGCTCGAGGACCCCCGGACCGTCTGCAACCGGTTCATGTATCCCGTCATCTTCCCTTCGACCGAGGAGAGGGACGCCATGGCCGCTCATCTGAGGCGCCACGGGATCGGCACGGCCAGCCCCTATGAGGATACGGTCGAAGGGGCTTCCCGGCATTACGGCTACGGGAACGACTGTCCGTCGGCAGAACGGACGCTGAAAACGACGCTGGTCCTCCCCAGCTCTTATGCGTTGAGGCCAAGGGACATCGAGCGCATCGTCCGTTGCGCGAACCAAGGATGGGCCGCGATCAGGCGATCGGGGCCCGCTCAGCCGACGACCAGCTTGCGGGCGTAGAACGCCTCGGCGGAGCCCGAGACGGCGTTCGATTCGATGCCGCGCAATCGCATGATCGCCAGGAACGTCTCCTTCGAGAACCACCGGTTCCCGGCCTGCGATCCGAAACACTTCAGGATGAGCCGGACCTTCGCGTCCCGGCTCTCGGGGCTGAGGGGGACGTAAGCGTTGGGAGCGCCGAGGTCGCCGTCGTACTTCGGAACCTCATACTCGAGGATGAGGTGGTCCCGGAAGGTGTTCCATGTGAGCTCGGAGACCAGGCGATGGTCCTGGTGAAGATCGGCCCGGGCATGGGTGAAGATCACGTCCGGCCGGACCTTCAGCTTCAGCTCCTCTAAGAATCCCTTGATCGCACCTCCCTCATCGGGAAAGAACCCGTCCCGGAAGTCCCTGAGGACCACGTTCTTTCTCCCGGCCCCCATGAGGAAGGCCTCGGCGCCCGCCCCGGCCTCCTTTTTGCGTTGCCCTGCAGCGCTGAAAACGACCCAATCGAAGGAGGCCCGCCGATGCGATGCGACGAGCTCGAGGACCGTTCCGCCGCAGCCGATCTCGATATCGTCGCTGTGGGCGCCCAGGCAGAGCACCTTGAGGGCCTGGCCGCCCGAGCCGAGCTTGAGTTCCTTCATTTCTTCTTCCTCCAGACCTCCCAGGGCACGCTGTCTTTCGACACCATCTCGTCCAGGAACTGCTTGTCCTTGAACGTGTCCATGGCCATCCAGAAGCCCTCATGCTTATGGGTCATGATGCAGCGGTCCTTGATCAGCCTCTGGAACGGCTCCATGACCAGGTCCTCCCCCGTCTTGATGAAGTCGAAGATCTCTTTTCTGAATATGAAATACCCGGCGTTGATCCAGAGCGGCGAATCGGCCATTGGCTTGATGGAGGCTACCTCCTCGTCTCCCTTGATCGTAACGACGTGGAAGCTCTGCGTCGGCTTGACGGAGATGAAGGACGCGATCTTCTTGCTGGCCCGGAAACGCTCCAGATAGTCCGGGAAGCGAAGATCGGTCAGGCCATCGGCGTAGTTGGCCAGGAACATCTCTTCGCCGGCCAGATGCTTGCGGACGGCGCAGAGCCGCTGCCCGATGTTGGCGTTCAGTCCGGTATCGACGAACGTGATCCGCCAATCGCCGATGTCGCTGTTAAGCAGGTTGAGGTCCTTGCCGCCCTTGCTCAGGACGAAATCATTGGAGACGCATTCGTCGTAGCTCACGAAATATTTCTTGATGAGGTCGCCCCGATGCCCCAGGCAAAGGATGAAATCGGTGTGGCCGAAGTGGGCGTAATACTTCATGACATGCCAGAGGATCGGCCGGTACCCGACCGCGACCATGGGCTTGGGCATGGTCTCCGAGAACTGCCTCAGCCGCATCCCGAGCCCGCCGCAGAATAGAACGACTTTCATGGGATCTCCCCCTTCTGCATATGTTCGCCGTACCAGGCGACGGTCCGCCTGAGCCCGTCATCGAGGCCCACCCGGGCCTTCCATCCCAGCCGCTCGAGCGATCGATCCACGTCCGCGGCCCGGGCGTTCTCGAACGGACGATCGGCCCGCGCTCCGAACTGCGGGCGGGCCCCTGCCCTTGTCAGCGCGCGCAGCTTCTCGACGATCCCGCCGACGGACGTCAGTGTCCCGGAGCCGATGTCGATGGTCTGCCCGGAGGCGCCGTCCTGCCGGGCTCCGGCGATCAGGCCGTCGACGACGTCGTCGATATAGATCCAATCCGCCAGCCTCGTCCCGCTCGACAGCCGGGGATCCTCTTGTCGCAGGAACGACAGGGTGACATAGGGAATGAGCTTCTGGGTGTCCCGCTGGCCGGGGCCATAGGCCATAAAGACGTGCAGGACCACGACCGGCAGCCCGTAGAGGGTGTGGAACATCAGGCCATACACGCTGCCCGCCCACTTCGAGACGGCATAGGGAGAGACCGAGGAGAGCCCCGTCTGGCCGGGAGCGGGCTCCTCCATGGATCCGGCCAGGACGACCCTTTCGCATCCGGCCCGCTGCAGGGCGGCCAGAAGGGTGACGGTGCTGACGAGGTTCGAGCGGAAGGTCGGAAGCACCACCGACGGTTCGCGGGAGCCGGTGACGCAGGCGCTCAAGTGGAACACGATATCCGGCTTGGCCCTGTCGAGCAGTCCGAAGACCGCCGTCTCGTCCTGAAGGTCCGAAGTCCACCAGGTCACGCCGTTCCGGACCGGCGGACCGGCGCCCCTGGAGACGCCGTGGACGGCCGCCCCGAGGCTCACGAGCTTGGCGCAAAGGTGCGAGCCGATGAAACCGCCGGCGCCGGTCACCAGGACGCGTCGTCCCTCGATCGTCAGCGGGTCCGCCATGGTCCGTTCCCCCCGCTACTCTTTCTTCTCGGTCAGGAGCCCGGCCTGAACGAGCCTGCTCGCGGCTTCCCCGATGGCCGAAAATGGGAGCCCGGCCGCGTCCGCGATCTCTAACAGGTCCGATCTGCCGTCCGATCGGCTCAACACCCACAGCAGGGCCAGGTTATCCGATGCCTCCGGCGCATAAAGGCCCCGGCGGCCGAGCTGCGGTTCGCACTTCGGGTTCAGGTTCACGGTGAGCCTGTTGCCCTCAAGCACATCAAGGATGGCCCGGGTCGTCCCATAGCTTTCCTCAAGGGCCTCCGCCGATACGAAAAGCAGGTCGTCCGCGGAGGTGTGGTATTCGGGATACTCGCCGGACGGCGTCCTCGAGAGCCTTCCGACCGGGAGGTCAAACCCGGGAGAACAATATTGCCGCTCGTCGTACCCATCAGGCCGGTAATCGAGCAGGCGGTGGGGACAGCCCGATCGCCTCAGGACGTGGGCCGCAGCCCTGTCGATCTCCGAGCTGCCCCGACGGCTCCTCTTGTAGGCCATGTCCCCCTTATCCCCTACCCCCGCGAGGACCAGCCCGGCCTTGATCCGCCCGACCCTTCCTTCGTTCAGGCTGAGCCAGGTGATCGCCCCGATGGTGCCGGGGATGAAGAGGAACCTGTACGAATAGCGGTGCGGGACCGACGCCAGGTCCTTGGCCAGAACCGTCGCCAGCCCGACCCCGGATAGATTGTCGTTGGCCAGCGAAGGATGGCAGGCGTGGGCGGAGATGAGGATCTCCTCCTCCGTCGCGCCCGGCAGGAATAATTCGCCGTAGGTCAGGAAGCCGTCCTCGAGAGTCGAATCGATGACGACCTCGTAGTCGCCCTCCTCAAGGGCGAGGTATCGGTTGTGACTCAAGCAGAATCCCCAACCCTCCTCGTAATAGGAGGTCCGGTAAGGGATCCAGTCCGGATGGTCGGGCAAGGTGTGGAGGTGACTCTTCAGCTCGGCGAGGGGCAGGGTCGCTTTGACCCGCACACTATAGCTCACAACGTGGAGATTCGATCCTTTGAAATCGACGACCGTCTCCCCCGTCGGGCCCTTGATATAGGCGTCCCTGATGTTCCATTCCTTCGGCACCGTCCAATCGAAGACCCGCGTGCCGGACGGCACTTCGCGGACCTCGACCGGGATGTGCCGGCGGAGGATCGCCAAGGTCCGCCGGAAGCCGTCGCCCGTGATGCTCCGGCAGATCGGAAAAAGCTCGGCCATCAGACGGTGGATGTCCCGGCCGCGGCCCTGGACGGCGTGCGGTCGCACGGGATCTGAAGCTTTCATCGGTTCTCGCTCCCGTCAGCCTCTGAAGTCGGGATAGCTCCGGTCGCGGTCCGAGATGACCCGGACCTCGGCCGGCCAGACGATGCCGAAGGCGGGGTCGTTCCAGCGAAAACCCCTCTGGGCCTCCGGCGCATAGGCCTCCGAGATCTGATAGAAGACCTCGGTCGCGTCCTCGAGGGTGATGAACCCGTGGGCGAAGCCCTCGGGCACATAGAGCATACGCCTGTTCTCGGCGGTCAGGACGGCGGTCAGATGCCTGGCGAAGGTCCGCGAATCCGGCCGCAGGTCGACGATGACGTCGCATAGGGAACCCATCGTACAGCGGACGAGCTTGGCCTCTTCGTAAGGCTTGGCCTGATAGTGCATCCCCCGGAGAGTCCCTTTCCTGGCGTTGAAGGAAACGCTGCACTGGACGACGCGGGGATTCAAGCCGCGGGCACCGAACTCCTCCCCGCACCAGGACCGGGCGAAGAAGCCGCGCTCGTCCTCCCGCCGTTCGATATCGACGATGAACGCCCCTGCGAGCCCCGTCTCCGTGAAGATCATTCGATAACCTTGACCTCGGGGATGGGCACGATGAACCGGCCCCCCCATTCCCTGATATAAGACATCTGCCCGATGATCTCGTTCTTGAGGTTCCAGGGCAAGATGAGAAGGAAATCGGGACGGGTCTCCCGGATCCGGTCCGGAGGGAAGATGGGAATATGGGTCCCGGGGGTGTATTTGCCGTGCTTGTAAGGGTTGCGGTCGACGGTGTAGTCCAGGAAATCCGTCCGGATGCCGCAGTAGTTGAGCAGGGTGTTGGCCTTGCCGGGGGCGCCGTAGCCGCAGATAGTCTTTCCTTCCCTCTTAATGTGGATGAGGGACTCGAGCAATCTCCGCTTGGTCGCAGCGACCCGGCCGGAGAAGGCCTCATAGGTCCCCAAGCGCGTCAGCCCGGCGGACTCTTCCCTCGTCCGGAGATCGCCTATCGCGGCCGCGACCGGCTTGGTTCCGTCTTCGCTGTGCCGGGCATAGATCCTCAGGGACCCTCCGTGCGTGGGCAGCTCCTCGACATCGAAAAGGGTCAGGCCCTGGGCCGCGAAGATCTTCTCCGCCGCGAGGAGCGAGAAATAGGAGAAATGCTCGTGATAGATCGTGTCAAACTGGTTCCCCTCTATAAGGCGGACGAGATGGGGGAACTCCATCGTGATGACCCCCCCGGGCTTGAGCAGGACCTTCATCCCCCGGACAAAGTCATTGAGCCCGGGGACCTGGGCCAGCACGTTGTTCCCGATGATCAGGTCCGCCGACTTCCCTTCGGACACGAGCGCCCGGGCCAGTTCTTCGCCGAAGAAAGCGATCCGCGTCGGGATCCCCTTTTCGAGCGCCACCCGGGCGACGTTCAGGGCCGGCTCCACGCCGAGGACCGGGATGCCCTTCTCGACGAAATACTGGAGCAGATAGCCGTCGTTGCTGGCCAGCTCGACGACGAAGTTCGAGGGCCCGATGCCGAAACGCCGGGAGATCATGTCCGTGTAGCCCTTCGCGTGCTGCAGCCAGGAATCGGCGTATGACGAAAAATAGGCGTATTCGGTGAAGATCTCGACGGGATTGACGTACTCCTCCAGCTGGACGAGCAGGCACGACTCGCAGACATGGACGCGTAGGGGGTAGAACGGCTCCATCCTGTTCAGATCGCCGGCCCCGACAAAGCTTTCGCAAAGCGGCGACATGCCCAGGTCGACGAGGGTGTGCCTCAGGGGCGAAGCGCAGAATCTGCAGAGGGGGCCCAAATTCATGGTCTTGTCCACTCTAGTTTGTCGTTCAGGAGCCCCTCTTTCCGGAGTCCCAACAGGATATTGAGCCGAATAAATTGCGAGTCCCGGAATCCCGTGTCGCGGAAACCCATGTCTTCCAACCCCGCTTTCAGCTCCCGTATGGATTGGGAGAGTCCGACGGCCGGCTGATGGGCCGGGGCCAGCTTCTCGTACAGCCCGAAATCGACACGGTAGGAGCGTTTGTCCGGCCGGGCGTCCTTGCTGATGGAAACCCGAGTGCCCGGGATGGCCGACGCTACCGCCGAGGCCAGGTCCCTGACCTGATAGTTGGCCTGCCGGCTTCCGACGTTGACCGCCAGGAAATCCGGACCGCCACTATCGCCGCGGGCGATGGCCCAATCGATGGCCCCGGCCATGTCCTTGGTATCGATCAGCGGCCGCCAAGGCGACCCGTCGCTGAGGATCGTGATCTCGCCCGAGGCCACGGCGCCGGCCACGAAATCGTTGAGGACGAGGTCCAATCTCAGCCGGTCGCTCCAGCCGCAAGCGGTCGAGAACCGGAGGGAGGTGACTTTGAACGCCTCGGATGCGAGCGGATCCAGGTCCCGCTCCGTATAGACCTTGGACCTGGCGTAAGCGGTCAGGGGGTTCAGCGGTGAATCCTCCGTCCTCGCGCCGTCTTCGGCCGCCCCGTACATGCTGCAGCTCGACGCGAAGACGAAGGCCCTGACTCCGGCCGCTTTGGCGGCCCGGGCCAGGGCGATGCTCGCCCGATGGTTGATGTCGAGCGTAACGTCCTCGAACCTGTTCCCGATGGGATCGTTGGAGATAGCGGCCAGATGGACGACCGCGTCCACGCCGTCAAGGACTTCGTCGGGGAGGCGGCGGATGTCGACAAAATGCTGGATATCCAGGAGGCTCTCGGCGGGACTCGCCGTCCCCGTCGTGCAATGGCTGTAGTAGCCGACATCGAGTCCGGCCAGGAAGGCGTCCGGACGCGACGTCCGAAGCCGCGTGACCACAGCCGGCCCGACATAACCAAGGTTTCCGGTGATGAGGATCTTCATAGCATTTCTTTCCCCCCTTTAAGGTATGCGATGCCCGGGCCGAGGTCAATCCCCTTCCTATCATTGAAACTTCCGCCTCGGGGATGATATATTGGCCGGCGGAAACGCCCAAGGAGGATCCGTTGCCGTCTCTGCTGGCCCTGGCGCTGTGCACCGCAGTCGTCATCATGCTCCTGCGGCTCGAGCGCAAGCAGACCCCGGACGTGACCCGGGCGCTGTGGATCCCGACCGTTTGGATCCTGTACATCGCCAGCAAGCCCATCTCGGTCTGGTTCCAGGTCGTCCGGACGGACCCCGACGCGGGCAGCCCGATGGATCAGGCCTTTCTGATCACACTCATGCTCTTCGCCCTGGCCACCCTCGCCCGGAGGGCGGGCCGCTGGGCCGGCGGACTGAGGGAGAACCTCTGGCTGGTCGCCCTCCTCGTGTTCATGCTCGTCAGTATCGTCTGGTCGGACATTCCCGGGGCGTCCTTCAAACGGTGGATCAGGGAATTCCAAGCCATCCTTATGGCCCTCGTCGTGTTCTCGGAGACAACCCCTCGCCGCGCTATGGAGAGCCTGCTTTGCAGGGCGACCTATATCCTCATCCCGTTCTCGCTCGTACTCATCAAATATTTCCCTATCTACGGAGTTGAATACGGCCGCTGGTCCGGAGATCAGGAGTGGCTGGGCATCGCTCAACAAAAGAACAGTATGGCTCTGGTCTGTGTTATCTCCGCCATTTTCCTGATCTGGTCACTCTTCCGGAGATGGCGGGAAGGCAGCCCGCCGGCCTGGAAGTATCAACCCCATGTTGAAGTGCTGATCCTGCTCTTGACGTTCTATCTGCTGGGCGGCCCCCAGCACAGCGTTTTTTATTCGGCGACTTCGACCTACTCGTTCCTGGCGGGGCTCGTCTGCTGTGCCTGGATCACGATCCGGGAGAAGTCCGGAAAGAAGTCCAGGGCGGGATTCCTGCCCATCGCCATGACGCTCATCATCGTCTTCGGCGTCGCCTCGGTCTTCGTCGGGGGCTCGGGGATCAGGTTCTTCGCGACTTCGGCGGGGCGAGATGCGACCCTGACCGGCCGCACGGCGGTCTGGACCTCGCTCCTGCCGGTCGTCATCGAGAATCCCGTCGTCGGGAAGGGCTTCGGGGGGTTCTGGACCTCAAAGACGAGGAGCCTTTTCGATATCAGCGGCGCCCACAGCGGGTATTTGGACGTGCTTTTGGGGATCGGCTTCGTCGGGCTGATCCTGGTGTCGCTTTTCCTGCTCTCATCGTGCCGGAAAGCCCATAAGGAACTCTCCCGTGATTTCTCCTGGGGCCTGTTGTGGATCTTCTATCTCATCACCGCCGCGGTCCACAATATCGGGGAATCCTCCCTCGATTCGTTCACGACCGTGTCGACGGCGGTCCTCCTCTTCATGGCAGTTTCCTCTGCCAGGGGCCGGCCGGTCCGGACGGAGCCCGAGATGCCACCCGGCGAGGAACAGGACGGGGCCCCGGCTCAGGACGGGTAACGCCAAGGGTCACCGATGAGATCGTATCTGAAAGACCTGCTTTCGAAAACAAGAGCCTCCGTCTTCTTCAGGAATATCCTCGTCGTCATGGCCGGCACGGGTATCGCCCAGGTCATCAGCATCGGGTTGGCCCCGGTCATCAGCCGTCTTTTCACCCCCTCGGACTTCGGGATCGCGGGATCCTTCGAGGCCATCGCCGGCATCATCGCCGCAGGGGTGACCCTGGAGTACAGCCAGGCCATCATGTTGCCGAAAGAGAGGGAAAAAGCCCTGGGCTTATTGGCCGTGTCTTTCTTCTGCGTCGCCTGCATGAGCCTCCTGGTCCTTCTCTGCTGCATCATCGCCCCCTCGGCCCTGAACGGACTGATGAAGATCCGGGGCTGGTGGCCTCTGGCCCTGTTGATCGTCGCAACACTCGTCAGCGGCCTGAACTATTCCTGCCAGGCCTGGGCGGTCAGGGTCAAGGCCTTCAAACAAACGTCGACATCCCAGGTCATCCGAAGCTTGTCCGGAAAGGGCCTGAGCATCGGCTTCGGATTTCTCAAGCTTGGAGCGCCGGGACTCATCATCAGCAACATTCTGGGCAATGCGGCGGCCAGCCTCAATCTCGTCAGGGTGCTGCTGCCCGATCTGCCGGCTCTGCGGAAACAGGCGCGGCCGGACACGATGAAGAAGCTGGCCAAGGAGTACAGGGACTTCCCCATGTATTCGGCCTCCCAGAACGTCATCAACGCTATCTCGGGCGGACTGCCGGTCCTTCTGCTGACGAGGTTCTTCGGACTGCCCATCGCCGGCGCCTATGCGTTCGCGATGATGGTCCTGACCTTTCCGATGGGCTTCATCCTCAGCTCCCTCCGCCAGGTGCTATTCCAGAAAGCGAGCGAAAGCCAGCACGAGGGCCGGAGCCTGGCGGCCCTCTATGTCAAGGTCACCGCGACGCTGTTCGCCATGGTCCTCCTCCCCACCGCGATCATGCTGATCTGGGGGCCGCAGCTCTTTGCCTGGGTCTTCGGCTCCCAATGGGTCGTCGCCGGCGAGCTGTCCCGAAGCCTGATCGTCTGGATGGCCGTGGTCTTCTGCAACCTGCCGGCGGTTCTGTTCGGCCGGATCATCAGGATCCAACGGTTCGTGTTCCTCTACGATCTCGGCTTGCTGGCCGCCAGGACCGCCGCACTGGTCCTGGGAGGGCTATTCTTGTCCGCCTATCAGACCGTCTGGCTTTACGCCGCGGTGGGGGCGGCCATGAACGGGTTCCTGATCTTCATGGTGGGGCGGGCCGTCATGAGAAAAGAAGGCCCTCTCAATCTGGACAGCCTGAGAGGCATGCTGATCGAGGACTAAGGCCTCGCGTTCCGCCTTTTCTCCCCGGGCAACCGGGGAATGGCCGCCAACAGCCGGAAGGGTTTAAGCGGAAAGCCGATCCTTCGCAGGGAATCACGGTGATAGCGCCAATACGTCCAGCCTCGTCTGAGGTTCACCAGGTCCCGGGCCATGACGAAGTAGTAATCCCTGAGATGCCTCTCGAGCCGATCCCGGTACTCCTCCTCGGAAAGGAAGGCCCGGCCGTGGTTGACCAGGATCCACAGATACGACGGGTAGCTGACCCTCAGATAAGGGCTTCTCGCATATTCGCTGTCTCCCTGCCTCCTCGTGAAGCTCAAGGCCTCGTGGATAAAGCCGAAATCCCCTTCCCTCAGGACCCGGATGCAGGCTTCCTGGTCGGCAAAGAGATTGTGGGGATTATAGAAGGGCGGTCGCGTCCGGACCGGTCTGGCCTTGAGGAAATACGACGTGGGAGAGCCGAAGATATCGGGCCACTCGTTATAGAAGAACCCGCGCCCGATCTCGCGTCCCGGGAAGACGGACCGGGACGCCGGAAGATGATCGACGCCGATGCGGTCCCCGATGGTGCGCCGGGCGCTCACCAGAGTGACCGACGGATTCTCCTCGCAGAGCCGAACGAACTTCTCAAGACATTCCGGATCGATCGTGTCGTCGGCCTGGACGACCTTGCAGTAAGCGGCCCGGGGGTCCATCTGAGAAAAAGCGATATTGTGGTTCTTGATAATGCCGACCATGGTGCTGTTGGTGACGACCCGGATGCGCTTATCCCGGCGGGCATAATCCCGGATGATGCCAGGCGTCCCGTCCCGGCTGCAATTATCGACGATCACATACTCCCAATCCCGAAATGTCTGGGCGAGCACACTGTCGATACAGGGGCGGAGGTAGGTCTCTCCGTTAAAGACCGGTGTCAGAACGCTGACGAAAGGCATGTCGTTTCTCTCTGGAAAACATTGATTATATCGGCCTCATGTCGGGAATACAAGGTCATGAGGGGCCCCTGGGCCCAGAAGCCGGGTTGACTTTTTCCGGCGCCCATATAAGATGAGAGACAGGATGAAGATCGGCATTTTCAGGACGTCTCTCAAAGAGAACGAGCGCCGCGTGCCCGTCTACCCCGAGCACCTGACCCAGTTCCCCAAGGACTTGCTCCGGAAGATGGTGTTTGAATCCGGCTACGGATTGGATTTCGGCTATCCGGACGACCTCTTCGGCGATCTCTGCGCGGGCGTGACCGCCCGTGACCGCCTATTCTCCGATTCCGACCTGCTCGTCCTTCCCAAGCCGTTACCGGAGGATCTTTCCAGGATGAGGCCCGGCCAGATACTCTCCGGCTGGTCTCACGCCGTCCAACAGCGGGCCATCGCGCAACTCGCGATAGAAAAGAGACTGACCGTGATCTCCTGGGAAAATATGCATCACTGGAGCGCCGGGGGAGAGAAGCTCGTCCACGTCTTCTATAAGAATAACGAGATCGCGGGCTACGCAGCGGTCCTCCATGGCCTTCAGCTCGTCGGCATCGACGGGCATTACGGGCCCACGAGACGGGTGGTCATTCTGAGCTACGGATCGGTCAGCCGCGGCGCCATCTACGCGTTCCACGGTCTGGGCTTCAAGAAGATCGATGTCTTTACCCGGAGGCCCCCTTACCTCGTTGCCGATCAGAATCCCGATGCCCGCCATGGACAGTACTTCGAGGCCCCGGACGGCACGCTCATGGTCAGGAACTCCGAGGGGCGGGTATTCCCCCTTATCGACGCGCTGGCCAGGGCGGATGTCATCTGTAACGGCATCTTGCAGGATACGAATAGGCCAGTCATGTTCGTACGTGAGAACGAAGTCCAGAGGCTCAAGCCTCGGTCGGTCATCATCGACATTAGCTGTGACAAGGGCATGGGCTTTCCTTTTGCATGCCCGACGAGTTTCAAAGATCCCATTTTCGAGGTCGGGGACAAGATCACCTATTATTCGGTGGACCACACCCCCTCCTATCTCTGGAGTGCCGCTTCGAGCGAGATCTCCACGGCCCTGCTTCCTTACCTGGGGATCATGGAGACAGGAGAGAAGGCATGGGCCACGGAGCCGACCATCGCCCGGGCCATCGACATCCTCGACGGGGTAGTCCAGAACCCTAACATCTTGAGCTTTCAGAAGCGGAAAAAAGACTACCCCCATGGACCTGCCTAGGCTCAAGGAGGGGACCGACGAGACCTTCCGGCGCGCCCTCCTGCGGATATCCCCGTTGTGGCTCGTCCGGTATCTCTATAAGCGGCAGACCGGCAAGTGGTTCAACCCTCGCCATCCCCGGACCTTCGACGAGAAACTCCTCTGGCTCATGATCTACTGGCGTCACCCGCTGAAATCCCGCTGCGCCGACAAATATGCCGTCCGCACCTATGTCGAGGAGAACGGGCTGGGCCATCTCCTGACCGGCCTGTTGGGCGTCTACTGGAGCGGCCGGGAGATCGATTTTGCCGGTTTGCCCGACCGGTTTGTCCTCAAGGCCACGCATGGCTCCCGATACAATATCGTCTGCACGGACAAGACCGCCCTGGACGTCGAGGGGGCGCGGCGGACCTTGGATGCCTGGCTCAAGGTTGACTTCAGCAAGTTCTGCGGCGAGCTCCATTACGCGTCGATCGAGCCCCGGATCATCTGCGAAGAGTTCCTGGAGGATTCCCCGAGAACGTCCCTGAACGACTACAAGGTTTACTGCTTCGACGGACGGGCACATTGCACCATGGCCTGCACGGACAGGTCCGGCGCGGGCGCGAAATACGATTTTTACGACCGGGACTGGAGGGTCAAGCTGGCCTACAGCAAGACGAGCTTGCTGGCCAACCGCGACATCCCCAAGCCTGCCGCCTATGAGGAGATCCTGGAGGCTGCGGAGAGGCTCTCGAAACCGTTCCCCTTCGTCCGGATGGATTTTTACAGCGTCAAGGGCCGGGCCGTGTTCGGTGAGATGACGTTCACGCCCCACGCGAGCATCGACAACTACATGACGGACCTGGCCCAAGCCACCATGGGCGACTTGATTAAGCTCCCAAAAAAGCGTATGAGTTAGCTACCGTGCGGACGGACGCGGCGAAAAGGTCGGCGGCAGACGCTTCGTCTTTTTGCTAGGGCCGGGGCGGGAACCGTCGGCCTTTTGGGTTGAATAGCGGTGGGGGGGATAAGATGTCCGATCAAGGCTCGGGCAAGGACAAGAATCGGGACCGCCAGGCGCAGCTCGTCAGGATGCACGATGCGTTCGAGCTCTTCAAGCGCCGCGCCCTCTATTGGACCTCGCCCGTTCTCCTCGTCCAATACCTCAGTCTGAAACACAGGCGCAGGCTTTTCCACCCCGGGAAGGCGCGGTCGTTCGAAGACAAGCTGCTTTGGCTCATGCTCTATTGGCGGGAGCCCCTGAAAACCCTGTGTGCGGACAAGTACGCCGTCCGGTCCTACGTGGCGGACCGCGGCTTGGCCCAGCTCCTGCCGGGATTGCTCGGGGTTTATGCGGACGCGGACGACATCGATTTTGCCGCTCTTCCCGACCGGTTCGTGCTCAAGTGCACGCACGGCAGCGGCTTCAATGTCATCTGCCGGAACAAGGCCCGGTTCGATATCGAGGGAGCCAGAAATCGCCTGAAGGGGTGGATGAAGGTGGACCTGAGCAAGATCGCGGGGGAGATCCATTATGCCCCCATCAAGCCTCGCATCATCTGCGAGGCTTTTCTCGGCGACCCGGATTCCGGCGCGATCAACGATTACAAGATCTATTGCATCCGCGGAAAACCCCACTGCACAATGGTCTGCACGGGCCGCGGGACGGGGCAGACCCGATTCGATTTCTATGATCTCGACTGGAAGGCGCAACTGGCCTATTGCCGGCCGGAGCTGTCGGCCAAACGAGATCTCCCGAAGCCGGACGGTTACGAGGCCATGCTAGCGGCGGCGGAAGCGCTCGCTGAGCCGTTTCCCTTTGTTCGAGTGGATTTCTTCAGTGTCGCAGGCCGCGCCGTTTTCGGCGAGATGACTTTCACGCCGCGGGCCTGCATCGACAACGATCTGACGGACCTGGCCCAGACGGCTATGGGGGACCTGCTTGTCCTGCCGAAGAAGCTCCTGCGGCCGACCCGCCGGGGCCCCTCTTCTACCACTTGAAAAGGACGGCAGCGGACAGGCTGACGGTTTCCTCGGCCGCGAGGCGGCGGCCGACGAAGCGGAACCGGGTCAGCTCGAGGTTGCCAGGATAGCTGGCCAGGGATTCGATGCAGTTCAGGCCGCGGAGCACTCCGTGGAACATCTGCAGAAAAACCCCGTGGGAGACAACGAGAACGCTCGACCCCGAGTAATTCTCAAAGATGTAACTCCTGAAATTCTTGGCCCGCTCCCAGACATCCTCGAAGGGCTCGCCGCCCTTCGGGTTGACGGTGTGAAGATCGTGTCCGACGCTGATCATGAGGATGGGCGGATCGAGGCTTTGGATATCGTCCCAGGTCAGACCCTCCATGATCCCGAACCGGCGTTCGTTGCACAGCTTGTTCCGTACGACCGGAACGCCCTTTCCGGCCAGGATCGCCGCGGTCTCATAGGCCCGTTTTTGCGTCGACGTCACGACGGCTTCGAAATCCATGCCCGCCAGCTTCGCCGCGGCCTTCCGGGCGTCACGGACCCCGGCCGGGCTCAGCGGGATATCGATCGTTCCGGCATAGCGTTTCTCGGCATTATACCGGGTATGGGCATGCCTCACGGTGCTGATCGTCGTCTGGACAGGCACGATGCTTTACTCTGTAAGCCTTATGATAGCGTTTAGTCGCACGACCGACGAATAATCGGTCAGGAGGGGCCCGATCTTGATGAATCTCACGCCGTACATGCAGGTGAGCGTGGAGAGGAAGGTCTCTTCCGTGCTGATCGACCGGTGAGATGTGATTGCTATCTGGCCCGTGCGCTGACAGACCTCGACAGCCCGCCGGACCGCCGTGACGCTGCCGGCCTGGTTGGGCTTGATGACCGCCCCGTGCGTTTGGCCCTTCGCGGCGCCCTCCTCGATCCGTCCGGCGTGAGAGGAATAGAAGTTGTCGCCAATGACCTTGCAGGCGCTTTGGGACGCGGTCAGCCGCCGCCAGCTCTCCGGGTCCTGTTCCCGGAACGGATCCTCGAGGATGGCCAGGCCGTATTGGCGGATGATGTCCATCCAGTATTCGTGAAATTGCTCCGGCGTCCGGGTGGAGCCGTCCGTGATCGGCAGACGGTAGGCCCCGTCCGTCCAGAGGTCGCCGCCCGATGCGTCGATCATCAGGTCGAACTTTTTCGCCAGGCCGAGGCCGTCACGGACCCCAAGAAGGAAATCGATGCATTCCCTGTTGTCGGCCGTCGCGAACCGGTTGACGGGATTTCCGGAGACGACTGTCTTGGTCTGGGTGAGAAGTCTCTCCTTGACCGTCCTCTGGATGTCGTTGTGATCGCCGATCACGTCCTCGAGATCGGCGCTCTTGGCGACGAGGATGTATTCGTGGAAATCGCTCAAGACGGGGTTGGTATAGGCGTGCCAGCCTCCGTTCAGGATGTTCAGGCAGAGAAAGGGCGGAGTCAGCCTGGATTTCGGCCGGCCGAACATCTCGTGGAGGGGGCGGATCCCCTGCGCGGCATTGAAAAAGGCCAACGACATGCTGAAAGCGTTGTTCCTGCCGATGAGCGGGATCTCCTTCTCCAGGGCGGCATCGAATCCCTCCTGGTCGATGTCCGTGCCGATCGCGCCGGCCTCTTTGAGCCGGCCGATGATCGTCTCAGGGCTGATCGCGATCTTCCGGTCTTCATAGATGCTGATGGTCTCCCCTTGCGGAGAGCCTCCGAAGCCGACGGACCCGTCGGCCAGTTCGACGATGAATTCATTGGCGAATTCGACATGAGAGTTGAGGATCTTCCGGCAGGATATCGACTTGATCTGAGGCATCGCAAGCTCCTGTTCCTTGACCTTCCAGCACCCCCCGATCCGCCCGGAACTCTCACAATATATGGCCATCCCCGCGGGAAGTCAACAGGGGCGGCCGGTCTGCGAGGCGGTGCGGGGCAGCGCGCCCGGTACCGGCTCTCCCCCGCTTCCCTTTCCCCGCCCGATTCATTATGATGGCGGGGAAAGACCGGTATGCGGCATGCGTAAACTCCGAGAGGGACCATGAGCGATCACGTTTCGGTCTGCGTCTGCACATTCCACCGGAACGAAATGCTCGCCCGGCTGCTGCGGAATCTGGCTCTCCAGGACTCCCGGGGCCTGTTCACCTTGTCCGCGGTCGTCGTCGACAATGATCCCTCCGGTCCGGCGCGGGAGGGTGTCGAGCGGTTGAGGTCGGAAACAGGCCTCGAGATCGCCTACGGCGTCGAACCCAAGAAAGGGATCCCCGCGGCCCGGAACCATGCCCTCCGCCTGGCCAAGGGCGGCTACATCGGCATCATCGACGACGACGAGATCCCTCCGCCCCATTGGCTGGCGACGCTCTACGGGGCCGTTCAGGCCTACGGCGCGGACGGCGCACTCGGGCCGGTCTATCCCCATTTCGAGACCCGCCCACCCGAGTGGCTCAAGAGGAGCGGGTTGTATGACCTGCCTCATGAGCCCACGGGGACGCTCCTGAAATGGAGCCAATGCTATACCGGGAACGTGCTGCTCAAGAAGGAGGTCTTCGACCGGCATGGACTGGGGTTCGACGAGACGTTCCTGACCGGCGGGTCCGATCAGGATTTTTTCAGGCGGGCGATGGCGGCGGGGTTTCGGTTCATCGCGGTCGAAGAGGCCCCGGTCCATGAAGTCGTGCCGCCCGAACGTTGGACGAAGGGCTATTTCGTGCGCCGAGCGCTGGTCAACGGCTTCAACGCCCAGAAATACATCGCCAGGGAAGGCCGCCCGCTCAAGTCGATCGCGGCCCTGCTCAAGTCGGCCGCCGCGGCTGTCGTCTACGCGGCGGGCGCGCCCGTCTGCGCCGTTCTGGGGACCCATCTTCTGGTGAAGGACCTCGAAAAGGGGGCCTATCATCTCAGCCGGGTCGCGGCCGCATTCGGGATCGAACTGTGGCGGAAGAGGGATTTCTAGCGGGGTCATGCGGATGAGGGGCATTCCGAAGGCTATTCCCTTCTTCGCAGGACTGGTGTTGCTGAGCGGCCTCTTCACCCTCCTCGGCCGGGGCGACGCGTCGCCCGGCAGGGCCTATTGGGTCAGCCCAACGGGGGCAGCGGCCTGGGCGGACGCGCACAGCTCCACGCCCCTCTTGGGGAAGGCCTGCTCGTCCCTGGCCACGGCCAATGTCAATGCCTCGGCCGGGGACACCGTCTTTTTGCGAGGCGGGACGTACGGCACCGGCATCCGCCCGTCGAGATCGGGCGCGCCAGGTCGCGTCATCGCGTTCATTGCTTTTTCCGGCGAAAAGCCGAGGATCAGGGCGGTCGCGGAGCGGGCGGTCACCATCGTCGGCGTCAGCTATGTCAAGGTGGACGGCATTCTCAGCTATGAATCTCAGGCTTTCTTCTTCATCGGCTTCGGCGCCTGCTACAACGAGATCGCCAACTGCGTCTTCGACAAGAGCTCGGGACAGTATTCGGTCGGGTTGATCTCCTTCTACAACACGGCCTTTGCGGCGGGCGGGCCGTCGAACCACAACTGGCTCCACCACAACGTCTTTTCGCGGCATGGCAGCATCGTCGCCGGCAACGACAAGGGGACCGTCAGGATCGCCGGCCACAAGGCCGATCCCTCGGCCCACAACACGTTCGAGGACAACGTTTTCTTCTACGGGGGGCACGACAACCTGGACATCGGCGGGCAATACAATGTCGTCAGGAACAACGTTTTTCATAACGAGGACGCCTATTACGCGGACACCACGGGGAAAGCCGAGAACAAGCCAAGGAGCGGGCATTTCGGGAACAGGAACATACTCTTATCGAACTACGGGGACGGCCCCGGCACCGCCCATCACACCCTGATCGAGGGCAATCGGATCGGCCACGCCGGCACCCCGCCGGACGACGACGGCTCGTGCGGGATAGAGAACGCGGGGGTCCACACCATCGCGCGCTTCAACGACATCTTCGGCAACGGGGGCATGGGCTATTACAGCAAGATGCAGGGCGATTACCCCGAGGTCAGCGCCAACCTGTTGAGCGGCAGCCGGGCGCGGATCTACCACAACACGATATATGCCAACGGCTTCGGCGACCCCAGCATCGATGCCCAGTTCAAGCACGGGATCTGCATCTGGTCGTATCGCAAGTACGACGATTGGCCGCGTGACGTCATCATCAGGAACAACATCGTGTACGGCAACTCCAACGAATGGCGCGTCGGCTCCGACAACATCCTGCCCCAGATAACCTATAAGAACAACTTCTCCAGGAACCCGGGGTTCATGAACCCCGACCTGACCCACAAGACGAGCCTGGTCCTCCCCGACTTGCGACTTCGGCCGGGCTCCCCCTGCATCGACGCCGGCGCCCCCCTGACGCAGGCCGACGGCGCCGGAAGCCTCAGCACGAAGCTCGTCGTCGACGACGCCTGGGTCTTCCAGGACGGGACCTGGGGCTCCGCGCTGACCCGCGGCATCACCCACTTTCCGGATTGGATCGCCATCGGGAAGGTGAGCAACGTCGTCGAGATCTCGTCTATCGATTACGCCAAGAGAGCGGTCACTCTGGCAACGCCGACGACCTGGGCGGATCATGCCAAGATCTGGCTCTTCCGCGACTCCGGCGGCCGGCGCGTCCTCGCCGGGTCCGCCCCGGACATCGGCGCCCACGAGAAGGTCGCCTCCCCGAACCCGGAGTGACCGCGCCGGGGAGGCCTCTTTCCCCGAGATGAGGCGCCTCTCATCGGCCCGCCCACCCCGCTGGCTAGTCACATTCCCGGCGATATACCCGCCAGCATCCTCTTTTGGGGTGATTTCCCCGAATTCCCCCTTGTTCATAATGGGCAGGCGCCAATGACCGAGAACTCGCCAAGGAGACCAGATACCATGGGTTGTCATTCATACCTCCGTCCCTATCTGAAGCCCGTACTTGCCGCCCTGCTGACGCTTCTCGTCTGCCTCCCTCTCCTGACCGTCGAGGCCCAGGCCCAAACGACATTTAAGTCGAAGAGCAGCCTGATGGACCTCGCAACCCGGACTACCGCCGGCTTCAGAGTCTCTTTCACCTATGGGCCCAAGTACCCGGGCTGCGGCCAGCCTGTCCAGTTCACGGACACATCGACGGGCGACCTCCGCTTCTGGAAATGGGACTTCGGCGACGGAGTGACGAGCACCTATCGGAATCCTTCCCATTCCTTCATGACGCCGGGATTCAAGAAGATCACCCTGGTGGTCACGACCGCCACGGGATCCAAGACCTCGTCCCGGACGGTCCTGGTCCTGGGCGACGTCACCGCGTCCTTCGTCTTCAGCCCCAGCACGCCGGGTCCCGGCCAGACGGTCCAGTTCGCCGATACGACCCCGGGAGAACCGACGTCCTGGCAATGGGATTTCGGTGACGGATCCACGAGCACGGCCAAGAACCCGAGCCATGTCTATCTGAAAGCGGGCTCCTATACCGTGACCCTGGTCGCCAACAGCGCCACCGCGTCCAAACGAACCAGCAAGACCCTGACCGTCGCGACGGCATCCGTTCTTTCGTCCTCGTTCAGCTACTCGCCCTCGCTTCCCCAGGCCGGTCAAGCGGTCCAATTCACGGACACGTCCACCGGGTCACCCACGTCCTGGCAGTGGCAGTTCGGCGACGGCACGACGAGCGCGGCCCAGAACCCGAGCCATACGTATGCCGCCGCGGGCGCGAAGACCGTGACGCTGCGCGTATTGATCGGCTTGAGGTCCAACGTCGCCACCCGGTCCATCGTGATCGGGTCGGCCCAGGCCGCGGCCTTCACCCACAACCCGGTCTCCCCCGTGGCCGGCCAGGTCGTCCAGTTCACGGACGCGTCGACCAACAGCCCGACGGCCTGGCTGTGGAACTTCGGGGACGGCTCGACGAGCACGCTCCAGAATCCCTCCCACCCCTTCTCCAGCTCCGGGTCTTTCACCGTGACCCTCGTCTCCAGCAACTCCAGCCGCTCCGACAGCGTCAGCGAGAGCCTCTTCGTCGAATCCGCGGACACCTCGGTCAGGACCTATTGGGTCAGTCCGTCGGGAACGGCGACATGGACGCGGGCCAGAAGCCAATCGCCCCTTTCGGGAACGGCATGCTGTTCCCT
>Ga0209706_10000147_pt1 | contig 35510 bp, 22 predicted proteins | sample PPLLaktember2015_6_FD_187263 | JGI IMG/M metagenome (GOLD analysis project Ga0209706, IMG submission 187263) | Freshwater sediment microbial communities from Prairie Pothole Lake near Jamestown, North Dakota, USA - PPLs Lake P8 Core (1) Depth... | ecosystem: Environmental > Aquatic > Freshwater...
CCCCAAGACCCAAGACCCAAGACCCAAGACCCAAGACCCACAACCCCCAGCGCGGACTTCGTGCCGTCCTTCGTGCCCTTCGTGCCTTCGTGGTTCTTTTCTACAGCACGATCTTGTTCAACGGGTACTCCACGATGCCCTGGCCGCCGGCGGCCTTCAGCCTTGGGATCAGATCCCGCACGGTCTTCTCCTCGAGGATGGTGTTCACCGCCACCCACTCGGGGTCGCTCAGCGAGCTCACGGTGGGGCGCTGCAATGCGGGCAGCAGGCCCAGGATCTTCTCGAGATCGGCCGTGCGCACGTTCAGCATCAGGCCCACGCGGCCCTGCGCCTCGATGGCCGCCTTCAGCAACAGCGCGATGTTCTCGATCTTCGTCCGCTTCCAGTCGTCGGCCATCGCCGGCTGGTTGGCCACCAGCTGCGTGTTCGACTCGAGGATGGTATCGAGGATGCGGAGGCGGTTGGCGCGGAGCGTCGATCCGGTCTCGGTGGCTTCGACAATCGCGTCGGCCAGCACCGGCGGCTTGACCTCGGTGGCGCCCCACGAGAACTCCACGTCCACCGTGACGCCCTGCTTCTCGAAGTAGTCGCGCGTCACGCGCACGAGCTCGGTGGCGATCTTCTTGCCCTCGAAGTCCTTCGCCGTCCTGAAGGGCGAGTCCTCGGGCGCGGCCAGCACCCACCGCACCTTGCCGAAGCTCTGCTTCGCGTAGACGAGATTGGCCACGGGAGTCAGTGGTGCCTGCTCAGGGTGACCGATCTCGTGTTCCCGGATCCAGTCCAGCCCGGTGAGCCCCGCGTCGATGACGCCGTCGGCCACGTAGCGCGCCATCTCCTGCGCGCGGATGAGCATGCACTCGATTTCGGGATCGTCGATGACGGGGAAGTAGGATCGCGACGAGACGAGGAGCTGATACCCCGCGCGCTGGAACAGCTGCACGGTGGCCTGCTCGAGGGAGCCCTTGGGGATGCCCAGCTTCAGCTTCATCGCGTCACCTCGGTGTAGAAGCACGACCTGGCCCCCGTGTGGCAGACGTTGCCGTCGCCTTCCCGGTCCACCTTCACCAGCACCGTGTCATCGTCACAGTCCGTGAAGACCTGACGGACCGCCAGGCGATTGCCCGAGGTCTCGCCCTTCGTCCACAGCTTGTTGCGCGTGCGGCTGAAGAAGGTCACATAACCGGTCTCCAACGTGATCTTCCAGGCTTCATCGTTCATGAAGCCCACCATCAGCACCTCGCCGCTCGTGCGGTCCTGCACGACGGCAGGGACGAGCCCATCCAGCTTCGAAAAGTCCATAAGTCCCTCACCTGCCGACACCAATCACCCAATCACTCAATCACCCAATGACAATCGCCCAATCCCCAATCACTCAATCACCAAATGAAAAGGCCCGCCGGTTTCCCAGCGGGCCTTTGCGTGAAACAAACCTTGTGTGGTCGTCTTCGAGCTACACGCGCAGTCCGGCCGGGCCGTTCGGGGAACGGTGGTGATGATGGACCGGATGCGAGTGGTGGACGAAGGCGAACACGACTGTCCGCAAGGATAGCCCGAACCGGAGCCGGAACGCAAACTCCCGGGACTTGGGTCGTGGGACTTGGGTCTTGGGTCTTGGGTCTTGGGTCTTGGGTCTGGAGATCTCGAGGTACAGGCTTCGTGGTGTTCGCGTCTCTTCGTGCCTTCGTGGTTTCTTTACGTCCTATGCCGGGGGGGCGGATTGCCGCTCCGCCATCTCGCGCGTGGTGTCCAGCACGCCCTGCACCAGGACGTGCGCGCCGGACCCCACGCCGAACGTCCAGTACCTCCGGAACCAGCGCCGCGCGTGCTCGTCGGTGGTAGCCGTCCGCATCGTCCCCGTGAGCAGCGTGCGATGCGCGTCCAGCGTGCGCACCGACAGCGAGTACACCGTCTTCGCGTAGCCCGGCTCAGCGAAGTCGCGGAACCCGTCAGCGGTGACGCGGGCGTACTCGATGACAGGACGCCAGAACTTCCCGACCAGGCCGAGCGCGATCTCGTCGTGAGAGCGTTCCCCGAGCAGCACCCAGCCCCCGTTGCCCGTGGACTGGGCCGTCGTGTCCTTCAGCGTCATCCGCGCGGGCGCGGCGGGCATGGCCTCGCCGTGCAGCAGGTGGCTGACCACTTCGGGAAGCATGCGCAGCGCGCCCAGCGCGCCAACCAGCGGGCGCTGGCGGCCAACCTCGAGAAGGTCCACCTCCGTCAGCGCGCCCCAGGTGGCCCCGAGGTCCGCGTGGACGACGGTGGCCAGCGAGTCGGACACCTCGAAGACCGGCAGGAACTCGTCAACCAGCATGGCGCCAGTATGCCACCGCGGAAGTGCTGGAAATCACACCCGCACGTCCGTCAGAATCTGCAACGCCCCTGCCGGCCGCGACTCCAACGTCATGCGAGGCACCCATGAAGAGCGTCAAACTGAGCATCACCTGTCGTCGTCATCTGGAACGGAAATATCCGGCGGCCGCGCTCAAGGAGATCGATCGCGCCGTAGCGGCGTGGGTCAAGGCCGACAAGGATCGCGAGATCCAGACGGTGCACGTGGCCGTGGACGACGCAGCGGCGATGAAGCGGCTGGGCGTGAAGGCCGTCGCCGGCGCCGTCTCGGCCCACAAGGTGAAGCGCGCGCTCGACGCGCTGGTCGCGCGCCTCACGCCCGACTACATCGTGCTCTTCGGCGCGGCCGACGTCCTGCCCATGTTCGTGGTGCCGAATCCCTCGGCGTCCGACTCGGGCGACGACGACGAGGAGGTGCCGACCGACAACCCGTACGCCTGCTCGAAGCAGTTCGTCTCGGGCAGGCGCTCGAGCTACCTCGTGCCCGATCGCGTCGTGGGCCGCATTCCCGATTTGCCCGGCTCGTCAGACCCCTCGTGGCTCGTTGACTACCTGAAGCACGCCGCGGAGGCCCGCATGCGCCCCGTGGCGGACTATCGGCGCGACCTGATGATCTGCACCGCGACGTGGAAGAAGGCGGGCGAGGAGTGCGCCATCACGCTCGGTCGTGACGCCTCGGACGTGCTCATCTGCCCGCCCGCCAAGGACGGCGACCCCGCCGTCGTGAGCCGGCGCGGCGCGCGCCTCCACATGATCAAGTGCCACGGCGTGGACGAGGATTCCCGCTTCTACGGGGAAGGCGGCGGCAGGTTTCCCGACGCGCTCAGCAGCCCCACCTTGCTGGGCCGTACGGTGCCCGGCACGGTGGCCGGCGCGATGTGCTGCTACGGCGCCGATCTCTTCGACCCGGCGTCGCCTACGGCGCAGCATCCGCCCGAGGTCCCCATCTCCAGCGTTTACCTGAAGCAGGGCGCCCACGGGTTCCTCGGCGCGTCCACCATCGCGTGGGTCGGGCCGATGCGGATGATGTGCGCCGACTGGATCGTCACGGGATTCCTCAAGGCTGCCACATCCGGCGCCTCGCTGGGACGCGCGGCGCTGGAGGCTAAGCAGGACTACCTGCGCTGGCTGCAGCAGCAAGGCCAGGAGCCCGATGCGGCCGACGAGAAGACGCTCATCCAGTTCCTCCTGCTGGGCGATCCGTCCATTCACCCGGTGCCGGCGTCCACCTCGGCGACGGGCCGCGCCCGGCGCGCCGGTCGCGAACCTGCCGCGGCCGGCCTGGCGGGGGCAGCCGCGGTCCCCGCGGCCTTGCAGCGCCAGCGTCGTCGCGCCGCGCGGCACGAGATTGGCGGGATGCTGCGGGAGAACCTCCCTGAACGCCACGCGGCACCGGCGAAGGCGGCACCTCGTTCGGTGGCGGCGGAGGCGATGCGGGCCGCGGCCGCGGTGTCGACCGCGAGGATGCGGTGGACGCGCGAACGCACCGACCGGGTGGTCACCACGTCGGTGGCGCCGGAGCTCGAGGCCCGCGCCGCGGCATCGATTCCCGGGCAGCCGGGGTTGAGGGCCACGCGATCGGTCGCCGCGCGGCAGACCTACCAGTACTATTGGGTATCGCGGCAGAAGACCGACAGAGTGACGCGCATCAGCATGGTCACCGTCCAGGCCGACAGCCGCGGCCGCGTGCTGGGGAGCCGCGTGGTCGTCTCCAGTTGAGCGCGGCGGGAAGGCCGACGGTGAGCACGAAACAGCCGAGACGGACGAAAGCCGCCAAAGACACGAGAGAGCCGGTCGTCGTGTGCGGTGACGTGGTCCACTCGGAGGTGCGCCTGGGTACCGCGAGCGAGCACGTCGCGGTCGTGCTGCGGACAGACGAGGGCGAAGAGCTCATCCTGCAGCGCGTCGGCGCCAACCCGTTCAAGGATCCCGAGGGCGAGAAGCTCGTGGGCCATCGCGTGACCGTCGAGGGTTACCGGCTGGGGAAGGTGTTCCGGTACGTCGCGGTCTCGCCCGCGAATCGCTAGCGCAGCCCTACGAGGCCGCCTTCCTGGACCCGGTGGCGGCCAGCACCCGACGCGCCGCATCCTCGGCGTCGAAACCGGGCATCACGAAGTGCAGTTGGCGAGGCACACCCTGCTGCACCTCGACCGGTTGCTCGTCGCGCCCGAGGTCGGGGTGGACGAGCTCCAGCACATAGCGGCCCGGCGGCAGCGTGACGACGAACGGCGTGGTGAACTCGGACACGCTCGCCGGCAGCCCCGTGGCCTCCTCGAGCACGCGCACGGTGGCCCAGGGCGACACGTCGATGGTCAGACTGGCGAGCTGACCCATCGCAGGAACAGGCACGGCATTGCTCAAGGCCAGGTTGCCCGCCGGCAACGATGCACGGGCCTGGTAGTTGTGCCCCGAGTCGGCATAGGCGAGTGCCTGGTCGACGAAGCCGCCGACGGGAACCGTGGTCTCCGCGCCAAAGGGTTCCCCGTCGCGAAACAGGCGGACCTGGGCCGGCGCGCCGCCCGGATCGATGCCGAACCGCAGCCGCCCCGCCGTTTCGCCCAGTCCGTCGCCGGCCTCGAAGCTCAGTTCGTAGGCCTTGTCGCGATGCTCGATGGCGCGACCTTCGAATGCGCCGACGCGCTCGAGCGCGCCGACCACGGCCAGCGCCGCCACGCCGGCCAGCACGTAGTCCATCGGAAGCGGGCTCAGCCACCTCCACGACTGGCGCGCCATGGACGCTCCCTTCGGCAGCCGCGCCGGCGGCGCCGACGCGCTCCGTTCTCCGCCCGCGATCGCGCGTGACGGGCCGAGAGGCGCCAGGACCTCCGCCACCGTCTCTGCGGCCTCATCCCACAGCGGCCCCTCGGCAAGCGCACGCAACTCGGCTTCGGCGTTCGTGTTGGTCGTCCCATCGATGCGGGCGAGCGCCACCTCCTGGCGGGCCATGGCCAGTCTCCACCGATGGTCCGCGAGCGAACCGACGGGAGGCCGCTGGTTGCGCATGAGGCTCAGCGCGTACTGCCGAACGGAACGCTCACGCGCGGGATTGTCGCGCCGTTCGTCGGCGACCAGCCGCCGTGCCTCGACGGGATCCAGCCGGATCTCGTCCGGCGATTTGTGAACCGCGTCGGGCAGCACATGCAGGATGGTGTCTTCCGGGACGTCGGGAACGAATCGCTGGCGGAGCGCCTCCACGAGCTCGACGCTGGGCGAACCGCAGATCGCGATGAGGCGCTTGAGGCGCTCGGTGTCGTCGCCGAGCACGGCCTGGCCCGGTAGCGGAAGGGCGGCACGCCGACGGTCACGGACCTCGGGATCGACCGCCAGGTCCGCGGCCGCTTCGAGCAGACCGGGTCCGGTCATGGGCCAGACGTTGATGGGCAGCCTCGACAACTCCCGCCGCCACGTGGCGGGGTCGGTCACGGGATTCAGCCAGCTCCGGCGCGACCATCGTCGAAGCGCTCCGGCCCACGCGCGGTCCCGCTCGTCCACGACGCGCGCCAGGCCGACGCCGGTGCTCAGCACCAGCACTCCGCTTTCGCGGCGGCGCCCGAGGGCCTCGAGCGCGATGCGCTCGCCGTGGCGCTCGGCCGACACCATCGCGGGCGTCTCTTCGAAGAACCAACGCTCGACGGCAATGCCCTGTCGCGTCAGCGACGTGATCAGGCCGGACACCTTGTCGCGCCAGAACTGCATCTCGGGGCCGGTGTCCTCGAGCAGCAGCAACGCGCCGGTGGCGGTGGACTCCTGGAAGACAAATCGCGGGACCAGGCCTCCGCGGACGGTCGCCTGGATCGTGGGCCCGATGCTGAGGCGCTGGCTGAGCAGCCCGGTCTTGAACGCCCGCCCGAGAACGGTGGCCGCATCCTCGACGTCGCGCCGGTCCAGCCAGCGGAGAGTGCCGGCCGGGCGCATGGTGAAGTGGCTGGGCCCTGGCAGTCCGGCGCGGATCTGCCGCCACGTGCGTTCGACCCAGCGATGGTGCGCGCGACTGACCCTGGGCACCTGGACGGCCAGCAGCGCGGCCAGCCCTGCCAGCAACCCGCTGGCCACGGCCAGCCACCAGTTCGATTGGACCGGTGGCGCGGGCAGCGGCGCTGGTTCGGGCAGCGCCTGGGCCTCGGACGGACGCGCGTCGAACGGCGTCGGCAGCCGGGCCGACGGCACGAGGATGGACGGCGGAGACGGCGGCAGGATGGGCGGTGGTGTCGCCATGAGCCAGGCCACCCAGATCCCGACGCTCGCCACCAGTAGCGCCAGCGCGCCGGCCGTCCAGTGGGCGCGCGGGTCGCGAAGCCACCGCCACCGGGTCAACCGTCCGGGCGGCGGCGGAGTCGGCGCCTCGCCTGGCGGGTTGAACAGATCGTCGAAGGTTCGCTTGACGAGCGCGACTTCGTCTGGCGAGGTGGAGAGCAGCGCGGCCGACGCGTCGCGCAGCAGCCGGATGTCGGTATCGTCGAATCGTTCGAGCAGCCGGGCGAACGCCAGGTAATCGTCCACGCCGATGCGCATGCCCTTGCTGCGCAGGGCATCGAGCAGCGTGTCGAAGGGCAGCTGCCGCGCCATCAGCCGGCCGTGCGCTCGAGGAGCCGCAGGTCGTGCTCGGTCTTGATCAGCGCACCCTTGTGCGGCAGCGTGCCAAGGCCCGCGGCTTCGATGCGGCTGACGTCCACACCGGCGCGGTGCAGCACCTTCACCCACATGATGAGCTCGGCCGTCGCGGGCTTCTTCTCGAGGCCCGGCGTCTCTCGCAGCTCCATGAACCGGCGAAGGGCCGCGGCCACCAGCCGATCCGGGATGTCATCGGACGCCAGGCGCTGCCGCAGGATGGCGGTGAGCCGCTCGGGCCCGGGAAGCGCTCGAGGTCCTCGTCGTCGAAGTCGCCGCGCACGCAGCTCGACCGCGGGTGTGGGAGGCCCGAGAAAACCCACTGTGTCGAAGCGCCTGAACACCGAATCGATACTGAAACGATAGACGGACAGTCCCGCGCCGATTGCCACGTTCGGCCGCGGTGTCCAGCCCACCGTGGTGCCGTAGCTGGTAATGCTCACCTCGCGGATGCCCTCCTGCGGGAAATCCCGCTGTGAGGTGAGGTCCCCCGGCAGTTGCTGGAACACGCCGGTCGAGAAGAAGTCCCGGTCCACCCGGACCAGCTCGTGGCGGAAGCCCGCCACCACCCAGCGATTCGAACGGAACGGGAAAACGGCCGACAGGAAGCCGGGTCCCACGTGGGTCCCGCGGCTGATGCCATTGCCGGGTCGTCTCCTCGCCGCCGAGCATCCGAACCAGCTTCGGCGAGATGTAGCGGCGGTCCTCGCCGAACTGATCGAGTGACCCGGCCCGGGCAAACTGCGCGCGCGCCTCGCTCAGCACCGAGTCCCCGGCGCGCCCCGTGATCACGAGAGCCGCGTTGCTGCAGGCCAGGTAGAGCAGGGCGCGCGGGCTCGCCTGTCCGGACTGCACGAGCGGCGGTGGGCCAGTCCTTCTGCCGGACCGCGCGCACACCATCGTCATACGCCTGGTACCACAGGCGACCGTCGCGCTGTTGGGCAGCGGGGGTAGAGCTCAGCAGCGCCAAGGACACAAGGGCCCGTACGAGCACCCTAGCCATGGCGCCCCTACATTAGCCATGTCAGCTCGCCGTGGCAAGGCCGGCGATCCTGCTAACATGCGCCGGCGCGGAGTCGACCTGGCTCCGTGGAAGGTCCATACGCTGACTGCCAGCTCAACCGGAAGTGAGCCGACCTATGCCGCGTAACATCTTCATCAGCCTCACGCACGGTGACACCCTCATTGCCGAGGCGCTCCGAGAAGCGATCCGGGCGCTCTTCGGCGACTTCCTGCAGGTGCATTTCTCGACCAGCAAGGAGATGGATGGCGGCATCAGGTCCGGGGAGGACTGGCTGCAGTGGATCGTCGATCGGGTGGTGGACTGCGACTTCGCCCTCATCCTGATCACGCCGGCGTCGGTCCACAAGCCGTGGATCCTCTGGGAAGCCGGTGCGGTGGCCGGGGCGGCACTGGCCAGTCGGCAGGACCAGTCGCTCCGCAAGGTCCGGCCGCTCGTCTACAGCCTCCCGCTCGAGATGGTGCCATCGCCGATTCGGGACGCGAAGGTCCAGTTCCGGCGCGGCGATTCGGGGCCCGAGGTCAAGTCGCTGCTGCGCGAGGTCCTTGACGAGTACCGGCGCGGCGACCTCAGCGCCGATCGCGTCACCGAGTTCGGCGAGAAGGTGAACGATGTCATCGCGGCGTACTTGTCGAAGGTGCAGACATCGTTGCTCGATGCGCCGGCCGTGCCGACGCCCACACTGCTGGACGAATGGCGCCAGCGCCTCGAGGACATCCTCGCGCAGAACCGGGCGTCCGAGGTGCGGCACCTGCACGACTGGATGGAGATTGCGTTCGGCCGCGAGAGCACGCCCCGCCCGCGTCCGCTCGACCTGCGCATTCACACGCGGCTCGGCAGCCTCTACATGAAGGCGCGCGACTACGGCCGGGCCATCGAGCAGCTGGAGCTGGCACGCGAGCTGGCGCCCCGCGACATCTTCGTGCTGCGGTCGCTCGGCCAGGCCTACCTCGAGCAGGGCAACAGGCAGGCCGTGCAGGGGCTCCTGGACCGCATCGGCGCGCTCGATGCCGATGCCTTCAAGCACAACACCGAGTGCGCGGCCCTCGCCGGCCGCTATCACCGGAGCGGTGGGGACTTCCAGAAGGCGGCCGACGTCTACCGTGCCGCCCTCACGTCGAATCCCGACTCGTACTACCTGGCCAACCTGGTGGCCGAGGCCAGCCTCGACGCGGGCAATCGTGACGGCGCGGCCGCGGCCTATCGCCAGGCGGTCGAGATCCTCGGTCGTCTCGAGGAAGCCAACGTCTGGACCCACGCCACTGCCGCCAACGCTCACTTCTTCCTCGGCAACCAGGAAGGCCTCGCGCGCGCGATTGCGGCGATCCGGGCGGCCGGGCCGGGCGCCGACCACACGGCGGCCGTGGCGCGCGGGCTGCAGACCGTGGCGAAGCACGTCGACGGTGGCGACGCGAAGCTGCAGCAGGCGCTCACGGCCCTGAAGGCCTGACTCGCGCTCCCCCCGGCTCAGGGAGCGCCTCGCCCCGGCCATTCGTGTCCTCCGTGCGCCTGTAACGTTGTCAGGCTGCGTTGACACTATGGTGGCGGAGGAGCAGAATGCGTTTCCCCCCGAGCTGCTCGGACGGCCGTCGCTGGTGCGCGGCCCCCGAGCCGCCGCATTGATGCCATGGCCAAGACACCCAAATCCCGGCGGCCCTCGCGGTCGCGACCCCGCCCGACCCCTCCTCGTCGGCGCAAGGCTAAACCCAATCCCGTGCAGGGCCCTCCGCCACCACCGGGGGAGGACAAGGCGGACAGCACCACGCTGACCGACCGCTTCTCGAAGATGTTCGCCCCGCCGGAGCTCTACGACCCGAAGAAGCGGGCAGACTGGCGGCTCGTGAGCGAGTACGACCAGCGTGGCCCCTACGTCATCGAGCTGAACCTGCAGCACATGGGAGGCCTGGAAGGCGCGTCGGCGGCGTTGCGCGCGCTCCACGACGAGGTGTTGACGAACACGCCCGCGCCCGTGCCGCTGGCCAGGACCTATTTCACCTGGCGCCTGAGCGTGGAGGAGTGGCGGCAGTTGCTCGTCGAAGACGACCGGCGTGCCACCGAGCTTGCCGCCGAGGCCATGCGCAAGGCCGCGAAGACGAAGGGCGCGGGCCGCTACGACCCCATGATGTTCCGCGCCATCTACAAGCTGTGGCCCGACTTCCCGGTGAAGAGCCACATCTACCGGTCGATGCCGACCATCAAGGCCGATGCCGCGCTCAAGTCGTACGAAGCGGGAGGCCGGGGCATCGTCTGGGCGGTGGTGGACTCGGGCATCGATGCCGCGCACCCGCATTTCGGCCCGGCCGACGGCGGCACCCTGGGGGATCCCGAGGTCCGGTACCTGCATCGCTACCTCGTGTCCGACCCCGAGGCGCACGACCACCAGACGCCGCTCAGCGATCCGTTCGCGGCCCCGAACGCCGACGAGCGCCGGAAGCTCATCGAGCGTCATCGCGAGCTCGCCCTGAAGGACGACTTCGGGCACGGCACGCACGTCGCCGGCATCATCGCGGGCTCGGCGCCGCTCAAGGAGGGCCGGGTGTGCTCGCTCGAGCGCATGCTGCGCATCGACCAGGCCGACACCGACCAGGCCGAGGTGGACCGCAGCCGCTACGAGGCGGTTCCCCGCACCGATGCCATCCGCTTCCGCGGCGTGGCGCCCAACTGCAAGCTGATCAGCCTGCGCGTGCTGGACCACAGCGGCGATGGCCGGTCGAGCGATGTGATCCGCGCGCTCGCCTACGTCCGCGAGCAGCTCAACGACAACCCGAAGCTGCTGCGCGTTCATGGCGTGAACCTGAGCGTCGGCTACGAGTTCGACGCTGAGATGTTCGCGTGCGGGCAGAGCCCGCTCTGCGCCGAGGTGAATCGCCTCGTGCAGTCGGGGGTGGTGGTCGTGGCCGCGGCGGGCAACACCGGCTATGGCACCGTGGGCGCGATGGTGCGGGCGACGAAGGTGGGCCTGTCGAACACCATCAACGATCCCGGCAACGCGGACGAGGCCATCACGGTCGGCGCCACCCACCGCGATGCGCCCCACACCTACGGCGTCTCCTATTTCTCATCGAAGGGCCCCACGGGCGATGGCCGCATCAAGCCCGATCTGGTGGCGCCGGGCGAGCGCATCTCGTCGTGCGGCGCGGGCCAGCGGCTCGCCCAGGCGATTGCCTCCAGCGGCAGCCGGAAGCGCAAGGGCGTCGCCTACTACATGGAAGACAGCGGCACGTCGATGGCGGCGCCCCACGTGTCCGGCGCCATCGCGGCCTTCCTGTCGATTCGGCGCGAGTTCATCGGCAAGCCACGCGACGTGAAGCGCGTCTTCACCACCACCGCCACGCCCCTCGGGCGCGAGCGGTATTTCGAGGGCCACGGGCTCGTGGACCTCATCCGGGCCATCCAGTCGGTGTGACAAGGAGCGTTCCATGGCACTCGCGCGTTACGATGTCGAGTTCACGAAGGGCGGCGACGTCTACAAGCAATCACAGGTGGACGCGCTCGTCGCGGTCCTGCCAGGCATTACCGATCTCATCGTCCTGGCGCACGGCTGGAACAACGACATGGCCGACGCCCGCAAGCTGTACACCGAGCTGGTCGGCAACATCGAACAGCTCCTCGACTCGCGCTCGTCTGGCGCGGCGTCGGCCTCGCTGAAGGCCCTCGACGGCCGCACCTACGCCATCTGCCAGGTGTTCTGGCCGAGCAAGAAGTTCACGGACGAGGAGTTGATTCCAGGCGGCGGGGCCGTCAGCGCCACGAAGGCCAGCGACAAGGCGCTCATCAAGGCGCTCGAGAACCTCAAGCGGGATCCCGTGCGCCTCGGCGGCAAGGAAGCGCCTGCCGCGCGCATCAAGGCCATCGACCGCGCCATCAAGGCGGTGCCGAAGCTCTCCACCTCGGCGGCCGCGCGCAAGACCTTCGTCGATGCGCTGCGCTCGACCATGCCGAAGGGGAAGGGCGCGAAGGAAATCGACGATGGATCGGCCGCGTTCCTGAAGGCCGATCCGGAGAAGCTGTTCAAGGCGATGTCCGGCGCGGTGATCGCGCCCGGGCCGAAGACCAGCCGGGGCGGCGCGGCCACGATCGGCCTCGGCGCCGGCACGGCCGGCGCAGGCGGCGCGGCGGGGCTGGGCGATCTCGTGGACGGCATCACGGCAGGCGCCCGGCGCATCGCCAACTTCGTCACCTATTACCAGATGAAGGAGCGGGCCGGTGATGTGGGCACGAAGGGTGTGGCGCCCTTCCTCAAGCAGTGCCGGAAAGCGAACCCGGCGGTGCGGATGCACCTGGTCGGGCACAGCTTCGGCGGCCGCCTCGTGACGGCGGCGGCGGCGGGACTGGCGAAGAACACGGCCGGGGTCACCGTCTCGCTGCTGCAGGCGGCGTTCTCGCACAACGCGCTGTCCGCGGACTTCGGGAAGGGGAAGGCCGGCTTCTATCGAGGCGTGCTGGGCGACGCGCGCGTATCGGGGCCCATCATCATCACGCACACGAAGAACGATCGGGCCGTGGGGGTCGCATACCCCCTCGCGTCGCGCATTGCCAATCAGGTGGCAGCCGCGCTGGGAGATGAGAACGATCCGTACGGGGGGATGGGCCGGAACGGCGCGCAGCGCACGACCGAGGCCGCCGGACACAACGCGGCACTCGGGCAGAAGGGCACGGCCTACACATTTGCGCCCGGGACCGTGAACAACCTGCTGGCCGACGCCACGATCAAGGACCATGGCGACGTCAGGAGTGAGGCGGTGGCGTACGCCATCCTGTGCTGCAGCGGGGGAATATAGGCTCCGAGTACTGCTTACCGTCGTGACGATGCCGCCAGGTCGGATGGAGGAGGTCGCCGGCCCAGGATTCGCCGAAGGACGCCGTTGAACACGCGCCGCCGTCGCGTCTCTGCCGGCAAGTACCGAACGATGGCGCCTCTGGAAGCCGTCACCAGCCTCCATGCGCTGCTGGCCTGGATCTCGTGCAGCGTCCGCGTCATGGCGAGGCGCTCCGCCTCGAGGCGCGCGATCGACTGCCGTGCCTCCGCCGTCGTGGCTGACAGTTCGTTGCAGGTGGCGGCAAGCGCCCGGGCCTTCTCGTCGAGCGTGCGCAGCTGCAGGACGAGTTCGTCACGCTCGGCCGACCGGCCGAGGACCTCGGACTCGAGTCTGGCAATGGTGTCGAGAGCCGCGTCGCGGCTCGCGGTGACGGTCCGGACCTGCTCCTCGAGGCCCCGCACGTCTGCGGCGAGACGGGTGCGCTCAGCGGTGGCGTCGTGACGTTCGGATTCGAGCCTCGAGATGGTGTCACGGGCCCGGTCCTGGCTGGCGACGAGCGTCCGGTTCCGTTCGTCGAGCGCCTGCCCCTCGCGTGAGAGGCGCTCGCGCTCCCCGGACAGTGCCGCGGCGTCGTCCCACGCCTCGAGCGCGCGGGCCGCGAACAGCGCGAGCGTCTCGTCGACGGGATTGCAGGCGCTTCTCAGCGCCAGGAAGAGGCCGGTGGTACCAGCCGACAGCCGGCGGTCGGCGGCGAACAACGCCGCCGCCCCGTCATGGTGGCGCAGATCCCCTTCGAGGAAGTCGCTCACGGCCCGCTGCACGGCGGGATCCTCCGCGCGATCCGGACAGCCGATGAACGCGGCGAGCCGTCGCAGTTCGGCGCGCCAGTCATCGAGGATGTCGTCGTAGCAGACGACCATCCTCGGTTGGTCGCGCGTGTGCACCAGGCTGGCATGGACGTGGGTCAGCCAGAGCCGCTCGGCTGCTCCTGTCTCCATGCCGTCGCGGTCGGCCAGCGAGCCGACGACGGCATTCGGGCCGCGGAGGCAGATTACGTAGCGCATGGGCCCGACGACCGCCTGCCAGAAGGGCAGCGTAATCGACGAGCGGGGATCCTTGAAGCCCCAGAGTGGTGTTGACCCGAACTCGTCGGTCAGGATCTCGCGGGCACGGGCCCTGAGATCCTCGAGGACGGGATCCTCGGCCCATGCGGGCGGGAACACGGGCGGGGCATCCCAGCATCCGCCGAACCGGCCCAGGATCTCCTCGTTGATCATCACCAGCGGCTGATGTTCCCAGAAGCCCTTCGGGTTGTCGTTGGCCGCCTTCATCATCGAATCGTCGGTGCCCAGGTGCACACCCAGGAGGTTCAGCAGGCGCGACACCACCGAGGTGCCGCTCCTGTGCATGCCGACCGTGCAGATGATGGTGGCCGTCGCCACTTCCTGCGCCATCAACGCTCCTTCGCGTTCGTCGCCCGTCATGGTCCTGCACGAGATGCTACACGAGTGCAACGACCTGCTGAAGCAGACTCCCCGGAATCTCTGGTCCCCGGATCTATGGCCTTTCAATAGCGAGGGCTTTCAACTTATTCTCTAGCCGCCGGGAGACGTCGAGCGGCTTCCCGCGCTTGCACGATCGAAGGGTCCTGGAGGAGAAGCATGAAGCGCCTGATGTTCGCCGTGTGTTTCGCGCTGGTTGGAGCGCAACTGTTCGCGCAGTCTCCTCCGCGCCTGGTGCCCGCGGCCGGGGTGGTCCGCGATGCGGCGGGCGCCCCTCGTAACGGACCGGCGGTCGTCACCTTCGCCATCTACGCGACCCAGGAAGGCGGCGAGCCGCTCTGGACGGAGACGCAGTCGTTGACGCTGGACCCATCGGGGCAGTACTCGACGCTGCTGGGCGCCACGCAGCCCGAAGGGCTTCCGGCGGACCTGTTCAGCCAGGCCGAGGCGCGCTGGCTCGCCGTGGCGGTTGACGGCGGGCCGGAGGCACCGCGGAGCTTCTGGGCCAGCGTGCCGTACGCGCTGAAGGCGGCCGACGCCGAGACGGTGGGCGGCTTGCCGCTCGAGGCGTTCGTGGTGAACGGCGCGTACCGGAAGTCTTCCGACACGCCGCCCGCACCTGTGGCGGATGGCGATGGCATGCCCGCCGGGGCGGCGGCCGTTGCCGACGATCCACGCAATGAACTGGTGGTGGTGGACGATCTCATCGTGCAGGCAAGCACCTGCACGGGTTTCGATTGCGTCAACGGCGAGAGCTTCGGCTCCGACACGCTTCGCCTCAAAGAGAACAACCTGCGGATCCACTTCGACGACACCTCGGCGGGGACCTTTCCGGCGAATGACTGGCGGATCGTGGCCAACGACTCGGCGAGTGGCGGCGCCAACTACCTGGCCATCGAGGACTCGACCGCGGCGCGGACGCCGTTCAAGATTGAAGCCGGGGCCCGCACGAACGCCCTGTATGTGGACAGCATCGGCCGGATCGGCATTGGCACGAGTACTCCGGTCCTCGACACCCACACCGTCACCGGCAACACGCCCGCCATGCGGCTCGAGCAGAACAACTCCAGCGGGTTCTCGCCGCAGACGTGGGATATCGCCGGGAACGAGGCCAATTTCTTCATCCGCGACGTGACCGGCGGCTCGCGATTGCCGTTCCGCATCTTCCCGGGTGCGCCGAGCAACTCGCTCAGTGTGGCGGCCAGTGGCAACGTGGGCTTGGGCACGACTGCTCCGACAGGAGCCGTCGAAGTCCAGAGGACCGGCACGGATGTCACGCTGCTCCTGTCGAACACCAGCGGGCAGCGATGGGAGATGAAGAATAACCAGGCGACGGGCCGGCTCACGTTCGGCCCGGTGGGTGGGAACGTCCCCTTCAAGTTCAGCCCGACGGCAGCCGAAAATCTTCTCCGGGTCGGGGTTCTCAACTCCAATACGGTGGACATCAACGGCAACCTGGTCGTGACAGGCGGTTGTACGGGTTGCCTCGCGCCCGACTACGTCTTCGAGCCGGACTACAGCCTGCGGCCGCTGGCCGAGCTCGAGGCCTACGTGACGGACAACAAGCACCTGCCCGGCGTCCCGAGCGCCGCCGAGATCGCTGCCAGCGGCATCAACATGCGTGAGATGAATTACGCCCTTCTCGAGAAGATCGAGGAGCTGGTGCTGTACACCTTGCAGCAGCAAAAGGCCATCGACGACCTGCAGCAGAGACTACGGAAGCTGGAGTCGGAGCAGCAGGAGAAGTAGAGAGGTCGAAGCCGATGTCCGATCCCCTCGGGTCGCTCGCTCGGCTCGAGCGTCCCGAGGGGGTCAGACGTATCCGAGCTCCCGGCGGAGCGGCCCGAGGATCTCCCCCACCGCCGCCTCCACCGCGGCCGTATAGCGATGCTCCGGCGCCGGGCAAGCCGCGCGCCCGGGGTCCACCTCGCGTTCGAGCCGGTGGCCGCCCGCAGGCATCGTTCCCAGCCACGCCGCCGCCCGATCCACCATCGCTCCAGGCCTCTGCAGGAGATCCTCGAAGCGCATCTCCAGGTAGCGGCTGCCCAGCTGCGCGCGCGCAAAGGTCCTGACGGTCTCGACCTGGTGGATCGTCGTGCAGGCCATGCGAAGCGCCGGCGAGTCGGTCAGGCTCTTGTCGAGGTCGCGGCCGCAGTAGCGGTACGCAGCGCGGATGGCGGCACGTCCGATGACGTTGTCGAAGCGCGCCGTCATGTGCGTGCGCCGGAGACAGGTCGTCAGCGGGTCCCGGATGAGGTGCAGCCATCGCGCCTCACCAAAGGCTTCGACGATCTCCGGGACCAGGAGGATGCTCTCCGGCAGCTTGAACCCCCAGCGAGCCTCGCTCGGGCCGGCCCGCTCGAGCATGTGAGCCGCCGCCAGGCGGATCCTGGGCACGATGCGCTGCCGCTGCCAGGTCGGCCGCTCGTGCAACGTGTTCAGCACGCCCATGTAGAGGGCCTGGACCATCTCCATGGTGTCGCCCGACGGGTTGGTGTCGGTGCCCACGAAGACGCCGGCGTCCTGGGCCAGCCACGACAGGAGCCGCGACCCCGAACCGCCCCGGGCGAGGAGCACGATCGGCTGCGGCATCCTCGACACCGTGTCGGGCCGAAAGCTGCGCCACTCCGGGTCTGTGTCGCCCGCGGGCCTCCACTCCGGCCACTTCCAGTGGAGGTATTCATCGCAGCAGGCCATGTCGGCCAGGAATGGCGGGAACTGCCGGGCCTGAATTTTCGGGGAATCCTGCTTCCGAACGATGGCACTTCCCGTCTCGTCGGCGAACTTGTGAATCGTGGGAGCATTCACCACGTAGGTGTGCATCCCGCGTCGCCGGAGTGTCGCAGGCAGGTCCAGGCCGATGTAGTGAATACCCGGCAGATCGCCATCGAGACGGATGCCGCTCGATCGCCGCAGGATCATCAACTGCTCGTCGATACGGGCGACCGCCTTGAAGCTCGATGTCACCAACGTGTTCTGGTAGGTGTGGGGATCGCTCCAGTGTCCTTCGTGGCCTCCCTCCATCGTCCACCCCACGGATCCCACGACGCCCCACTCGCGGTCCACCCGCTCCAGGTCGGCGAGCGATCGTTCGAGTCGCTGCTGCCATCCCTGCGGAAGCAGCACATCCTCGTGCACCACCGCAATCAACTCGTGCGCCGCCCGCTCGAGGCCGGCGTTGATGGCCTGGCCCAGGTTATCGAAGAACAGGTTCTGCCGGTTGTCGATCGTGATCAACTGGTTGAACGGATCCTGGACCGCTTCCGAACGAAGGATGTTGTGGAAGTAGTCATCCGAGAAGTGCACGACGACGAAACTCACCGGGCGCACCGGCTTTCCGGTGACCGGCAGTGTCGGGTACTGGCGTGTGTTCAAGTAGAGTGCCCGCGTAGAGGAGTGGAGGACGCCTGGGTCGACACCTGGGGCCTCAGTGCATCCCGGACGGCCGTCGTCGCGTACTGGCCCGAGTTCGTGAGATCGTGGAACGCGAAGCTCTCTCCCGAAGGACCACGGGCGACGATCGCGAACTGATTGAAGGGCAGGCCGAAGATTGGGCACTCCATGGCTTCCGCGAAGTGCACCGCCCATGGGAACACGAAGGTTGGTTCAAACTGTGGCGCGTGCTGCCAGAGCGAGGGGCAGAAATCATCGCCGGCCAGGATGGCACCGGGACGGAGCGCCGGCCAGATGCGTATCAGATCGATGGTGATGCCCCTGAGGGTGTGGTCGCCGTCGATGTAGGCGAAATCGACGCCCGCACTCGGGAGGCGATGGGCAACCTCCCGCGTCGTGCCTTCCAGGACGATGCGCCGGTCCTCGGCAAACGCGGTCGCAGCCATCGCCTGTTCCCGGATCACGGCGAACTCTCGATCCGACCTGTTCGCCGGCTTGTTCCAGTCGTCGAGGTGGCGCCAGGGGTCGATCAGGTAGTAGCGGGAGACGGTAGGACATGCCTCGAGGATGTGTCTAGCGAAGGCGCCCGCGAACACGCCGACTTCGACCACCGTTGCCAGCTGAAGGGTGTTGATGACCGTCGACCACAGGCAGCTCCGATCGGCCGCGGACGCTGCCGCCGCCTCGATGGCCTGAGCCGGTTCCATGAGCGTAAATCTACCAAAACGGTACGCCAGTCCGAAGCCGTGCCACTTTGGCGAGTGACAGTCGCGGTGGTCCTGCTCTAGACTCCATCCATGCCGGCCGCCGTGTTCGCAAGGCTCGCAAGGGCCGCCATCGGCGGGGCGGCGATCCTGCTGCTCTTCGGTCCGCGACCGGTGCACGCGCAGACATTGGAGCTGGCCTTCGACCAGGGGTTTGTCACTCTCGTGGCGCAGGACGTGACGGTCCGCCAAGTCCTCGACGAATGGGCGAGGGTGGGTGGGACCCGGGTGGTCAGCGCCGACCTGTTGGCTGGCAAGCGAATATCGCTGCAACTCGACCGCGTTCCGGAGGCTCAGGCCGTCGATCGTCTCCTCGAGTCGGCCGCCGGATACGTGGCCCGGCGCCGCAGCGGGACCACGGGACCTTCGGACTTCGCGCTGATTCTCGTGCTGGCGACGGGCAACGCCCCGGCGGGCGCCACCGCAGCCACGAAGGACACCGAGTCGACGTCGCCGGGAGGTGGCCGGCACATCGAGCCGCCGCCACTCACGTCGCCTCCCGCGCTCACGTCCGACGAGGCGCTGGCCGAGCCCGATGGCGATGCCGATCACGATGACACGAGCCCCTCGAATGAAGCGAACGGTCGGGCCCCGGGAACGCGGCCGTTCGAGGGACGGCACGCATCCGAAGTCGTCGCTCTCCCTGCCGACCAACTCCCGGCAGGCCGGCCCGAAGGGGCACGGCCCGGGATACCAGTCCCTGCCGGGGTCGCCGCCCCTTCCGCGCCGACGCCGCCTGCGGCGCTACCGGTCGGCACCGATCAGACGCAAGACGCCAACGGCCGGCCACGGAAGCGGCCATAGGCCCGTTCGTCCTGTTCATGGGACATCGCTGGTCCGTCTCCCTGCTCGTCGTGTCGAGTCTCTTCGCCGCCAGTCACCTGGCCGGCGCAGCCGACCCGGGCATGGACGATGGCCAGCGACCTTCTGCATCGACCGGATCCGGCAGCGACGGCATCTTCGCCGACGTCACCGATGCCGCCGGCGTGTCCTTTCGCCATTACAACGGCCTGACCGGAGAGTCCCTCTATCCCGAGATCATCGGGTCGGGAGCGGCGCTCCTCGACTTCGACAACGACGGGGACCTCGATCTCTTCCTCGTCCAGGGCTCGACGCTGCGGCCCGGAGACGATCCACGGAAGACGGTCGCGCCCTGGCGCGGCTCGGGACCCCCGATCGGCCGTCTCTACCGCAACGACCTGAAGTCGGATGGAGCCCGCCCTCCGCGGGTGACCTTCACGGACGTGACCGACGCGAGCCGCCTGGCGGCGCGGGGTTACGGAATGGGCGTGGCGACAGGTGACATCAACAACGATGGCTGGGTCGATCTCTATGTGACCAACCTCGGCGCCAACCAGATGTGGGTCAACCGCGGCGACGGGACGTTCGTCGATGCCACGGCGCGCACCGGGACGGGCGATACCCGGTGGGGCACCAGCGCGTCGTTCGTGGACGTCGATCGCGACGGATGGCTCGATCTGTTCGTGACCAACTATGTGCACGTCGACCTGTCCCGCCCCCCGAACTGCTATGCGAACACGAGCGCACGAGACTATTGCGGGCCGAAGACGTTCCCGCCAGTGCCCGACGTGCTCTTTCGCAACAAGGGGGACGGTACCTTTCAGGACGTCTCCGTCGCGTCGGGCATCGCCCGCGAGTTCGGCGCCGGCCTCGGGGTCGTCACCGACGACTTCGATGGCGATGGCTGGGCGGACATCTACGTGGCCAACGACGGCTACGAGAACCAGTTCTGGATCAACCAGCGGAACGGCACGTTCAAGAACGAGGCGCTCCTCAGCGGGACGGCCCTCAATCGGGATGGCCAGGCGGAAGCGGGCATGGGCGTCGATGCGGGCGACTTCAATGGCGATGGGCATCCGGACATCTTTCTCACCCACCTGATGGAGGAGACCAACACGCTGTATGTCAACCTTGGCGGCAACGTGTTCGAGGATCGGACCCGGGAGGCGGGGCTGGGGCTGGGGCGCAGGTACACGGGATTCGGGACGCTGTGGTTCGACTTCGACAACGACGGCTGGCTCGATCTGCTCTCGGCCAACGGCGCCGTGCGCCGATTGACGGCCGACAGCCGGGACCCTTATCCGCTCGGACAGCCGAATCAGCTGTTTCGCAACACCGGCAAGGGAACCTTCGTGGAGATCTCCGATCGGGCCGGGCCGGCGTTCCAGTTGACCGAGGTCAGCCGCGGCACGGCGTTGGGCGATCTCGACAACGATGGGGACACCGATGCGGTCCTGACGAACAGCAACGGCCCGGCCCGCGTCCTGCTGAACACGGTCGGGCAGCGGAGCGGCTGGGTGGGTGTCCGGCTCGTCGGCCGCGCGGCCGCGCGGGACATGCTGGGCGCACATGTCGAGATCCAGACATCGGACAAGCGAACGCTGCGGCGCCGGGCGCGCACCGACGGCGGGTACCTGTCGGCTCACGATCCGAGAGTGCTGGTCGGCCTGGGGGCCTCCCGTATCGAGCGGGTGCTGGTCCGCTGGCCCTCCGGCGAAACGGAGCGGTGGTCGAACGTGCCCGCGTCGAAGTACGTGACGCTTCGAGAGGGCACGTCGCCGTCCGTCAAGTGAGACCCGCCGGGCTGGGCACATGGTCGACCTGATGGCGAACGTGCGGCGAGGCGGGGGTCGGATCACGCGTCTCGTGCTGGCCCACGGCGTGGCCCTCGCCATCGTGTGTCAAGCCCTTGCCGCTCAGGAGCGGGCCGCGCTCGAGCCCGCGGTCGCGGAACACCTCAGGTCGCTCGAAGCCTCGACGGAGGCCCTCGTCCGCGACGGCGCGCCGGACGAGCGCGTGGCGCTGGCCCACGGCCTGCTGGCGCAGGCGTATCACGCGTACTCGCTCACCGAGTTGGCCAGGGCCAGCTATCTCGCGGCACATCGCCTGGCGCCCGCGGACTTCCGCTGGCCCTACCTGCTGGCCTACCTGCTTCAGCAGGAGAACCTGGTGGACGAGGCCTTCTCGTACTACGATCGCGCTCGGGCCCTCCGCGCCGACTACGCGCCCCTGGCCGTCCATGTCGGGAATCTGCTCCTGGGGCAGAACCGGATCGAGGAGGCGACCAGCGCGTTCGAAGCCGCGCTGGCCATCGACGCGTCGATGGCCGCCGCCCGCTACGGGCTCGGGCAGGTGGCCATGTCCCGCCGCGACTACGCGCGGGCTGTCGAGCACTTCTCATGGGTCCTGACCCGGGTGCCCGACGCCAGTCGCGTCCACTACGTCCTGGGCCTGGCCTATCGCGGGCTCGGCCAGACCGAGCAGGCACAAGCGCATCTCCGGCAACAGGGGCCTGTCGGCGTTCGTGTCGCCGATCCCCACGTCGATGGCCTTTCCGATCTCATCCAGGGCGCACGTCTCTCGCTGCTTCGCGGGCGCCTGGCGTTCGAGGCCGGCCGATATGCCGAAGCCGCCGAGGCCTTCAGGAAAGCCGTGACGGCCGAACCCGAGAACCTGCCTGCCCGCGTCAACCTCGGGTCGGCCCTGGGACAGCTTGCCGACGTGGATGGAGCCATCGATCAATTTCGCAAGGCGCTCGATCTGGATCCCGACAATCGATCCGCGCTCTACAACATCGGCGTGCTCTACGCGGCAAGGAGTCGACATGACGAGGCAGTGCGACACCTGGCGCGGCTGCTCGAGCTGACGCCTGACGATCTCGAGGCGCGCCTCACCCTGGGCCGCGAGCTCGGCCGGCTGGGACGCCTGGAAGACGCGCTTGCCGCATTCGCGACGGTTGCGAAGGCAAACCCGGACAACGAAGACGCCGTCTTGAACCAGGCGAGCGTGTTCACGATGCTCGGACGTCACCGGGAGGCGCTCGACACGCTCGAGCGGAGCCACGCCCTGTTTCCCACGAAGGGACGCACCGCGGCACAGCTGGCGTCCCTGCTTGCCACCGGCGGGCAGCGGGATCTGCACGACTCTGCCAGGGCGCTGGAACTCGCGCGCCGGGTCTACGAGGCGACCGGCGCCGTCGGCGATGGCGCCATCATGGCCGCGGCGCTGGCCGGCCTGGGCCGCTGCGAGGAGGCTGAGAAGTGGCAGCGGGAGCTGATCGCCAGGGCCGAACAGGCGGAGCCTGCGCGGGTCGCTGCGCTTCGCGAAGAGCTGGAGCGCTACCTGGCGTCGTGCCGCTGACCGAGACGCGATGCCCGCCCGTCTAGCGGGAGAACATCGGAGATACACTTGGCCCGCCCTCCCGGCCAGGCCGTCGCTCGACGCCGGCTCGGGCGCCAGTGTCCGGTTCCGCGTGAGGGAAGGGGACCAATGCCAGGCCGGATTTATGCCCTGCTCGTCGGGATCAACGACTACGCGCCCCCGGTGAGAACACTCGCCGGCTGCCGCCACGACGTGGATCGCTTCCACGACTATCTTCGACGGCACGTGGCCCCCGCCTCGCTCGCTGTCGAGGTCCTGCAGGACCAGGCCGCCACGCGCGCCGGCATCGTCGAGGCGTTCCGCTCGCATCTCGGCCAGGCCGGGGAGGACGACGTCGCGCTGTTCCAGTTCTGCGGGCACGGCGCGCGCTGGGCGTCGGACCCGGCGTTCAAGGAGTTCTATCCGGACGGCAGGGACGAAGGGCTGGTGTGCTTCGACAGCCGCCCGGGCGGCTACGACCTGGCCGACAAGGAGCTGGCCGTCCTCATCGCCGAAGTGGCCCCCCGGGTCTCGCAGATGGCGGTGATCCTCGACTGCTGTCACTCGGGGTCAGGCACCCGCGGCGCCGACGCGCTGCGCGGGCTCATTCCGCGGCTGACCGACGAGGTGACCACGGCGCGGCCGCTCGAGAGCTACCTGGGCGGCCACTATGCGCGCCTGCGAGACGCGAAGCACCCGCTGGCCATTCCGACGGCCCGGCACATCCTGCTGGCCGCGTGCGAGCGCGGGCAACTGGCGCAGGAGTCCCAGGAACCGTCCGGCGTGTTCACCAGCACGTTGCTCGAGGTCCTCGAGAGATCGGGCGGCGACCTGAGCTACGCGGACGTGTTCGCACGGTGCCGCGCCGCCGTCCGGTCGCGGGCCTTCGATCAGGATCCGCAGTTCGAAACCTTCGGCCGCTTCGACGCCGGCGCCGGTTTCCTGGGCCGCACGACGCCCCGCCGCCACCGGCGATTCACGGCGTGGTGCGACGCCGGCGTGTGGACCGTGGAGTGCGGTGCCATTCACGGCGTGCCGAGCGCAGGCGCGGGCGCGGTGACGATGGCCCTTTACCGGGAAGATGACGAGACGACGCCCACCGGCACCGCCTCCGTCGTGCAGGTGGGCGCGCAGGCGAGCGAGCTGGCGCTCGAGTTCGACAGTGCGGAGCACACGCGGTACCGCGCCGAGATGATGAGCCTGCCGGCGCCGCCTGTGCCGGTCGCTTTCGCCGGAGATGAAACGTCACGCGAGGCGGTGCAGGCCCTGTTCGACGACGACCCTGTCGCGCGCGTGATGCTCGTGGCCGCGCAGACCCCGACGCGGTACGCACTGATCGCCGCGGACGGCCGCGTGGTGCTGACCGAGACGGGCCGCGGCATCGAGATCGCGTCCGCCGATCTCACCGGCAGCGCGCCCGAGCGAGCGGCGGCCGCGCTGCTGCCGCCCCTGAAGCACGTGCTGGCGTGGGAGCGCCTGCTCGCGCTGCAGAACCCCGCGACGAAACTGGACGCGGCGAAGGTCGAGCTCGTCTTCGAGGAGGAGCGTGACGGCGGCGGCACCGAGATCCACCTCGGCCCCGACGCCACGCTCCGATGCACGCGTGCTGGTGATGACTGGCGGCAGGTTCGAGGGCGCTTCAAGGTGCGCAACCGCACGGGGCAGCCCCTGCACGTGATGCTGGCGTACTTCTCGAGCGACTACGGCATCTACCCCCAGCGCAACGAGCCGGTCCCGGCCGGCGGCGAGTGGATGACCCTGTGGGGCGACCAGCCGATGGAGTTCTTCTATCTCGAAGACGGCGTCCACGAATCGTTCGAGCCGTTCAGGTTGATCGTGTCCACGGAGAAGGTGGACGACTTCCTGCTCGCGCAGGAGAAGCTCGAGCTCGGCCAGGCGGCCACGAGGGCCATCGGTACCGTCAAGCCGCCGGGCGAGCCCTTTCATCGGAACGAGTGGTTCACCCGGCCGTTCACCGTCCACGTGGTCCGTCAGATCGACCAGGTGGGCGCGGCCGACACCAGCGTGGCCGGCGGCCAGATCGTGGTGATGGGACACCCCGCGGTGACGGCCACCATCCATCTTGGCGCGGCGCGGGGCTCCGCGCGCGGAATATCGCAGGCCCCCGACTTCTCCAGGGCCTACGAGGCTCATGGCCTGCGGCTGCTGGACTTCGCCGCGGCGCGGGGTGGCGACGGCCTCGGGATGCTCGAGCTGACCGACATCCGGAACGCCGCTTCGCTGAAAGATACGCCGCTCGAGATTGCCCTGACGGTGCCGCTGGGCGAAGACGAGGGGATTCTGCCGGTGGTGTACGACGGTCAGCACGTCCTGCTGGGCGGGACGCCCCGCAAGGAGCCGGACGGCAGCATCCGCGTGACGATCGACCATCTTGCCGGTCCCTCTGCGGGTCAGCGTGGCCTCGGCGATTCGCTGAAGCTGTACTTCCTCAAGACCTGGCTGAAGCGCGAGCACGTCAACCAGCTGCGCTGGGTGGAGTTCCGGGCCGACGGGACCATTCACCACCAGGCGAGCGGTCTGGCCGACAAGGTCGCCGCGGCGACGCGGGTGCTGCTGCTGGTGCACGGCATCATCGGCGACACCGCGGGCATGGCCGCCGGCGTCAAGGCCTGCGGGCTCGAGGGGCAGTTCGATCTCGTGCTCACGTACGACTACGAGAACCTGTCGACGCCGATCGATGCGACCGCGCGACAGCTGAAGGACCAGCTGCGGGCGGCCGGCTTCCACGACCGCGACGACAAGCAGTTGACCCTGCTGGTGCACTCGATGGGCGGCCTGGTGTCGCGCTGGTTGATCGAGCGCGAGCAGGGCAACCGGATCGTGGACCATCTCGTGATGTGCGGGACGCCGAACCACGGGTCGCCGTTCGGGCACATCGACGAGGCCAGGAAGGTCCTCACCATGCTCACCGGGCTGGCGTTGAACTACCTGCCGGCGCTCATCCCGTTCAGCAGCGCCCTGCTGTTCGCGTTGAACCGGTCGCAGGCGCTGACGCCCACGCTCGAGCAGATGCACCCGGCATCGGAGTTCATCCGCACGCTGAATCACAGCGACGACCCCGGCATCCCGTACACCATCCTGGCCGGCGACGTCGCCACCTGGCAGGAGCCGGGCGACGCGCTGTCTGGCCAGCTGCTCGGCAAGCTCGGGCAGGGCATGGTCTTCGACACGCTGTTCGCCAACCAGGCCCACGACATCGCGGTCGGAGTCGAGAGCATCCTCGGCGTCCAGGGCGAGCGGCGGCATCCACCCGTGCGGCGGAACGTGGCCTGCCATCACATGAACTACTTCGTGTCGCAACCCGGCCAGCAGGCCCTGATGTCGGTGGCCTGGTGAGCCCCACCGTGGAGCCCAGGACGACCACCGGCGCGCCGGACGGACGCGACGCGCTTCGGTTCGCCCAGCACCTGGCCTTCATCGTGGGCATCGATGCCTACGAGCGGGTCTCGCCGCTCGAAACGGCCGTGAGCGACGCACGCCGCCTGGCGCAAGTGCTGGCCGACATGCAGCACTTCCGCGTGCATCCGCCGCTCGTCGACGCCAGCGGCCAGGCCATGCGGACGCTGCTCCACGAGACGCTGCCGCGGCAGGTCGGCCCCGAGGACCGCGTGCTGTTCTACTTCGCCGGACACGGTATTGCCGGGGACGGCGACGACGGGCCCGCCGGCTACCTCGTGCCGGCCGACGCCGACCCCACCAACGTCGCCTCGCTGCTTCCGATGGCCGAGGTGCAGGACGCGCTACAGGCCCTGCCCTGCCGTCACCTCCTGCTGATCCTGGACTGCTGCTTCTCGGGCGCGTTCAAGTGGTCGAGCCGGACGCGCGCCATCGGCACGCTGATGCCGAAGCGCATCTACAAGGAACGCTTCGACCGCTTCATCGACGACCCGGCCTGGCAGGTGATGACCTCGGCGGCACACGACCAGAAGGCGATGGACGTGCTGCAGGGGCGCGCCACCGGCGACCGCGGGCGCGCCGATGCCGCCGACGGCGAGGCGCACTCGCCGTTCGCGCAGGCACTCTTCGATGGGCTGGCCGGCGACGCCGACGCGAGGACCGACCGGGAAGGCGACGGCGTGATCACGGCCACCGAGTTGTACAGCTACGTCCGCGATCGCGTCGAGCCGCAGACCCTCGAAGCCGGGGCGAGCCGACGGCAGACGCCGGGCTTCTTTCCCCTGGGCAAGCACGACAAGGGCGAGTTCATCTTCCTCCACCCGCACCACCGGTTGAACCTGCCGCCGATCCCATCGCGAAGCCCCTACAAGGGCCTGGAATCGTTCGACGAGTCCGATCGGCTGCTGTTCTACGGCCGCGACCGCGTCATCCGCGAGATGCAGGCACGCGCGAGCACCGCGCGGCTGCTGGTGGTGAGCGGTCCCTCGGGCACCGGCAAGTCGTCGGTGGTGAAGGCCGGCCTGCTTCCGGTGCTGCGCGAGGAGGGATGGCGCATCCTGCCCGTCATCCGCCCGGGCATTCATCCCCTGGCCGAGCTCGAGAAGGCGCTGCCGGCGATCGGCGCGCCGGGCGAGCCGAAGGCCGTGCTGCTGATCGATCAGTTCGAGGAGCTGATCACGCGCTGCGCCAGTGAGGCCGAGCGGCAGGACTTCATCGCACGCCTTCGCCAGGTCGTGGACGATGAGGCGCACGTCCACCGGGTCATCATCACGGTGCGTTCCGACTTCGAGCCGCAGCTGAGCGGTGGCGCGCTGCAGTCCATCTGGACCGCGGGTCGCTGCACGGTGCCCGCCTTCAGCCTCGAGGAGCTGAAGGAGGTCGTCGTGATGCCGACGATCCAGGAGGTCCTCATCTTCGACCCGCCCGAACTGGTGGACGAGATTGTCGGCGAGGTCGTCCAGGCCCCCGGCGCGCTGCCGCTGCTCTCCTACGCGCTGAGCGAGCTCTACGAGGCCTATCGCACGAGCGGCCGCCAGGATCGCACGCTGCGGAAGGCCGACTACGACAGGCTGGGCGGGGTGATGGGCGCGCTCCGCACGAAGGCGGACGCGCTCTACCGGTCGCTGCCGCCGGCGCACCAGGCCACGATGCGCAAGGTCATGCTGCGCATGGTGTCGGCCGAGGGCGCGCTGGCGAGCCGACGCGTGCCGATGGCGGAGCTCGACTACTCGCCCGACGAGAACCCGCGTGTCAGGGACGTCATCGAGCGCCTGGTCGATGCGCGACTCCTGGTGAAGGGCGAGGACTACATCGAGCCCGCTCACGATGCGCTGATGCGCGCGTGGAAGACGCTGCACGACTGGCTGCACGCGGCGGGTCGCGAGATCCTCATCGTCCAGGAACGGCTCGGTCCCGAAGCCGATGCCTTCGCGGCCAGCGGCGACGGCAGTCTGTTGTGGAACAAGAATCCCAACCTGGCCGTCGCGGCCAGGGCCCTCGCGAGCCCCGAGCATGGCTTCAATGCCAGAGAGGTGGCGTTCATCCGCAGGAGCGTCGCGCGCAACCGGCGCAAGAGGCACATCGCCTGGGCAATCACGGCCGCCACCGTGCTGGCCCTGGCCGTGCTGTCGCTCTGGGCACTCGGCGAGCGATCGGGGGCCGAACAGAACGCCCGCGCGGCCGAGCAGAATGCGCTGCAGGCGCAGCAATACGCCGTCCAGGCGGAAGAGAACTCGCGCAGGGCCGAGCAGAACGCCCGCGAGGCGGAAACCGAGAAGAACCGTGCGCTGCGCGGCCTGTTCTCCGGGCTGAGCCTCAACATGCCGATGGGGCAGCCGGGCAGCGTTTGCGCGCACGGGTTGTGCGACACGGCGCCGCCCGGCGACCAGGACCGGGCGGCGTGGCTCTCCATCGGACGATTGCCCGACAGCTTGCCCCTGCTCGTCGGGCGGCAACCCGTGACCCGCGACTTCGCGGTGGCTCGCCAGTTCGGCGACGGGCACGTCATCGTGTATGCACACGACGGCCTGACCAGTGATGCCGAGATCACCCCCGGCAGCGACAACCTGACCTTCGCCGAGAACGCCCTCCGTTGGCTCACGCCCCTCGCCGAAGAGGAAGACTGCGCGGAGAAGAGGACGACCATCGTGCTCTGGCAGGGCACCTACGTTCGAGCCACGGAACTCACGCTCGTGCGCGGCTTCATCGAGCGCCGCGGGTGGACATTGCACGTGACGCGTCCCGAGACGCTGGAGACCGACCTGCACTGCGCCGAGGTGCTGTGGTACGTGAGCGACTGGCGGCCGCCACCCGACTTCGCCGACCGGCACGTGCCGCGTATCGAGGCGTTCGTGCGGGCCGGCGGCGGCCTGCTGGTGGGGGGGCTGGGCTGGTCGTTCGCACAGATGTCGGGGCCCGGCAACTCGCCCGCCCGTGAGGTCTACCCCGCCGATCAGCTCGGCGACCCCTTCGGGTTCGCGTTCACGACCGACGTCTTCTCGAACGGCGGCGGCGACTTCATCACCCTTCTGCCGGGCCAATGACGACGAGAAAACCCTGGGCCGTGCTGGCCTACACCGTCGCCGACGACAAGGGGACGGGCGACGTCCTCGACGCGGCGGCCAAAGAAGAACTGAAGGCCATCTGCGACGCGGCCGATTTCAGCCAGACGAGCGTCGCCGCGCAGGTGGACTTCACCCACACCCGCGGCGTGTTCCGGAGCGTGCTCACGGCGCTTCCGCCGCCATCACGCGGGTTCGAGCCGATGACCCCCGACACCCACCCCTTGTGGCGCAGCATCAAGGCCAGGCTCGAGCGCTCGAAACTGCGCGTCGAGAGGGAAGTGAAGGACCTGAACGCGGCCCGGGCCGATGTGCTGCGGTCGTTCCTCCACTACGGCCAGCGCGAGTGCCCGGCCGAGCGGTACGTGGTGTTCTTCTACGGCCACGCCTACGGACCGATGGGGCTCTTCTTCGACGCCGAGGTCGATCGATCGGCCACGACGACGATGCAGGTGGGCGATCTGGCGCGCTCGCTCGACGTGACGGAGGGCCGCGCGGCGGTGGTGGTGTTCCGCGACTGCCTGGTGAACACGCTCGAGACCGCCTATCAGCTGCGCGACACCGCCGAGTTCATGATCGCCACGCAGTCGCTCGCGCCCATTGCGGGCGTCTGGCCGTGGGACACCTTCCTCACCGCGCTGATGCCAAGCGCGGGCACCGGCGACGTGGCGACGGCCATCGGCCGGCAGCTCGCCCGGTTCCTGGAGACGCCGGCGAACCGAGAGCCGTACGAGGACGTGCCCTACTCGGTCATCAACCTGGGCGCCGCGGCGGCGATCGCGGCGCCGCTGAAGGCGCTGGCCGCCGCGCTCGAAGCCGCGCGTGATGATCCAGGGCGCGCCGCCGCGTGCGCGGGTGCGCTCGAAGCGGCGCGCGTGGGCTATCCGGACGACGTCAAGGTCCCCGGCGACCCAGCCCTGCTCGACGTGCTGACGATGTGCGAGACGCTGCAGGCGCTGGGCCGCGACGCGGTCGTCGGGCCGGCCCGTGCGCTGGAAGAGGTGGTGCGCGACCGGCTGCTGGCGTGGCATTACTCGCGGAAGGGACGGCACCGGGGAACGGCGCTCTACTACAAGCCGGTGAAGCCGGCAGACATCCGCCGCTCGCACATCCAGGCGGAAGACGAGGAGCAGGTGGCCAGCGATGCCGCGAACTACACGGCGCTGGCGTTGAACCAGGCGACCGGCTGGCACCGGATCGCCTTGAATCCTCTACGACCCTGAAGCCCGACGCGCGGGGCCCATCGAGCCCCGCGCGCCGCGGACTAGCGCTTCTTCGCCTTCTTGGTCGCCTTCTTGGTCGTGCGCTTGCCGCCCATGCCGCCTGGTTTGTCGCCCTTTGGCATATGCATCGTCCTCCGTGAACCGATCGCGGTTCGCGCGCGAGTCTAGTCGATCACCCCGCTCACCACAAACATCGTCGATGGCAGGCTGGTGTAGTTGTAGGCGTACCAGCCGCCATCGTCCACCCAGTCGGTCACGAAGACCTCCGCCACGGCGCCAAGCCCGCCGGGGGTGAGCTGTCGAACGACCGAGCGCTGGCCGGTCGCGAGGTCGATACGCTCGACTCGGGCGGGCGACTCGACGCCCTGCTGCACGTACACCGCTCCGCTGTCGCGGCTCCATCCGACGGGGCGGTCACCCGGCTGCAGGCCGAGGACGGGCTGCGAGGGCCCACCCTCGATGGAGGACCGCTCGAAGCGGCCGTCGGCATGCGCGAGCAGGAGCGTCCGGCCGTCGGGGGCCAGCCTGGCAAGCACGCTCTCGGGCGTGAGCGGCGTTGGCGGCGAGCCCGATCGATCCTGCGCGTAGCAGCGCGGCGGACGCGCCCCTTCCGAACCGCACACGAGCAGCCGGTTGCCATCGGGAAACCACTGCGCGGAGATCAAGCGGTCCACGGGCGCGGGATCGAGGCGAATGGGCTCGCCTGTTCCGGTCGGGTACAGGATGAGTTGCGGGGGCGTGGCGATGAGGGCGGCGGCCCACCGCCCATCGGGCGACAACTCCTGTGCGCTGCCGTCTCCGAGGCGCATCGCCTGGGTGCCGTCGGTCTTCCGGAGGACCACGCCGTAGTCGGGCCCGGCGCGCGGGCCCACGTCGACCATCAGCAGCCAGCGTCCATCCGAAGACAGGCCCCGTGCGCCCGCGGACCCCAGCCACGACAGGTCGCGCTCGCCCTCCTCGCCCGGCACGCGCGCGCGCACGCCGAAGGACAGGTCCTCGCGCACGGCCAGCCACCGGCCGTCGCGCGCCACGTCGTACAGGATCAGGCGGCCGGGAACGCCGAACACCGTCCGCGCCGGCGTGCGTCCGGATGCTGGCACCGACATCGGCTGCAGCATCGATCCGCCCGCCGCGTTGCCGGCAAACACCACGCTCGCCCCATCCGGCGTCCAGGCCAGCCCCTGCAGCCCGAACAGCTCGCCGGCGAGTGTCGTCACCGCGCCGGTGCGATCGACGACCTTCACCCACCCGCGATCGTCGAAGCGCCACGGGTGCTCGAAGAAGGCGACGGACTGTCCATCCGGCGAGACGCGCGGGTCGCTCAGGTATCCGCTGGCCTCGTGCAGCGTCGTACCGATGGGGTATTCGAGGCGGTCGCGCCCGTCGCCGAGGTCGTGGACGATGGCCATCGCCTCTCCATCGGGAGCCCAGTCGGCTTCCCGGACGCCGTCCCGCACGGGTCGCGGCGAGCTGCCGAGGGTCATGCGCGCGAGCGTGCCGGTGTAGAGCCGCTGGCCGAGGTGGCGGGCGCCGGTGATGAGCGCCAGCTCGCCCTTCGACGACACGGCCAGCAGTTGCGCGTCCGTGACCCCCAGGGGCTGCGGCGCCTCGGCGTTGGGGTTGATGACGTACAGATGGGGAGCCCGGCCGCGAGGCGTGGCGCTGTAGACAATGGTCTGCCCGTCGGGCATGAACCGCGCGTTGGTGATCGGCAGGCGATCGAAGGTGCGGGCCTCGAACGAGATTGGCCCCGAAGGCGCCGGCGCGAGCGCGCGCGCGGCGAGGGCGCCGATGACGGCGCCGCCCGCCAGCATGGCGGCCGCGATGGCCGGCATCCGCCGGCGTGGCTTCGGGGCGCTGGTCGCGAGGGCCGCAGACGCGCTCGAGGGCGCCGACAGGGCCTCGAGCGCGAACGCGATGTCGGTGGCGGACTGGAAGCGCTGCGCGGGGGTCTTCTCGAGACAGCGGCGAATGACGCGCTCCAGCGCGGGCGGGACGGCACGCGCGAACTCCGGCGGATCCTGCCGGAGGATGGCGGCCATGGTTTCGATCGACGTGTCGCCGCGGAAGGCGCGCTGCCCCGACAGCATCTCGTAGCAGACAACGCCGAACGCAAAGATGTCCGCACGATGGTCGGCGGGTTCGCCGCGCACCTGCTCGGGCGACATGTAGCCGACGGTGCCCAGCACGACGCCGGGCTGGGTAGCAGGCGTGGTCGGCAGCTGGGTGGCCGCCGAGGCCGAACCCGCAGGCTCGATCAGCTTCGCGAGGCCGAAGTCCAGGATCTTCGCCCGCCCGTCCCCGGTGATGAAGATGTTCGAGGGCTTCAGGTCGCGATGGACGATGCCCTTGGCGTGTGCCGCGGCCAGGCCGAGCGCGATCTGCACGGCGAGGTCGGTGGCCCTGCGTTGGGGGAGCGCCCCGCGCATGAGGGCCGACGCCAGCGTTTCACCCTCGAGCAGCTCCGTCACGACGTAGGGCATGTCGCCCTCGGCGTGGACGTCGTAGACCGCCATCACGCCGGGGTGGCTGAGGGCGGCCGCGGCGCGAGCCTCCTGCGCGAAGCGGGCCAGCCGATCGGGGTCGCGGGCGACGCCGGCGGGCAGCACCTTGACCGCCACGTCGCGGTGCAGGCGCGTGTCGTGCGCCCGGTACACCTCGCCCATGCCGCCCGCGCCGAGGGGCGCGGCGATTTCGTAGGGGCCAAGGCGCGCGCCGGGTGGGAGAGTCAACGGGGAATTATAGGTGCGGACACCTGCGCACGGGTGCGGGCGGGCGTGGCTACGGCAGGCGGTAGACGCGCAGTTCGCCCGAGTATCCTGCGCCGCTGATGGCGACCACGAGGTACTGCCGGCCGTTCAGCATGTAGGTCATCGGCGAACCGGTCTGCGGCGCCGGCATCTCCACCGCGCCCACCTCCTTCCCTGTGGCCTTGTCGTAGGCGCGGAGCATCGCGCCCCGCGTGCCCGACGGCGTGGGCCCCACGTTGCCCTCGCCGGCGATGAGGAGTGTCTTCGTCACGAGGGTGCCCACGTTGTTCTCCGGCCGGCCCGTGGGCGGAAGGTCCCGTCCCTTCAGCACCGGGTGGTTGCGGACGGCATCCGGCGTGGCGCCGTGCGGCACCTGCCACAGGATGTCGCCCCGGGTGAGATCGATCGCGCTGATGCGGCTGTACGGAGGCTTGACGAGCGGCAGGCCCTGCACAGTGAGCGCTCCACGTGCCACCGCCGCGTCCGCGGGGGTCTCCGCGGTAGCCGAGCCCGAGCCGCCGGAGCGACGCGCTCCGGTGAGCACCGTGCCCTGGTGATACGGCAGATCGGAGGTGCCCGGAGGCGCCGGCACCAGGCCAAGCGGCCGGGGCTGGCTCTGTGAGGCCACGTAGAGGATCCCCGTTTCTGGATCGAACGAGCCTCCCGGCCAGTTGGTCGCGGCGCCCTGCGCGGCCATGGTCAACGTGGCGATCGGGCCCTCCGTGCGGCTCAGCGAGGGTGGCGTGAAGATGGGACCGATCCGGTACCGCTCGATGAGCTTCACTCCCTCGGCCCGCAACTCGGGCGTGAAGTCGATGAGGTCGTCCACGGAGAAGCCCTGGCGGTCGTACGCCGGCGGCTTCGTGGGCATCGGCTGCGTCGGGGCATACCACTCGCCCGGCACGTCGCCCTTCGGCACCGGCCGTTCCTCGATCGGCCAGATGGGCTCGCCCGTGATGCGGTCGAACACGTAGAGGAAGGCCTGCTTCGTGGGCTGCGCGACGATCTTGCGGAGCCGTCCGTCGATCATCACGTCGGCCAGAATCGGCGCGCACGGGATGTCCATGTCCCACACGCCGTGGTGCACGAGCTGGAAGTGCCACCGGCGCGCGCCTGTCTTCAGATCTACCGCGACCAGGCTCTCGCTGAACAGGTTGTCGCCCGGACGGTAGCCGCCGTAGTAGTCGTGCGTCGGCAGCTCGACGGGAAGATAGGCCAGGCCCAGCTCCGGATCCACGGAGATCTGCGCCCACACGCCGGTGTTGCCGGAGTAGGCCCAGGAATCCTTCAGCCAGGTTTCGTTGCCGACTTCGCCGAGGCCCGGGATGGTGCGGAAGATCCACAGCCGCCGGCCCGTGCGCACGTCGAACCCGCGCACATAGCCCTTCACGTTCATGCGACTCTTCGGATTGGCGCCCGTCTCGAACGCCGCGCCGACGATCACCACGTCGTTGGCAATCATCGGCGTGGCGTGCAGGCCGACCGCCGCGTTCACCAGGTCGATCTCCTGGTCGAAGTTCTGCTTCAGGTCGACGATGCCGTCCTGGCCGAACTCGACCACGGGGCTCCCGGTCACCGCGTTCAGTGCGACGAGCTGGTAGCCCGGCGTGACGTAGAGGATGCGCTCCTCCTTCCCGTCGGTCCAGTACGACAGGCCGCGACCCGAGAGTTGCCGTGGCGCCGCGGCGCCGCGCGCCCCCTCATCCAGGGAGTACACCCACTTCAGTTCGCCCGTGCCGGCATCCAGCGCGACCACGGCCCGGCGCGTGCCAGCCGTCGTGTACAGCGTGCCCTTCACCATGAGGGGCGTGGATTGCAGCAGGTACTCGGGCCGTGGGCCGAGGTTGTCGGTCTTGAACCGCCACGCCACTTCGAGCCGCCTGAAGTTCGAGGCGTCGATCTGGTCCAGCGGGGCGTAGCGCGTGTGGCCGAGGTCGCCGCCGTAGGTGGGCCACTCCCCGCTCTTCGCGCCGGTTTGGCCCTGCACGACGGTGGCCGACCACGTGGCGGCCGCGACCAGGGCCGCCGCGCCAAGCCGAACGTTCCATCGGATGCTCATTGTCGGTCTCGTCAGTGCGCCCGTGTGATGGAGTTCCCGAGCTCGCGCGTCAGGTCGGCCGCAGCGATCTCCCTGCAGCCACTGGTATTCTGCCCGGCCCACAACGAGGAGAAATCGTCTCGGCCAAGGCGTTCGGCCTGTGCCCGCAGGGGTGCGACGGCGGGAACCGCCAGTGGAAAGGCCGGCGCAACGCTGCTCATGGGCCCCAGTTCTCGGATGATGCGGTTGACGATGCTCCGGGCGGGACGCCCGGTGAAGACGTTGGTGACCGCGGTGACCCGGGCCCGATCGCTCTCGAGGGCCACCCGGTGCACGGCGCTCGTTGTCGCCTCGGGACACAGCAGGTAGGCCGTCCCGATCTGCACGCCGGCCGCGCCGAGCGCCATGGCTGCCGCGATGCCCTTCGCGTCCGCGATTCCGCCCGCGGCGATCACCGGGACC
>Ga0209706_10000150_pt1 | contig 35421 bp, 32 predicted proteins | sample PPLLaktember2015_6_FD_187263 | JGI IMG/M metagenome (GOLD analysis project Ga0209706, IMG submission 187263) | Freshwater sediment microbial communities from Prairie Pothole Lake near Jamestown, North Dakota, USA - PPLs Lake P8 Core (1) Depth... | ecosystem: Environmental > Aquatic > Freshwater...
CAACATGGACATGGCGATCGCGATCCGCACCATGCTGGTCCAGGACGGCTCGATCTTCGTGCAGTCGGGCGGCGGCATCGTGGCGGACTCCGATCCCGAGACCGAGTACCAGGAGACGATCCACAAGGGCCGCGCCCTGATCCAGGCGATCGACCTGGCGCGCGAGGGCAGCGACTAGATGCGGCTGCTCGTGATCGACAACTACGACTCCTTCACGTACAACCTCGTTCAGTACCTGGGCGAGCTCGGCGCGGAGCTCGAGGTGGTGCGCAACGACGCCGAGCCGCTTGCGGCGATGGTGGCGCGCGCGCCCGCGGGCGTCGTGATCTCGCCCGGGCCCGGGCGCCCGGAGGATGCGGGCGTGACGGTGCCGGCGGTGATGGCCTTCGGCGGCAAGGGCGTGCCGCTGCTCGGCGTCTGCCTCGGCCACCAGGCGATCGGCGAGGCGTGCGGGGGCCGCGTGGTGCGCGCGCGCACGCTGATGCACGGCAAGACCTCGAGGATCCACCACGACGGCCGCGGCGTGTTCGAGGGCCTGGCGGAGGGCTTCGAGGCGACGCGCTACCACTCGCTGGTCGTGGAGGCCGCGAGCCTGCCCGCCGAGCTCGAGGTGGCGGCGCGCAGCGAGGACGGCGAGATCATGGGCCTCCGGCACCGGACGCTGCCGATCCACGGCGTCCAGTTCCACCCGGAGTCGATCCTGACGGGCGAGGGCAAGCACCTGCTCGGGAACTTCCTGGCGATGTGCCGGAGCGCCGGCCGATGAGCCTGCGCGAGGCCACGCGCCTGGCGGCCGCGCGCCGCGAGGTGCCGGGCGAGCTGCTCCAGGCCGCGTTCGGCGAGATCATGGACGGGGCGGCCACGCCGGTCCAGATCGCCGGCCTGCTGGTGGCGCTGCGTACGAAGGGCGAGAGCGTGGGCGAGATCGTGGCGGCGGCCCGCGCGCTGCGCTCCCGGGCCGAGTGCGCGCCGCTGCCGGATCCGCGCTGCATCGACACCTGCGGCACGGGCGGCGACGGCTCCGGAACCCTCAACGTCTCGACCATCGCCGCCTTCGTGGTGGCGGGGGCGGGGGTGCCGGTCGCGAAGCACGGCAACCGCGCGGCGTCGGGGCTGGCGGGGAGCGCGGACGTGCTGGAGGCGCTCGGCGTCGAGCCCGACCTCCCGATCGCGGTCGCCGCCAAGATGGTCGGCGAGCTCGGCATCGGCTTCCTCTACGCGCGCCGGGCGCACCCGGCGATGCGCCACGTCGCGCCGGTGCGCGCCGAGCTCGGGCTGCGCACGATCATGAACTGCCTCGGCCCGCTGCTGAACCCGGTCGGCGCGCGGCGCCAGCTCGTCGGCGTCTACGACGCCGCGCTGGTGGCCCCGCTCGCCGAGGCCCTCGGGCGCCTCGGCGCCGAGCGCGCGCTGGTGGTGCACGGGGACGACGGCCTCGACGAGCTGACCACCACCACCACGAGCACGACCGCCCTCTGGGACGGGCGCTCGGTGGTGTCGGCTCGGGTCGATCCGGGGAGCCTCGGCCTGCCGCGGGCGACGCCGGAGGCGCTGCGGGGCGGCGACGCGGCGCGCAACGCCGAGATCGCCCTGGCGGTGCTGGAAGGGGAGCGCGGCGCGCCGCGGGACATCGTGCTGCTGAACGCGGCCGCGGCGCTCCAGGTGGCGGAGGCGGCGGGGTCCCTCGCCGAGGGCCTCGCGCTGGCGGCGCGCAGCCTCGACTCGGGCGCCGCGCGGGCGCGGCTCGAGGCCCTGCGCGAGGCGAGCCGTGCGGCGGGCGGCGCGCGATGACGATCCTGGCCGAGATCCTGGCGCACAAGCGCAGCGAGCTGGAGGAGGCGCGCCGCCGCGTCCCCGACCGCGAGCTCGCTGCCCGGGCCGAGCGGGCCGAGCCGCCGCGCGGCTTCCGGCGCGCGCTCGAGCTGGCCGCGCCGCCCGCCGTGATCGCCGAGCTGAAGCGGCGCTCCCCGAGCCGGGGCGAGATCCGGCCCGACTTCGACCCGGTGCGCTGCGCGCGCGAGTACGCCGAGGCCGGGGCCGCCGCGCTCTCGGTGCTGACCGACGAGCGCTACTTCGGGGGGCGGCTCGAGTACCTGACCCGCGTGCGCGAGGCGGTGGGGCTGCCCCTCTTGCGCAAGGACTTCGTGATCGACGCCTACCAGGTGGACGAGGCGCGGGCCGCGGGCGCCGACGCCGTGCTGCTGATCGTGGCGGCGCTCGATCCGGCCCTGCTGCGCGACCTCCGGGACCACGCGCGGGGGCGGGGGCTCGACGTCCTGGTCGAGGTCCACGACGAGGCGGAGCTCGACCTCGCGCTCGCCGTGGGGACGGACCTGCTGGGCGTCAACAACCGGGACCTGCGCCGCTTCGTGACGGACCTCACGGTGACGGAGCGGCTGGCGCCTCGCGTGCCGGCGGGGGTGCTGCTGGTCGCCGAGAGCGGCATCGCGGGCCCGGCCGACATCGCGCGCCTCGCGCGGGCGGGCGCTCGGGCCTTTCTCGTGGGAGAATCCCTGATGCGCGAGCCGGAGCCGGGCCGAGCGCTGCGCCGGCTCCGCGGAGCCGAGGAGAAGGAGAGTCGGGCCACGTGAGTGTACGAATCAAGGTGTGCGGGATCATCCATCCCGACGACGCCGAGGCAGCGGCCGACGCCGGGGCGGATCTCATCGGGATCAACTTCGTTCCCGGGTCGCCGCGGCGGGTGGATCTGCGTCAGGCGGAGGCCATCGCCAAGCGCGTCGAGGGTCGCCTCGAGCGGGTGGCGCTGTTTCGCGACCCGAGCTGGGACGAGGTGGAGCGCGTCACCCGGCGCATCGACTTCGAGCGCGTGCAGCTCCATGGCCAGGAGTCGGAGGCGGACGTCGAGATGCTCGACCTGCCCGTCATCAAGGCGATCCGCGGCGCAGACCTCGAGGCGGCGCAGCAGTATCCCGGCGCGCTGCTCCTGCTGGATCACCCGACGGAGGGTGGCGGCCGCGGCAAGGCCTGGAACTGGGCGGACGCGCGCGAGCTGATCGCGCACGGCTACGACGTGATCCTCGCCGGGGGGCTCTCGGCGGAGAACGTCGGGCAGGCGCTCGGCGACCTCGGCGACCTGCTGCCCTGGGGGGTCGACGTGGCCACGGGGGTCGAGGGCGAAGGGAACCGCAAGGACCCGATGCGGCTCGCGGCGTTCGTGGCGGCGGTGCGGAAGGCGGAGCACGGATGAGCGCGGCCGGAGGCGGCTCCGGCGATCTGCTGGCGGAGGAGGGCCACTTCGGCCCCTACGGCGGGCGCTACGTCCCGGAGACCCTGATCGCCGCCCTCGACGAGCTCGTGGAGGCGTACCCGCGGATCTCCGCGCGGGAGGACTTCCGCAGCGAGCTCGACGACCTGCTGCGTCACTACGCGGGGCGGCCGACCCCTCTCTACCTGGCGCGGCGCGCGAGCGACGCCCTCGGCGGAGCCCGCATCTACCTGAAGCGCGAGGACCTCGCCCACACCGGCGCCCACAAGATCAACAACGTGCTCGGCCAGGCGCTGCTGGCGCGCTTCATGGGCAAGCGCCGGGTGATCGCGGAGACCGGGGCCGGTCAGCACGGCGTGGCCACCGCCACGGCCTGCGCGCTGCTCGGGCTCGAGTGCGAGGTCTACATGGGCGAGGAGGACGTCGCGCGCCAGGCGCTGAACGTCTTCCGCATGGAGCTGCTCGGCGCGCGCGTGCATCCGGTGAGCTCCGGCTCGCGCACGCTCAAGGACGCCATCAACGAGGCGATGCGCGACTGGGTGACGAACGTCGAGACGACGTACTACTGCATCGGCTCGGTGATGGGGCCGCATCCGTACCCGACGCTGGTGCGCAACTTCCAGCGCGTGATCGGCCTCGAGTCGCGCGCGCAGATCCTGGACCGCGAGGGGCGGCTGCCCGACGTGCTGGTGGCCTGCGTGGGGGGCGGCTCGAACGCGATCGGGCTGTTCCACCCCTTCCTGGACGACGCCGGCGTGCGCTTCCTGGGCGTGGAGCCGGGCGGCGAAGGCCTCCAGACGCGTCGACACGGCGCCGTGTTGACGGTCGGGGTTCCCGGCATCTTCCACGGCCAGCGCACCCTCGTGATGTCCGACGACGACGGGCAGATCTTTCCGGCCCACTCGATCTCCGCGGGCCTCGATTACCCCGGCGTGGGGCCGGAGCACGCCTGGCTCCGCGACAGCGGGCGCGCGGAGTACGCGGCGGTCACCGACGAAGAGGCGCTCGACGCGTTCCGCTGGCTGGCGCGCGTGGAGGGCATCCTGCCCGCGCTCGAGTCCGCGCATGCGGTCGCGCAGGTGCGCAAGCTGGCGCCGACCCTCGCGCCGGACGCGCTGGTGATCGTCTGCCTCTCCGGTCGCGGCGACAAGGACGCGCCCCAGGTGCGCGACATCCTGCGCGCCCGAGGCGAGCGGAACGACGCATGAGCCGCATCGGCGAGCGCTTCGCGGAGCTGCGCGGCCGCGGCGAGCGCGCCCTCATCCCCTTCGTCACCGCGGGCGACCCCGATCTCGGCACCACCGAGGCCCTGGTGCTGGCGATGGCCGAGGCGGGCGCGGACCTGATCGAGCTCGGCGTTCCGTTCTCCGACCCGATCGCCGACGGGCCGACCATTCAACGCGCCAGCCAGCGCGCGCTGGCGGGGGGCACCAGCCTGCGTCGCGTGCTCGAGCTCGTGAAGCGCCTGCGCTCCCGCACCCAGGTGCCGCTGATCCTGATGGGCTACGCGAACCCCTTCTACGCGATGGGGCCCCGCAACTTCGCGGCGGCCGCGGTCGAGTCGGGTGTGGACGGCGTGATCGTGCCCGACCTGCCCCCCGAGGAGGGCGCGGACCTCTACGGCGCCGCCGCGGAGCGGGGCCTCGACGCCGTGCTGCTCGCCGCGCCGACCACCACCCCCGCGCGGCTCGCCCTGCTCGCGGAGCGCACGCGCGGCTTCCTCTACTTCGTGTCGCTGACGGGCGTCACCGGCGCGCGCGCGCGGGTCGCGAGCGACCTCGAGGAGCGCGTGCGCCGTGCCCGGGCGCTCTGCAAGCTGCCCGTGTGCGTCGGCTTCGGCGTCTCGACCCCCGAGCACGCCCGCGAGATCGGCCGCTACGCCGACGGCGTCGTCGTGGGCGGCGCCCTCGTCGACCGCATCGAGCGCGCGCCCACCCCCGAGGACGCCGTCGACTCCGCCGCCCGCTTCGTCGCCTCCCTCAAAGCCCCCCTCCGAAGCGGGGACGGTCTTAAGTAATTAAGTAAGTACACCCTCGGGGATAGTTTCTTAACTACTTAAGACCGTCCCTGCTCCGTCGCTCCGTCGAGGAGGGAGCGGAAGCCCGAGGGGTGGTGGGGGCCGAGGACGAGCTGCTCGAGGATGCCGATGCCCTCGTCGGGGCCGCAGCGGGCGCGGCAGAGCTGCTGCACGTGGATGTGGCGGGGGTCGAGGGGGAGAAGGTCGGCGAGCTTCCAGCGCTCGGTTCCCAGGGCGGCTTCGCCCTTCCAGAGCCCGTGCCCCCACTCGGGGTGCAGGTAGCCGATCCCGAGCATCTGGAAGGTGAGGATCGGCTCGAGGGCGATGCGCAGCGGCTCGCCGCGGAGCGGCGAGAGCGCGACCTCGGCGCGCCGCGCCCGGCGCGTGCCGGGCTCCCAGTCGATGCGGTGGCTCACCGCCGCCATGCGCTCGCCGACCGCCTCGTCGTCGATGGCGCCTTCCCCCGCGACCGCCAGGGCGGGGATGCGGTTGCCGTTCCAGTGCCAGGCGCGCCCGTCGGCGTCCTCGTTGACGTCGAAGTGGGTGCAGAAGCGATCGAAGTGGAACGGGGCCCAGAGCCAGAAGAACTGCGGCAGCTGCCGGCTCGGGGCGCCCCCCTCGGCTTCTCCCACCCGCCGCACGCCCCAGGAGCGATCGCGCGAGCCGAGCACCTCGGCCGGGCGCAGCCCGGCCAGCTGCTCGCCCTCCGCCGCGAGGCTTCCCGACCAGCCGCCCCACTGGGTGAAGCGCGTGGAGTCCATCAGCACGCGGCCGCCGTCGCGGGCGACGAAGCGCGGCTCCTCGACCGCCGCCGTGCGCGCGAAGAAGACGAGGTCCGCCTCGAGCCCGCTCTCGTTCGGCGCCACGCGGAGGCGGAGCCGCCGCATCGGCTCCTCGACCTCCACGGAGATCGGTCCCACCCGCGTCTCGCCGCGCTCGCGGGGCGCGCGCCCCGAGGCATGGAGCGAGACCTGCACGCCGCCTCGCACCACGCTGAACGAGGCGTCGATGACGCTTCGGTTGGGGTAGAGGCCGAGGGCCGCGGCGAAGTAGAGCGAGCCGTCGCGGGTGTAGCCGTTGAAGAAGTAGCGATCGTAGAAGTTGCGGTCGCCGGTGGCGGGATGGGCGACGGGCTCCGGCGTCTGGTGCAGCGGATAGTCGTCGAAGCGGGTCAGCACGCGCGCTCCTCTCGTTCGCTCCGGCCCCCGACCAGGCGCCGATAGAGCGCCTCGACCTGCCGGCGCGTCTCCTCCACGCTCCCCGAGTTGTCGATCACGTAGTCCGCCTGGGCGCGCTTCTCGTCGATCGGGATCTGCGCCGCCACCCGCCGCTCGGCCTCTTCGCGCGAGTAGCCGTTGCGCTCGACCTGGCGCTGCACCTGCATCGCCGGCGGCGCGTAGACGACGACCACGGCCTCGACCCCGAGGTTGGCCCGGGACGCCGTGCCGTGGAGCCGCGTCTCGAAGAGCAGCGGGATGTCGAGCACCACCAGCGGCACGCCGCTCGCGCGCGCAGCCTCGAGCCGCCGGGCCGTCTCGCGCCCCACCGCCGGGTGCACGATGGCGTTCAGCTTGCGCCGCGCCTCCTCGTCGCGAAACACCCGCTCGCCGACGGCGGCGCGATCGAGCGAGCCGTCCGGGCGGATCACGTCCTCGCCGAAGACGGCCGCGATCTCCCGCAGCAGAGGCGCACCCGGCGCCTGGAGCTCGTGCACGATGCGGTCCGAGTCGATCACCCGCGCGCCGAGCTGCTCGAGCATGGCCGAGACCGTGCTCTTGCCCGTGCCGATGCCCCCCGTCAGCCCGATCACCCGAGTCACCGGGGCGGAGGATACGGGGACGGGGTTCAACTAACCAACTTTCTTCACCCGCGGGTGATCCTGGTTGGTTAGTTGAACCCCGTCCCCGGCTAGAGCGGCAGCTCGAGGTCGCCTTCGGCCATCACGCAGTTCTTGCCCGCGGCCTTGGCGCGGTAGAGCGCCTGGTCCGCCGCCTGGAAGAAGCGCTTGCGGCTTCCCGCGTACTGGGCGACCCCGATCGAGACGGTCACCTTGGTGAGCTGATGGGTGGAGTCGAGGATGTAGGAGCCGGCCGCCACGGCCTCGCGGACCTTCTCGGCCAGGGTGACCGCGCCGGCCAGGTCGGTGCCGGGCGTCAGCACCACGAACTCCTCGCCGCCGTAGCGCGCCAGGAAGTCGGTCTCGCGGATCGAGTCGTTCAGCACCCGCGCGATCCCCACCAGCAGCTCGTCGCCCGCGGCGTGGCCGAGCCGGTCGTTCAGGCGCTTGAAGTCGTCGATGTCGCAGATCAGCATGCAGAGCAGCTCCCCGGTGCGGCTCACGCGCTTGATCTCGCGGGTCAGGTGGTCCTGGAAGAAGCGGTGATTGTGCAGCTTGGTCAGGCCGTCGGTGATCGAGAGCTGCTCGAGCACTTCGTTGGCCCGCTGCAGGGCGTCGTTCTGCGCCAGCAGCTTCTGGTTGGCGGCCTCGATCTCGGCGCGGTGCCCGAGCAACTTGTGCGTCATCTCGTTGAAGGCGTGGGTCAGCAGCCCGATCTCGTCGCGCGATCGGGTCTCGACCAGCTCGAGCTCGAAGTCCCCCTGCGAGATGCGGCGCGCGCCTTCCGAGAGCGCCTCGATCGGCTGCACGATCGCGGCAGTCACCTGGTACGCGAGGAAGCTGAACGCGAGGATGATGCAGAGGTCGATGACGAAGACGCGCGTCACCACCGCAAACACCGGCTCGAAGGCCTTCTCGAAGGGCTCCTCCAGCAGCAGCTGCAGCGGCGAGCCGGGCAGGGCGCGCAGCGTGCCGATCATGTGGCGTCCGCCGCGCCCGGCGAACTCGACCACGCCGCGCCCGCGGAGCGCATCGAGGGACGGCGCCGCCGGCTCGCCCGAGGCGTCGTCGGCGCCCGCGCCGAGCAGCACGCGGTCGGTGGAACCGAGCAGGGCGATGCGCCCGCTCGCTCCGAGGCCGTCGCTCGCGAGCAGCGGCGTCAGGGCGTCGCGGCGCAGCGAGCCGTGCAGCCAGAGCCCGGCCGAGGCGCCCTCGCCGCGCACGGGCTGGGCCAGGACGATCTGCGTGGGCTCGCCGGCGTCGAGCAGCCAGGGGGCGCCGTCGGCCTTCAGCGCGGCCGGCGGCAACACCTCCGGCCACGCGGGTGCGCCGGCGCGCGCCAGCACCTTCCCGGCGCGGTCCGCGAGCACCGCTCCCTCGAAGCGCGCCGAGCGGCCGAGCCAGCCGGAGAGCAAGGCAGGGTCCGGAGCATCGATGCGCGACCCCGTCTCCGCCAGCTCCGCGTCGGCCTCGCGCAGCCAGGCGGTGAGGCGCTCGCTGGTGCGCTCGAGGATCGCCGGGTAGCTCGACTGGATGCGCCGCTCGAGGAACGTGTAGGTCGAGTGCACCGAGATCCAGCTCACCACGACCGCCGTGAGGGAGGTGGACAGGAAGACGACGAAGATGATCTTCGTCGCCAGACTGTTCAGCGGCTGACGGACGGGCGGCGTCGGCTCGAGCATCCGGGCGCGGGTCTCCGCCCCGAGGTATCGACCTCCCGGGAGTTGCCCTTGATCGCAACAAACGCGCGCCGGCGCTGTCTTTTCTCCGCAATTTCGCAGGGTTAGCGAAAGGCGCTCCCCCCAGGGTGGCGCGCCGGCCGGCGCCGGCGACCTAACCCCGCGACGCATCGACAAAATCCGGCCGGCGGGTTTGACCGGGCAGTGGCCCGTCCGATATATTGCCCCAGTTTTTTCGAGGGGTTACGCGCTCTCCCGCAGGCGGGCGGCCGCGCCGGACGACGGTGCGGCGCGAGGCAGGATGAACGAGACCATTCGCGGCAAGCCGGCGACGGCGCAGGCGGAGCCTACGCGCTCGTCGGGCGACGCGTGCCCGGGCGACGACGCGCTGCGCGCGCTGCGTGCCGCGATCGACCGCGTGGACGGCGAGATCCTGGCTCGACTGAACGAGCGTGCGCGGCTGGTCGAGCAGGTCGGCGAGCACAAGCGCGGCAAGGCGGCCGGTGTCTACCAGGCGGCTCGCGAGCGCGATCTGATCGCGGCCCTCGAGGCCGCGAACCCCGGGCCCTTCCCGACGCCCGCGATTCGTGCGGTGTTCCGAGAGATCATCTCCGGCACCCGCTCCCTCGAAGCGCGCCTGCGCATCGCCTATCTGGGACCGGAGGGAACGTTCTCGCACCTCGCGGCGCGCGAAACCTTCGGCAGCCAGGCGGAGTTCCTGGCCCAGCCGACGATCGCGGACGTCTTCGCGGCGGTCGAGCGCGGCGAGGCGGACCACGCGGTGGTGCCCGTCGAGAACACCACCGAAGGCGTCGTCACCCAGACCCTCGACACCCTCGCGAGCTCCGAGCTCCCGATCTGCGGCGAGTCGGTGCTGCCGATCTCGCTGTGCCTGCTCTCGCAGAGCGGGCAGCTCGAGGACGTGCGCCGTGTCGCCTCCCACCCGCAGCCCCTGGCCCAGTGCCGCGGCTGGCTCGACCGCAACCTGCCGCGCGCCGAGCGGCTCGAGCTGGCGAGCACTGTGGCCGCGGGAGCGCTGGCGGCGCGCGAGCCGGACGTGGCGGCCGTGGGCAGCCGGCTGGCGGCGGAGCTGCTCGGGCTCGCGGTGGCGGCGAACGACATCCAGGACCGGCGCGACAACTCCACCCGCTTCGTCGTGATCGGCGGCGCGCCGGCGCCGGCCAGCGGCCACGACCTCACCTCGCTGGTGTTCACCGTCCGCAAGGCGGAGGCCGGCGCGCTGCACCGGCTGCTGGCGCCCTTCGCGCGCCACGGCGTCAGCCTGACGAGCATCCAGTCGCGCCCGATGAAGGGCGCGCCCTGGGAGTACCTGTTCTTCATCGACGTCGAAGGACATCGCAGCGATCCGGCGGTGGCGGCCGCCCTCGACGAGGCCTCGCAGATCGCGAACTCGGCGCGCGTGCTGGGGTCGTTCCCGCGCGCGGCCCAGGCCGCGGCGCGCCGGGGAGGCGCCCGGTGAAGCTCGCCGAAAGCGTCAACGCGCACATCGCCGCGCTGAAGCCCTACGAGCCGGGCAAGCCGATCGAGACGCTCGAGCGCGAGCTCGGCATCGACGGCGCCATCAAGCTCGCCTCGAACGAGAACCCGCTCGGGCCCTCGCCCCTCGCCGTCGAGGCGATCCGGCGCGCCGCGGCCGGCGCGCATCGCTACCCGGACGGCGCCAGCTTCCGGCTGCGCGAGAAGCTCTCCGGCCGGCTCGGCGTGGCGCCCGGCCAGCTCGTGTTCGGCTGCGGGGCGGACGAGCTGCTCGAGCTGGTCGCGAAGGCCTTCCTGCGTCCCGGGGACGAGGCCGTGTTCGCGTGGCCCTCCTTCGCCATGTACCCGATCGTGGTGCAGGGCATGGGCGCGCAGTCGGTGCGCGTGCCGCTCGACGCCCGGCTGGTCCACGACCTCCCGGCCCTCGCGAAGGCGGTGGGCGAGCGCACCCGGCTGGTGTTCGTCTGCAACCCGAACAACCCGACCGGCACCAGCGTGGGGCGCGCCGCCTTCGACGCCTTCGTCGCGGGGCTGCCCGAGGGCGTGGTGCTGGTGGTCGACGAGGCCTACGCGGAGTTCGCCGTCCGGCCGGATTTCCCGGACTCCCTGGGCTGGCTGCCCCGCCGGCCGGGCACCATGGTGGTGCGCACCTTCTCGAAGCTCTATGGCCTGGCGGGGGCGCGGGTGGGCTACGCGGTGGCGGATCCCGAGCTCGCGGGCTATCTGGAGCGCGCCCGCCACCCGTTCAATCTCAACGTGCTCGCCGAGGAGGCCGCCCTCGCGGCCCTCGACGACCGCGAGCACGTCGAGCGCACGCTGGCGCTGGTCCACGAGGGGGCGCAGTTCCTCGGCAAGGAGCTCGCCGCGCTCGGGCTCGAGGTATGGCCGACCGATGCGAACTTCCTGCTGGTGCGCGCCGGCGCGGGCGTCTACGACCGCCTGTTGCGGGAGGGTGTGATCGTGCGGCCGCTCGCCGGCTTCGGCCTGCCCGAGCACGTGCGCATCACGATCGGCACGAAGGAAGAGAACGAGCGCCTGGTGGCGGCCCTGCGCCGGATCGGAGGGCGCCCGTGAGCCGGCCGCTCTTCCGGCGCGTGACGGTCGTGGGGCTCGGGCTCCTCGGCGGCTCGATCGCCGCGGCGGCGCGCGAGCGGCGCGCGGCCGAGTGCGTGGTCGGCGTGGCGCGGCTGCGCGAGACCGCGGCCGCCGCGCTGCGCGCCGGCTTCGTCGACGAGGCGGGGCACGAGGTGGAGCGCGGCGTGCGCGGGGCCGAGCTGGTGGTGCTCGCGACGCCCCTCGGCGCGATGCCCGAGCTGCTGCGCCGCGCCGCACCGGGCCTCGCGGAGGGCTGCATCGTGACCGACGTCGGCAGCGTGAAGGGGAGCCTCGGCGAGACGCTGCCCGGCCTGCTCCCGCCCGGCGTGCACTACGTGGGCGCGCACCCGATGGCGGGCAGCCACCGCCGCGGCCTCGACGCCGCGCGCGCAGATCTGCTGGAGGGCGCGCCCTGCGTGGTGGCGCCCGCGCCCGGCGCGCCGCCCGCGGCGACCGCCCGCGTGCGCGCCTTCTTCGAGGCGCTCGGCGCCCGGGTGCTCGAGCGCGACCCGCAGCGCCACGACGCCGAGGTCGCCTGGATCAGCCATCTGCCCCACGCGCTCGCCTTCGCCTACGCCCACGCGCTGGCCGACGCGCCCGCCGGCGCGGCCGAGCTGCGCGGCCCGGGCTTCCGCGACTTCACGCGCATCGCCTGGAGCGACCCCGAGCTCTGGGCCGAGATCCTGTGCGACAACCGCAAGGCCCTGGCCGGCCCGCTCGGCCGCGCCGCGGCCCGGCTGGCCGAGCTCGCCCGCGCCATCGAGCAGGGCGACGCCGAGGCGGTCGAACGATTCCTCGCGAACGCGCGCGAGTCTCTCGCGCGCCTCGCGGACGACGCCCGATCCGGGGGCGAGAAGCCGGAAATTCCCGCTCGAAAGGAGCACTAGGCCACCGCATGACCGATACCAACGCAACCGGCGAGAGCTTCGCCGAACTGTTCGGACAGCAGACCCGCGAGATGAAGGAGGGCGAGCTCTGCCAGGGCACCGTCACCTTCGTCGACGAAGACCACGTTCAGGTGGACGTCGGCTTCAAATCCGAGGGCCTGATCGACGCCTGGGAGTTCATGGACGACGACGCCCGCCTGCTCGTCAAGGTGGGCGACCGCGTGGACGTCCTGGTCGAGGAGATCGAAGACGACTCGGGCCGCATCGTCCTCTCCAAGGAGAAGGCCGACCGCCTGAAGATCTGGGACGACATCAGCAAGGCCTACGAGGCGGACCAGCCCGTCGAGGGCGTGATCCTCTCGCGCGTCAAGGGCGGCCTCGCCGTCGACATCGGCGTGAAGGCGTTCCTGCCCGGCTCCCAGGTCGACCTGCGCCCGGTGCGCAACCTCGAGTCGGTGATCGGCGACAAGGTCGCGTTCAAGATCATCAAGTTCAACAAGCGGCGCGGGAACATCGTGCTCTCGCGGCGCGCGCTGCTCGAGAAGGAGCGCGAGAAGCTGCGCGAGACGACGCTGGAGACCCTCTCCGAGGGCCAGATCGTCGACGGCGTGATCAAGAACATCACCGACTACGGCGCCTTCATCGACCTCGGCGGGATCGACGGCCTGCTCCACGTGACGGACATGTCCTGGGGCCGCGTCAACCACCCGAGCGAGCTGTTCCGGGTGGGCGACGAGATCAAGGTGAAGGTGCTGCGCTTCGACCCGGAGAGCGAGCGCGTCTCGCTGGGCCTGAAGCAGATCCAGCCCGACCCCTGGCGCGACGCCGCGATGCGCTACCCGGTCGGGAAACGCATCAACGGCAAGGTGGTGTCGCTCACGGACTACGGCGCCTTCGTGGAGCTCGAGCCGGGCATCGAGGGGCTGGTGCACGTCTCGGAGATGTCGTGGACCAAGCGCGTCAAGCACCCCTCGAAGCTCGTCAACGTGGGCGACCAGGTGGAGTCGGTGGTGCTCGACGTCGACGAGCACAACCGCAAGATCTCGCTCGGCATGAAGCAGATCGAGCCCAACCCGTGGAGCGTCATCGAGGAGAAGTACCCGATCGGGACGCGCGTCTCGGGCACGATCCGCAACATCACCAACTTCGGGGTGTTCGTGGGCCTCGAGGAGGGCGTGGACGGCCTGGTCCACGTCTCCGACATCTCCTGGACCGAGCAGATCAAGCACCCGAGCGAGAAGTACAACAAGGGCGACGAGGTCGAGGCCGTGGTGCTGAAGATCGACCGGGAGAACGAGAAGTTCTCGCTGGGCATCAAGCAGCTCACGCCCAACCCCTGGGACGGCATCAAGAAGAAGTACCCGGTCGGCTCCGAGATCACCGGCGAGGTCACCAGCGTCACCGACTTCGGCGCCTTCGTGCGGCTGGAGGAGGGCATCGAGGGCCTGATCTACAGCTCCGAGCTCGGGCACGAGAAGGTCGACAAGCCCTCCGACGTGATCAGCGCGGGCCAGACGGTCACCGCGCTCGTCACCAAGGTCGATCCGGTGGACCAGAAGATCTCGCTGTCGATCCGCGCGCTCACGGACAAGGAGGAGCGCCAGGCCCTGAAGCGCCTGGCGGCCGAGCAGGCCGCGAGCCAGACCATGACCCTCGGCGACCTGATCAAGGAGAAGCTCGGCAAGAAGACGGAGGACTAGGTCCGCCGGGAGCTGCCGCGGAGAGAGGGGGGGAGGACGCATGACCAAGAGCGGGCTGATCGAGCGCGTGGCCGCGCTGACGCCCCACATCTCGAAGAAGGACACCGAGGTCGTGGTGAACACGATCTTCGATGCGATGACCGACGCCCTGCGCGGCGGCGAGCGCATCGAGATCCGCGGCTTCGGCAGCTTCCAGGTCAAGGTGCGCGAGGCGCGCGAGGGGCGGAACCCGAAGACCGGCGAGGAGGTGCAGATCCCCGCCAAGCGGACGCCCTTCTTCAAGGTCGGCAAGGAGCTGAAGGAGATGGTGGACAGCGGGTCGTCGCGCGGCCCGCTGCCGCCCGACGACGACGACTCGGACGACGAGGACTGACCGCGGCGCGGGCAGGATGGGGGGCCTGCGATGAAGATGCTCCGCCGTCTGTTGACGTTGGCGCTGATGGCCGGCGCCTTCGTGGTGGCGTACCAGTTCGGGAAGAACGCCGAGCCCATCTCGGTGCGTCTGTTCGAGTGGTCGACGCCGCCCGCGCCGGCGTGGCTCGTGCTCGGCGTCGCATTCGGCGGCGGGCTGCTCGCGGCCAGCGCCCTGTGGCTCTTCCAGGTGATCCGCCTCTCCCTGCTCGGGCGCCGCTACCGCAAGGAGGTCGCCGCGCTCGAGACGGAGCTCCACCGGCTCCGCAATCTTCCCCTGGCGGCCGAAGGGGGAGCGGCCCTCCCGGCGCCGGCTGCGGTCCCGGCGGACGCGCGGGCCGAAGGGCGGCGCGGGTAGCGTCCCTTGAGTGCGCGCTGGCGCGGCCTGCTGGAGCGCGCCCGGGGCCGGCCCGGCGCGTCGAAGGACCCGGCCGCCGCGCTGCGGGCGGCGCTGCTCTGCGTGCTCGATCACGATCTCGCCGGCGCGGAAGCGCTGCTCCAGGAGCTGGTGCGCACGGACTCCCGGCAGATCGAGGCCTACCTGGCGCTGGCCCGGGTGTTCCGGCTGCGCGGCGAGATCGGCCGCGCGATCCACGTCCACCAGAACCTGCTGCTGCGCAGCGACCTCGGCGGCGGCCAGCGCGTGCACGCCCTGCGCGGGCTGGCGGAGGACTTTCGCGCGGGCGGCTTCCTCGAGCGCGCGGCCGACGGCTTCGAGCAGCTGCTCGCCGAGGCGCCGCGCGACGCCGCCGCGCTGCGCGCGCTGTGCCGGCTGCACCGCGAGGCGGGACGGCCCGAGCGCGCGCTCGAGCTCGCGCGGCGCCTGCACCGCCTGACGGGCGCCGGAGAGGAGACCCGCCGCGAGGAGGCGGAGCTCCACGTGGAGGTCGCCGCGCGCGCCCATGCGGAGGGCCGCGCCGTCGACGCGCGCCGCGAGCTGCGGCGCGCGCTGCGCCGCGACCGCCGCGCGGCCGCGGCCCATGCCCTGCTCGGCGAGCTCGAGGTCGAGCGCGGGCGTTCGAAGCAGGCGCTCGCCGCGTGGAGGCGGGCGCTGGCCCTCGACCGGCGGCGGAGCGGCGCGCTGCTCGGAAAGCTCCGCTCCGGCTTCGCGTCCCTCGGGCGCGCGTCCGAGTACGAGCCCTTCCTGCGCGATCTGGCGGGCGCCGAGCCCGCGGATCCGGAGCCGCGCCTCGCGCTGGCGCGCCTGCTGCGCGAGCGCGGCGAGCCCGAAGCCGCCGCCGCCGAGCTGCGCGCGCTGCTGGGCCAGCTTCCCGCCCACCTCGAGGCCCAGGCGGAGCTCGGGCGCTGCCTCGCGGCGGCCGGCCGCGAGGGCGAGGCTTGCGCGGCCTGGGCGGTCCTCGGCGACGCCCTTTCGCGCAGCGGCGCGCTGCGTCCGGCCGAGCGGGGCGTCGAATGACGCGCTCCGCCCTCGATACCCCGATGATGCGCCAGTACCTGGCGCTGAAGCAGCGCCATCCCGACGCGATCCTCTTCTACCGGATGGGCGACTTCTACGAGATGTTCCTCGAGGACGCCGAGCGCGCCGCGCCGCTCCTCGAGATCGCCCTCACCACGCGCGACAAGGGCAAGCCCGACGCGGTGCCGATGTGCGGCGTGCCGGTGCACGCGGCGGACGGCCACGTGAAGCGCCTCGCCGAGCTCGGCTTCCGCGTCGCGATCTGCGAGCAGGTCGAGGACCCGCGCGCCGCCCGCGGGCTGGTGCGGCGCGAGGTCGTCGAGGTCATCACCCCCGGGCTGGTGGGCGACCCCGAAGGCCTCGATGCGCGGCGCGAGGTCTGCCTGGCGGCGCTCCACGTGGGCGAGGCCGAGGCGGGCCTCGCCGTGCTGGAGGCGTCGACCGGCAGCTTCCAGGCCACCGCCTGCGAGGCCGCGGCCGGGGAGCTGCCCGATGCGCTGCTCGGCGAGCTGGAGCGCATCGACCCGCGCGAGGTGCTGCTGGCCGCCGCGCAGGCGGAGCGCCTCGGCCCGCTGCTTCGCGCGCGCTTGCCGCGCGCGGTGCTGACGCCGCTCCCGCCCGAAGCCTTCGACCCGAAGCGGCCGCCCGCCGAGCCCGACGGCTTCGCTGCCCTCGCCCACGGCGCCGCCGGGCGCGCCGCCGCCGCCGTGCTCCGCTACCTCGCCGACCACCAGCCCTTCGCGCTGCGCCAGGCCGTGCGCGTACGCGGCTACCGGCTGAGCGACACGATGGTCGTCGACGCCGCGACGCGCAGCCACCTCGAGCTCTTCGAAGGCAGCGAGGACCGCACCCGGCGCGGCAGCCTGCTCGAGCGGATCGACGAGACGACGACCCCCCTCGGCGCGCGCCGCCTGGCGCGCTGGCTCGCCTGGCCGCTGCTCGACCCGGCGGCGATCGGCGCGCGCCAGGACGCGGTGGCCTGGCTCGCGGAGCGCGACCGGCTGCGCGGGCGCCTGCGCCGGGCGCTGCGCGAGGTGCGCGACCTCGAGCGTCTGTCCGCCAAGGCGCTGCGTCCGGCGGCCACGCCGCGCGACGTCGTGGCCCTCGGGCGCTCGCTCGCGGCGCTGCGGGGCGTGGCGGAGGAGCTGGCGCGCGACGACGAGGAGCTGCTGCAGGCGGCGCCGGCGCCCCCGCCCGCGGCGCTGCCGCGGGTGGCGCCGCTCCCCGACGCCGAGCAGCTCGTCGCCGAGGCGCTGGTCGACGACCCGCCGCCGCTCCTGCGCGGCTCGCGCGGCGCCGGGGAGACGGGCTACGTGCGCGAGGGCTTCCGGCCCGAGCTCGACGCGCTGCGCGAAGGGACGCGAAAAGGGCGCGAGTGGATCGCCGGTCTCGAGGCGCGGGAGCGCGAGCGCCTCGGCGTGTCGAGCCTCAAGGTGCGCTTCCACCCGGTGCTCGGCTACGGCATCGAGATCACGAAGGCGCAGCTCGCGCGCGCGCCCGCCGAGTACGAGCGTAAGCAGACGCTCGCCGGCGCCGAGCGCTTCACCACCCCGGAGCTCCGCGAGATGGAGAGCCGCGTGCTGGGCGCGAACGAGCGCGCCGCGGCCCTCGAGCGCGAGATCTTCGAGGCGGTGAAGCAGCAGCTGCTCGCCCACGCCGGCGCCATCCAGGAGGCGGCGCAGGCGGTCGGCAGCCTCGACGCGCTGGCTTCGCTGGCCGAGGTCGCGCGCCAGGGCGGCTGGGTGCGGCCGCGGGTCGACGACTCGCGCTGCCTCTCGGTGCGGGGAGGCCGACACCCGGTGGTGGAGCGCGCGCTGCTCGCGCGCGCCGGCGGCGAGTTCGTGCCGAACGACAGCGAACTCGACCCGGCGGCGACCCAGATCCTGCTGATCACCGGCCCGAACATGTCCGGCAAGAGCACCTACCTGCGGCAGGTCGCGCTGATCGTGCTACTGGCGCAGATGGGCAGCTTCGTGCCCGCCGAGTCCGCGCGCATCGGGGTGGTCGACCGCATCTTCACGCGCGTCGGCGCGTCGGATCGGCTCGCCCGCGGCGAGTCCACGTTCATGGTCGAGATGCGCGAGACGGCGGAGATCCTCGCCCAGGCCTCGCCGCGCAGCCTGGTGATCCTCGACGAGATCGGGCGCGGCACCAGCACCTTCGACGGCCTCTCGATCGCCTGGGCGGTGGCGGAGTACCTGCACGACACGCCCGCCCTCGGCGCGCGCACGTTGTTCGCGACCCACTACCACGAGCTCGCCGACCTGGCGGCCCTGCGCGAGCGCGTGCGCAACGGCCACTTCGAGGTGCGCGAGTGGGGCGACGACGTGATCTTCCTGCGCCGCCTCGTGCCGGGCGAGGCCAGCCGCTCCTACGGCATCCAGGTGGCCCGGCTCGCCGGCCTGCCGGCGGCGGTGATCCAGCGCGCGCGCGAGATCCTGCGCGCGCTCGAGTCGGGCGAGCTGCGCATGCGCGAGCTCGCGGACGACAGCGCGGCGGCCGCGCAGCTGCGGCTCTTCGAAGGAGGCGCGCCGCCGCCGGCCCCGGCGAGCGGTCCCACCGCCGAGGAGCGCGAGGTGCTCGACGCCCTGCGCGCCGCCGACCCCGAGCACACCACGCCGATCGACGCGCTGCTGCTGCTCCAGCGCCTGCGGGCCCGGCTCGGCGGGAGCGGCTCGTGAGGGCGGCGCGCCCGGCGCTGCTGCTCCTGGCGCTGCCCCTGCTGCTGGGCGCCGACCGGCCGCCGGGCCTCGGGGACGTCGCGGCGGTGCGCCACTGGTCCTACGAGGGCTACACGCGCGTGGTGGTGGAGACCAGCCGGCCCGTGCGCACCCACGTCGAGCGGCTGCCGGAGGACCGCGCCTCGGGCCGGCCCGCGCGGCTCTATCTGGACCTCTCCGGGGTCTGGGTGGGGACGCGCTTCAGCGCGCCGATCCCGGTGGCCGACGGCCTGCTCGAGAAGGTGCGCGTCGGCCAGAACACGCTCTCGGCGACGCGCGTGGTGCTCGACCTCGAGAACTACGATCACCACCGGCTGCTCCACCTCTCGGGGCCCCCGCGCGTCGTGGTCGACGTGTTCGGCGCGCGCAGCGGCGAGAGCCGCGGCAGCGCGGACCGGCGGCTCGCCGCGCGCCGGCCGCCCGGCGCGGCGCCGCCCGGGGGCGGCCCGCGGCTCTCCGCCGAGCTGCGGGCGATCCGCACGGTGGTCGTCGACGCGGGGCACGGGGGCGAGGATCCGGGCGCGATCGGCGTCGGCGGCGTCCGCGAGAAGATCGTGACCTTGCGCATCGCGCGCGCGCTCCGCCCGAAGCTCGAAGCCCAGGGGCTGCGCGTGGTGTTGACCCGCGGCGACGACCGCACGCTCTCCCTCGAGGAGCGCACCGCCATCGCCGAGGGCGCCGGCGGCGATCTGTTCCTCTCGGTCCACGCCAACGCCGCGCCGCGCCGCCAGCTCCACGGGATCGAGACCTACTACCTCGACAAGGGCCACGAACGCCACACGCTGCGGGTCGCCGCGCTCGAGAACGGGGTGGCGCCGGCCGAGCTCGATCCCTTGCAGCGTACCCTCGCGGGGTTCCGGGTCTCGCAGACCTCGGAGCAATCCGCGATCCTCGCCGCCGCGGTGCACCGCGAGCTGGTGGGGGGCGTGCGCGCGCGGCACCCCGCTGCGCGCGACCTCGGCGTCAAGACGGGTCCCTTCTACGTGCTGTTCCTCGCCTCGATGCCCTCCATCCTGATCGAGACCGGCTTCCTGACCCACGCCGAGGAGGCGCGACGCCTGGCGAGCCCGGCCTTCGCCGAGCTGGCGGCCGAGCAGATTGCCCGCGGCGTCGAGCGCTACTGCCGCCGCCGCGGGACGCTGCTGGCCGGGAAGCTGCCGTGAGCCTGCCGCTGCCCGACGCCTACGTGCCCGAGTACGCGGGCAGCGAGCCCGGCGCGCTCCAGGAGCTCGACCAGCGCGCCTCCCAGGGCGTGCGCCGCTACCTCCAGGACCTGCGCGCGGGGCTGCTGGAGCTCCAGGCCGGCGGCGCCTCGGGCCGCAGCGTGAACGAGGCCCACTCCGACGCCGTGGATCGCCTGATGCGCAAGCTCGTGCAGCTCGCCGAGGCGCGCTGGTACTCGGAGCGCGGCGAGCTCGGCGCGCCGGCGACGCTCGTCGCCGTCGGAGGCTACGCGCGGCGCGAGATGTCCCTCTGGTCCGACGTCGACATCCTCTTCCTCCATCGCGGCGAGCTGTCGCCGATGGCGGCCGACGTCGCGCAGCGCATCCAGTACTGGCTCTGGGACGCGGGCGTGACGCTCGGCGGCGCGATCCGCAGCGTCGCCGAGAGCATCGAGCTCGGGCGCCAGGACGCGACCGTCGCCACCTCGCTGCTCACCGCGCGCTTCCTGGCGGGCGAGCCGGACCTCCTGCACCAGCTCGTCGACGCCGTGCGCGCCCGTCTGCTCACCGACGTCGGCGGCTTCGTCGCGGGACAGCGCGCGGCGCTCGAGCAGCGCCACCTGAAGTACGGCGAGTCTCTCTACCTGCTCCAGCCCAACTTGAAGGAGGGCGCCGGAGGGCTTCGCGACTACCACGCCGCGCTCTGGGTCGCCTGCGCCGTGTTCCCGCCGGTGCGCGGGCTCGAGGACCTGCTCCACGTCGGCCTGCTCTCCGAGAACGAGATGAGCGCGTTCCGCGCCGCCCTCGACTTCCTGTGGCGGGTGCGCAACGAGCTCCACGCCGTGGTCGGCCGCAAGGCGGACCAGCTCGATTTCGAGCACCAGGAGCGCATCGCCAGCCGGCTCGGCTACCCGGACGACGGCAGCGTGCTCCCCGTCGAGCGCTTCATGGGGGAGTACTACCGCCACGCGCGCGCCATCCGCACGTTCTCGGAGATCGTGCTCGAGCAGTGCGCCGCGCGCAGTCGCCCGCCCGCGCCGCCGCCTCCCGCCCGCCTCACGGAGGACGGCTTCCGGGTGGTCGGCGACCGCCTCGAGATTCCCCACGCCGCGCACCTCCGCGAGCGTCCGGTGCGCCTGTTGCGCGCCTTCCGCGTCGCCCAGGAGAACCGCGTGGCGCTCTCGCGCACCGCGCGCCGCCTGGTGGCCGACAACCTCGACCTCTGCGACGAAGCGCTGCAGCGCGACCCGGAGGCCGCGCGCATCCTGCTGGCGATCCTCGACTCCGAGCACCGCGTGATGCGGACGCTGACGGAGATGAACGAGGTCGGCCTGCTGGGCCGCTACCTGCCGGAGTGGGACCACATCTTCTGCCGCTGGCAGCACGTCATGTATCACACCTACACCGTCGACGTGCACTCGATCTTCCTGGTGGAGGAGCTGCGGCGGCTGTGGCGCGGCAAGTACGAGACCCTCCATCCCGAGCTGACCGAGATGATGCGCGCGGCGCCGGACCGGCCGGCGCTCTTCCTCGGCTGCCTGCTGCACGACATCGGGAAGGGACGCGGCGGCGACCACTCGGACCGCGGCGCGGACCTGGCCGTGCGCTGCCTCGAGCGGCTCGGCCTGCCCGAGGAACGCGCGGGACGCGTGATCTTCCTGGTGAAGCTCCACCTGCTGATGTCGAAGGTGGCCCAGCGCCGCGACCTCTCGGACCCGCGGATCATCGTCGAGTTCGCGCGGGCGGTCGGCGACCGCGAGAACCTCCACAACCTCTACCTGCTCACCTTCGCCGACATCCGCGCCTCCTCGAAGTCGGGCTGGACCGAGTGGAAGGGACAGCTCCTGCACGAGCTCTACGAGCGCACCGCGGAGTTCCTCGAGACCGGCGAGGACGACCCCCAGCGCGCCTTCGAGCAGATCGAGGAGCGCGTCGAGGTGCGGCGGCGCGGCGCGCGCGCCGAGCTCCAGAGCCTCGGGGTGGGGAGCGAGAAGATCGAGGCCTACTTCGACGACATGCCGCGCCGCTACTTCGTCGCCCACACGCCCCGGCAGATCGCGCGCCACGCGCTGGTGGTGATGGCCTTCGACCGGGAGAAGCGCTCGAACACCGCCGTGCGCGAGATGCGGGGCGGCTTCACCGAGTTCCTGCTGGCCGCGCGCGACGTGCACGGCCTCTACGCCAACGTCGCGGGGGCCCTCGCCGTCGCGGGCATCAACATCCTGGGCTCGAACGTGTACACCACCAAGGGCGGGCTGGCGCTGGAGGTCTACCGCGTCAGCACGCCGCCGGGTGGCGAGGAGGAGCGCCGGCTCGCCTGGACCTCGCTGCACCAGATCCTCGAGGCGGTGCTCTCGGGCGAGAAGTCGATTCCCCAGCTCCTGCGCGGCCGGCGCCTGCCGATCGGCGCACGGAGGCTGGCGTCGCGCGAGCCGCCGAGCGTCGAGGTCAGCAACGACGAGTCCGACTTCTACACGGTGATCGACGTGACGGCGGACGACCGGCTCGGCCTGCTCCACGACCTGGTGCGCACCATCGCCGACCACGGGCTCGAGATCTACGTGTCGAAAGCCACCACCATCCTCGACCAGGTGGCCGACACCTTCTACGTGAAGGACGAGAAGCGCCGCAAGCTGGCCGACCCGGCGCGCCTCGAAGCGCTTCGGCGCGACCTCGTCGCCGCCGCCGAAGGTCGGGCCCGCGATGCCTGAGGCGGCGCTGGCGCGGGGCGTGCGCGAGTTCCTCGAGCACGGCGCGCTGGAGCGCGGTCTCGCGCCCCGCACGCTGGAGGCGTACGGCCGCGACCTCGCGGCCTTCGCCGCGTTCCTGGAAGGCGAGGGCGTGCGCCGACCGCGCGAGATCACCCGCGGCCACGTGACGGGCTTCGTCGGGGCGCTCGAAGCGCGCGGCCTCGGGGCGCGCAGCCGCGCGCGCTCGTTGGTGGCCGTGCGGCGCTGGGCGCGCTGGCTGCTCGCCACGGGCGCGCTGGCCCGCGATCCGGTGGAGGGCGTGCTGCCGCCGCGGCTGCCCGGCCGCCTGCCGAAGCGGCTGCTGCCGGAGGAGATCGAGGCGCTGCTGCGCGCGAGCGAGCCCGCCGAGCCGCTCGGCCTCCGCGACCGTGCGATGCTGGAGGTCGCCTACGGCGCCGGGCTCCGCGTGAGCGAGCTGGTGGCGCTGCCGCTCGCCGCCCTCGACCGCCGCGCGGGCCTGCTCCGCGTGCTCGGCAAGGGCCGGCGCGAGCGGCTGGTGCCGCTGGGCGAGCCGGCCCTCGAGGCGCTGGACGCCTACCTCGAGGCGGGCCGGCCGCGCCTGCTGCGGGGGCGCGACTCGGACGCCGTGTTCCTGACGGCCCGCGGCGCGCCGATGACCCGCCAGAACTTCTTCGCGCGCCTCCACACCCTGGCGCTGCGCGCGGGCGTGCCCCGGGAGCGCGTCTCCCCCCACGCCCTGCGCCACGCCTTCGCGACCGACCTGCTGGAGGGCGGCGCGGACCTGCGCGCCGTCCAGTCGATGCTCGGCCACGCCGACCTCTCGACCACGCAGATCTACACCCACGTGAGTCGGGGACGCCTGCGCGAGACGGTGGAGACCCGCCATCCGCGCGGTTCCCGGCGCGGGCGGCCGTGAGGTCGGGCCCTCCGAAGCCCCTCGACGCGCTTCCGCAGGAGGCGCGTCCGCTGGTCGCGCGGGTGCTGGAGGCCGCCGAGCGGCGCCAGCTGGCGGTGTACCTCGTGGGCGGGCCCGTGCGGGACTTCCTGCTCGCGCGCACGCTGCGCGACGTCGACCTGCTGGTCGAGCCGCGGGGCGACCTCGGCGCTCCCGAGCTCGCGCGCGCTGCGGCTCCGCCCGGCGCGCAGGTGGTGGCCCACGAGCGCTTCGGCACGGTGCGCCTCGAAGCGGGCGGTGCCTGCCTCGACCTCGCCACCGCGCGCGCGGAGCGCTACGCGCGGCCGGGCGCGCTGCCCGAAGTGCGCCCCGGAAGCCTCGAGGAGGATCTCCTTCGCCGAGACTTCACCGTGAACGCGCTGGCCATGCCGCTGACAGCCGCCGCGCGGCGCGGGCGGCCGGCGGTGATCGACCCCTCGACGGGACTCGCGGACCTCGCGGCAGGCGTGCTGCGGGTCTTCCACGCCGGGAGCTTCCGCGACGATCCCACGCGCGCCCTGCGCGCGGCGCGCCTCGCGCCGCGCCTCGGCTTCCGCCTGGCGCGCGGCTCGGGCAGCGCCCTGCGCGGCGCGCTGCGCGAGGGCGCCTTCGGCGCCGTGAGCGGCGAGCGCTTCCGTGCGGAGCTCGAGAAGCTGTTCGCCGAGGCGCCCCTCGGCCTCGACCCGGCGCGCGCGCTGCGCCTGCTCGCGGAGTGGCACGTGCTCGGCGCGCTCGAGCCGGGGCTCGCGCTGCCGGCGGCGTGCGGCGCGCCGCTGCGTCGCCTCGGCCGCGCGGTCGCGGAGCCGCCCTGGGAGGGCGAGCGCGCGCGGCCGCTCCTCTGCGGCCTGATGCTCTGGCTCGCCGAGCTTCCGCCACCCCTCCGACGCAGCGCCCTCGCGCGCCTCGCCGTGCAGGGCGCACCCGCCGAGGCGGTGGTCGGCTTCGCGGGCCAGCGCGACGCGCTGCTGCGCGGCCTCGGTCGCAGCCGCGGTCGCGGCGCCAGCGACGCGCTGCTCGCGCCGCTCTCCGCCGAGCTCCGCCTCGCGCTCTACTGCGCCGCGCCCCCGGCGATCCGCCGCCGCATCCAGCGCTGGGCGCGCGAGGACCGCGACGCCGCGCCCCCGATCCGCGGCGACGAGCTGCTGGCCCTCGGCCTGCGCGGCCAGGCGGTGGGAAACGCGCTCGCGCGGCTGCGCGCGGCCTGGCTGGACCGCACGGTACGCACGCCCGAGGACCTCCAGGGCCTCGCCCAGGAGCTGGCGAAGCGCGGCCGGGTCGCTCATACTCGGTCCGCCTCCCCCCGAAAGCCCCGTTCCTCCGCGGAGTGAGCATGTCCACGAGTCCGCCGCCGGACCTCGCGGGAGGGAGTGTCGTCGAGGCGCTGGCCTACAGCGGTCCCGACGGCTCGCTCCCCTGCGCGATCAAGCTCGACGTCTTCGAGGGTCCCCTCGACCTGCTGCTGCACCTGATCCGCGAGAACGAGGTCGACGTCCACGACATCCCGATCGCGGCGATCGCCGAGCAGTACGTCGAGTACCTGACGGTGATGCGCGAGCTGAACCTCGACGTCGCCGGCGAGTACCTGCTGATGGCGGCGACGCTGGCCTGGATCAAGTCGCGGCTGCTGCTGCCCCCCGCCGACGGCGAGGAAGAGGAGGAGGGCGGCGATCCGCGGCTCGCCCTCGTCGCGCGGCTGCTCGAGTACCAGCGCTACCGCGAGGTCGCCGAGGCGCTCGGCCAGCGCCCGCTGCTCGGCCGCGACGTCTTCGAGGCGCGAGCCGCCGGCCCCGACCCCCGGCCCGAGAGCGAGCGCGAGCTGGACGTCGATCTGTTCAAGCTGGTGCAGGCCTTCCGAGACGTGCTGCGCCGGGCGCGGCCCGAAGCGGCGCCCCACGCCGTGGAGACCGAGCGGGTTACCGTGCTCGAGTGCATGCGCGACGTGATGCAGCGCCTCGGCGAGCGGGCGGTGCTGACCTTCGAAGAGCTCTTCGAAGGGCAGGGGGGCGCGGCGCCGAGCCGCTCGCGCCTGGTCGCGACGTTCCTGGCGCTGCTCGAGCTGGCGCGGCTCTCCGCAGTCAAGCTCTACCAGAGCCGGGCGGAGAGCGGCGTTCCGATGGGGCCGATCCAGGCTCGCGTCGCGCCGGGCGCCGCGGAAGGCGCCTGGGCCGAGCGCGTGGCGGACATCACCTGAGCCGGCGGAGGAAGACGAGTTGGAACGCGACGAGCAGAAGCGAATCGTCGAAGCGCTGATCCTCGCGGCCGGCGAGCCGCTGAGCGCCGCTCGCCTGGCGCAGGCGGTGCCTCGTCTCACGCCGGCACGCGCCCGCGAGCTGGCGCTCGAGCTGCGCGCCGACTACGAGCGCGAGGGCCGCGGCTTCGAGCTCGCCGAGGTGGCGGGCGGCTTTCAGCTCCGCACCCGGCCCGAGCTGGCGGAGTTCGTGCAGCGGCTCGAGCAGGAGCGGCCGGCGCGGCTCTCGCGCGCGGCGCTCGAGACGCTCGCCGTGATCGCCTACCGCCAGCCCGCGACGCGCGCCGAGGTCGAGCACGTGCGCGGCGTCGAGTGCGGGCCGGTGCTGCGCAGCCTGCTCGAGCGCCACCTGGTGCGGATCGCCGGGCACCGCGAGGTGCCGGGCCGCCCGATGCTCTACGGCACCACGCGGCGCTTCCTCGAGGTATTCGGGCTGGCGAGCCTCGAGGACCTGCCGTCGCTCCGCGACCTCGACGAGCTGGTGAAGGCGGCCAGCGAGGCGGGCAGCGTGGAGGTGGAGGTGGAGGCGGAAGTGGAGGCCGCGGCCCTGGAGGAGGCGGAGGAGCCCGAGGCCCCCGCCGACGCAGAGGACGAGGACCCGGGCCACCCGCCCGAGCTCCACTGAGCGCGCGCGGCGAACGCCTCCAGAAGCTCCTCGCCGCCGCCGGCCTCGCATCGCGGCGCGGCGCCGAGACGCTGGTGCGCGAGGGGCGCGTGCGCGTCAACGGGCGCGTCGCGCGGCTCGGCGAGAGCGCCGATCCGGAGCGAGATCGCATCGAGCTCGACGGGCGCCCGCTCGAGCTCGGCGAGCGCGCCTACTGGATCCTCCACAAGCCGCGCGGCGTGCTCTCCACCCGCCGCGACCCGCAGGGACGCACCACGCTGCTCGAGCTGCTTCCGCCCGAGGCGCGGCGCCTGCGGCTGTTTCCGGTGGGCCGCCTCGACCTCGACTCCGAGGGCCTGGTGCTGCTCACGAACGACGGCGCGCTCGCGCAGAAGCTGCTGCACCCCTCCTACGAGAGCGAGAAGGAGTACGTCGTCACGGTGCGCGGCGCGCCGTCGCCCGCTGCGCTGCGCCGGCTGGCCGCGGGGCTGCGTCTCGAGCCGGGGGGGCGCCCGACGGCGCCGGCGGGCGTCGCCCGGCTCGCGAGCGGCGAGCGGAGCGGCGAGGCGCGGCTCCGGATCGTGCTCCGCGAAGGGCGCAAGCGACAGATCCGCCGCAGCCTGGCGCTGCTCGGCCATCCCGTGCTGCGCCTGGTGCGCGTGCGCATCGGACCGCTCCGGATCCGCGACCTGCCGCCCGGCGCCGCGCGGGCCCTCGGCGCCGCCGAGCGCGCCGCGCTCCGGCGCTACGCGGAGCGGCAGCTCGCGCCGCAAGCTCGGGCCGCAGCGACCGAAATCCGGCCCGGCCGAGAAGCTCGCAAGCAACCTCCGCGAAAGCCCGAATCTCGTTGATTTGCTTGGCTTTTTCGAGCTAGGATGGGGGACCGAAAGCGGGTGTCCCATGCTGCAGCGGTCCTTCCGCGTGCTCCGGCTGGTGGGCGGGGCGGCGGTGCTCTCGATCTGGCTCCCGTCCCCCGCCGCGACGGCTTCGCTCACGGGCATTTGCCCGGACGGAAGCGTGTTCATCGTCCAGGATCCGTCGCAGATTCCCTGCAGCGCGGCCAAGGAGGTGGAGCCGAGCGACGTGCCGCCGCTCCGGCCCCAGTACCTGCCGAACCCCTACACCTGGCAGGTCTACAACGAGCAGCAGGACCCGAACAATCCCTACAACCTGATCGACTCGGTGCGCGACATCCGCGCGATGCAGCGGGGCGCAGCCGGCACTTCGCGCGGCGAGGCGGAGGAGCTGTCGGAGGAGGGCGCTTCGGGCTGGGACGCGGGCGACACGCCCGCCGTCTCGGCGCCGCCGCCCACCCAGCTCGCGGCGCGCGATCCGATCGGCCCGCTCGACCTCGGTCTCGGCGACCAGGAGCTGCGCGACCTCTATCAGATCGTCGAGCTCTCCCAGGAGAGCACGCCCGCCGCCTTCGAGCGCCGCACCGCCGACGGGCGCGGCGTGATCCGTCTCTCCCTCGCGCGCTCGAGCGCGTTCGAGGACCGCCTGACCGGCGCGTGGGCGAGCCGCGGCGGGCTCGGCGGCAGCCAGGTGCTGCTCTTCACCGCCGTCTCGAAGCAGCCCGAGAGCTTCCACCCGAACCTGACCTTCGTGCAGGACCACCTCACCTTCCAGCCCGACGTCCAGAACCCGCGCCAGCTCGGCATCCTCCAGGGCCGCCTCGGCGCCCTCGAGGCCGACGAAGTGGTGCTCGGCTACGTCATCCTCCCGGAGACGCTCCGCCTCGAGGAGCCGCTCGACGTCTACTGGGACGACCGCCGGCTGGCGGTGCAGTTCCCGCCCGCCAGCTAGCCGCGATCCCCCTGCTCGCGAGGGCCGGATCCGTCAGTATCTCACGGTCGTGAGATCAGGCGTCCCGGCCCGAGTGGAAGATCCGCTGTGACCCACGGCTTCGCTCCGGAGGCGGCAGTCCGCATCGCAGCGTTCGCCGCGGTGTTCGCTGGCATGGCGCTCTGGGAGACGTTTGCGCCGCGGCGTCCGCTGCGCGAGCCGAAGCGGGCACGCTGGATCGCCAACCTCGGGCTCGCGGCGTCGAGCACGCTGCTGCTGCGGCTGCTGTTTCCCGCGGCGGCGGTCGGGGCCGCCGCCGTGGCGACCGAGCGCGGGTGGGGCGCGCTCCCCTGGCTGGGCGTTCCCGGCTGGGCGGCCGTGCTGCTCTCGATCGCGATCCTCGACCTCGCCATCTACTTCCAGCACGTGGTGTTCCACGCGGTGCCGGTGCTCTGGCGGCTCCATCGCGTCCATCACGCCGACATCGACTTCGACGTGACCACCGGTGTGCGCTTCCATCCGCTCGAGGCCGCCGTCTCGATGGTCTACAAGATCGGCGTGGTCGCCGCCCTCGGCGCGCCGGTTCTCGGCGTGCTGCTGTTCGAGGCGCTGCTGAACGCGTCGTCGATGTTCAACCACGGAAACGTGCGTCTGGCGGCGGCGGCCGATCGCGTCCTGCGCGGCGTCCTCGTCACGCCCGACATGCATCGCGTCCACCACTCGGTTCGCAGCGAGGAGACCGACTCCAACTACGGCTTCTGCCTGTCGTGGTGGGATCGCCTGCTCGGCACCTACCGCGCGCAGCCGGCGGCGGGGCACGAGCGGATGACGATCGGCCTCGAGTCGCTGCAGGACGCGCGCAACCAGAGCCTCGGCTGGCTGCTCCGCCTGCCGGCCCTCGCGCCTCCCGGGCGCGGCGCCTAGCTGTCGCGGGCGAAGGTCAAGTAGAGCTGGGTGTAGTAGAGCGCGCCGCCGGGCCCGCGGGCGACACCGAGGCCCGTGCTGTTGTAGGGAGCGGCGAGCAGGTTCTCGCGGTGGACGGCCGAGTGGATCCAGCCCCGCAGGATCTCGTCGTTGGGGTTCGGCTTGTTCGTGACCCCGACGTTCTCCCCGGCCATCGCGAAGCCGTCGACGCGGCCGTCGCGCAGCCGGTCCACCCAGTTCTTGCCTTCGGGCGTCTCGTGGGCGAAGTAGCCGCGCGCGGCCATGTCCGCGCTGTGGGCGCGCGCCACCCGGTCGACGTCGGCCCGGCGCTCGAGTGCGATCTTGTGGTGCTCGGCGCGGTAGCGGTTCACCGCCTCGAAGAGCGCGGCCTCGAGGCGCGCGAGCTCGGCATCGTCCGGCGCGCGGGCCGCCGGGTCCTCGCTCGAGAAGGCGGGCGGGGCGGCGAGCGGCAGGAACACCGTGAGGCCCAGCCAGAAGCCCAGCAGGAAGGCGAAGGCGTGGGAGGGACGCGTCGGCATCAGCCTTCGTCGCCCGACGGCGGCGGCTTCGGGGCGCCCCCGCCCTCCGACCCGTCGGAGAAGCCTTCCGGCGTGCCGAGCTGCTCCTCCTCGACCAGCGGCTGCGCCGTGACCGATTCGTCGACGAGCTCGCGGCGCACCAGCTTGCCGTTCTCGAAGAAGGAGCGCGCGTCGACGAGGCCGTCGCCGTCGACGTCCTCGCTGCGCTCCCGCGCGCGCTCGGCGTCGTCGAAGAGCGTCACGCGGTCCGGGCGCCCATCGCCGTTCGCGTCCTCGACCTCGCGCCGCATGCGGCCGTCCTGGTAGTAGCCCACCCGGTCGCGGAAGCCGTCGCCGTTGCGGTCCTCCTCGACGCGCGCGAGCTTGCCCGCGCGATAGAGCGTCCAGGAGTCGGGCTGACCGTCGCCGTTGCCGTCCTGGCGCCGGCGGATCACCTCGCCGCCTCGATACTCCACCCACGAGTCGACCAGCCCGTCGACGTTGGAGTCCTCTTCCTCGTAGCTCTTCTGGCCCGTCGCGGTGTCGTAGCGGACGGTGCGGTCGACGCGCCCGTCGCCGTCCTCGTCGAACAGCTCGCGCACGAGCACGCCCTGGTCGCGGTACTGCCAGACGTCGGGACGACCGTCGCCGTTGCGGTCGCTCACCTTGTCGGCGACACCGGAGGGCGTCGGAGCGCCCGGCTGGGGCGCCGCGCCGGCTTCGGGCGCCACGCCGCGCGGCGGCACGCGCCGCTGGAGCGCGGCGAGCTCGTCGGCGATGGAGGTCGGGCGCGCGCTCGCCCCGGCGCCGGCGACCGGAGCCGCGGGCTGCCGGCTCGCCACCTGCGCAGCGGCGCCGGGCGCGGGCCGCCCGACCTGCTGCTCCAGCCGGTCGAGCTGCGACTGCTCGTAGGCCGCCTCGTAGTCCATCGGCCCGCGCGGCGCGGGCGCGTCGGGCGGCGGAGCCACCACGGGCTCCGGGTCGCCCTGGAGGGCCTCGTAGGCCTTGCGGAAGGGCCACGCCACGAGGGCGACGGGCGCGAACAGCCCCTTCAGCAGCAGGGGGTCCTGGTGGAGCTCGGTGTGCGTGACCTCGTCGATCTCCGCGCCGCCGATGAACTGGATGTTGCCGCCGCTGCCCACCGGCGGCGCCCCGGGCGCAGGGCTGCCGTAGCTCCCGCTCCCGTAGCCCTGGGAGGTACCCGGGCCCGCGCCGTAGCCGCCCCCCGAGCCGGTCCCGGTTCCGGAGCCGGAGTACGAGCCCGACGTCGAGCCCCCACCGCCCGGCGCGGCCCCGTAGACGGGAGCGGGCGCGCCGGGCTGCCCCACGCCCCGCACCGGCGTCGGGAGCGCGGGCGCGGACTGGCCCGGCATCAGGATGGTCGCGCCCACCCCGTGGTGCACGATCGGCTGGCGGTCGACGTCGTTCTTGGTGTTGGTGTAGGCGCAGCCGCTCGCCAGCCCAGCCGCCAGGGCGAGGGCGAACGACGGGTCGAGGCGTCGCATGGCCATGGGTGCCCCCTGCACACAGGTTGAACGGAAACAGGGATGCAAGAAACGTGCGCCTGTGGGGGATGATACCCCCGAACGTCCGCAGCGGGGGGCCCTGCCGCAGCTTGGGGGTCGAGTTGCCGCTCGCTGAAGCGGCGGGAGGACTCGCAGATCGTGGAAGCGGATTACCCAGGCTGAGGCGTCGGTGGGCCAGCGCCGGGCGGGTATCCTCGCGCCGTGTGCGGGCGCTACACGCTCACCGCGGCCCCGGGCCGCGTCGCCGAGCAATTCCAGCTCGCGAGCGCGTCCGGCCTGCGGCCGCGCTGGAACGTGGCGCCGGGGCAAGCCGTGCCCGCGGTGCTCCGCGGCGCGGCCGGAGAGCGGGTGCTGGCGGAGCTCCACTGGGGCCTGGTGCCGCCCTGGGCCGAGGCGCCGGACGTCGGCGCGCGGGCGATCAACGCCCGCGTCGAGAGCGCGGCCGAGCGGCCGGCCTTCCGCGAGGCGTTCCGCCTGCGCCGCTGCCTCGTCCCCGCCGACGGCTTCTACGAGTGGCGCAGCCGCGCGACGGGAGCCGAGCCGCATCACGTCGCCCTGCCGGACCGGGGCCTGTTCGCCTTCGCAGGCCTCCACGAAACCTGGCGGCGCGGAGAACGCGAGCTGCGCAGCCTGGCCATCCTCACCGGCCCCGCCCGCGGCCGCCTGCGCGAGCTCCACGATCGCATGCCGCTGCTGCTCGCGGCGGACGCCTACGACGACTGGCTGGACCCCGCCCGCCGCGACCCGGCCGCGGTCCGCGTGCTGCTCGGCTCGCCGCTGTCGGACTCGCTCGTGTTTCGCGCCGTGGACGCGCGGGTGAACGATGTCCACTTCGACGATCCGGCCTGCCTCGAGCCGAGCCGCCAGCTCTCCTGGCTCTGAGCTGGACCGCGAGGGGATTCGCCCGCGTTCCTTTTGGTACGCCCCGTCGGGCGCGGTCCGCGATCTCGACGCGCAGCGGCACGCCGGAGGCCGCGCGCGCCGGGGCCCGGCGTCACCCGCGACGCGCGGCGTCGAACCCGACGCTGGCACGCGGGCTGCACTGGGTTCGCAGCGAGGGGGATGCGGATGCTGTTTCGCAGTGATGTGTACGAGGAGGACGGGGAGCTGGTGATCGAGGTGGAGGCGCCGGGCGTGGCTCCCGAGAAGCTCGAAGTGTCGGTGGGCGAGGGCGTGCTCTGCATCGAAGCCGCGCTGCCGCGCCGGGCCGGCGGCCGGCTCTGGCATCGGCGCGAGCGCGCGGGCGGCGCCTTCCGCCGCGAGATCCCGCTGCCGGGCGAGGTGGTGGCGACCCTCGGCGACGCGTTCCTCCGCGACGGCCTGTTGCGCGTGCGCCTTCCCCTCGGCCGCCGCCGCGATGCGGACAGGGTTCGGCTGGAGCTGGAACGCGAGCAGGTGTAGGGCGGAGCCTTCTAGGGCGTTCGCCGGATTGACCCGCTGCGCCGGCCTCCCCCATGATGCCGGCACCCCCATGGCCGCTTCGATCCTCATCGTGGACGACGAGCCCCGCCTGGGCGACGCGCTGCAGCGCTCGCTCGCGATGGACGGCCACACGGCGGTGTACCTCTCGGATCCCGAGGCGGCCCTGCGCGCGCTGCGCGCGCGCGCCTTCGACGTGCTGCTCACCGACCTCGTGATGCCCGGCATCGACGGCCTCGAGGTGCTGCGGCGCGCGCGCACGATCCGGCCGAGCTGCGAGGTCGTGCTGATGACCGCCTTCGCCACCGTGGCCACCGCGCGCGCGGCCCTGAAGCACGGGGCGGTGGACTACCTGACCAAGCCCTTCTCCGTGGAGAGCGACCTGCGCCCGCTGCTCGGCGCGCTGCTCGCGACGCCGAGCTGCGACGGCGAGCCCGCGTGCAGCGAGGCAGGCCTCGCGGTGGAGGGCATCGTCGCGGCGAGCCCGGCGATGCGCGCGCTCGTCGGCAAGCTGCCGCGCATCGCCCGCTCGCGCGCCAGCGTGCTGCTGCGCGGCGAGTCGGGCACGGGCAAGGAGGTGGTCGCGACGGCGCTGCACCGCCTGTCGCCGCGCAGCGCGCGGCCGTTCGTGAAGGTGAACTGCGCGGCGCTGCCGGAGGGCCTGCTCGAGGCCGAGCTCTTCGGCTCGGCCCGCGGCGCCTACACGGGCGCCCACGCGGACCGCCACGGCCTGTTCCAGGCCGCCGACGGGGGCACCCTGCTCCTCGACGAGGTCGGCGAGCTGCCCTGCTCGATCCAGGCGAAGCTGCTGCGCGTGCTCCAGGACGGCGAGTTCCACCGCGTCGGGGAGCCGGGCCGCGCGCTGCGGGTGGACGTGCGCGTGGTGGCCGCCACCAACCGCGATCTCGAGGAGGCGGTCCGCCTGGGCAGCTTCCGCAAGGATCTCTACTACCGGCTCAACGTGGTGCCCGTCGCGCTGCCGCCGCTCCGCGAGCGGCCCGAGGACCTGGGTCCGCTGGTCCGGAACTTCCTCGCCGTGCTCGCGCCGGATCGCGAGGTCCGCCTCCAGCCGGCGGCCCGCGCGCTGCTCGAGGCCTACGAGTGGCCGGGCAACGTGCGCGAGCTGCGCAACGCCCTCGAGCACGCGCTGGTGCTCGGCGCCGGGGACGAGATCCGCGCCGAGGACCTGCCGGCGCCGGTGCAGGACGCCGACACCGCGTGCGGAGAGGAAGAGGGATCCACCCTCGAAGAGATCGAGCGGCGCTGCCTGGCGCAGGCGCTGGTGAAGACCGGCTACAACCGCACCCACGCCGCGCGCCTGCTCGGCATCACGCGCCGCACGCTGGGCTACCGGCTGCGCAAGTACGGCCTCGAGAACGAGCTCGAGGTCCTGCGGCTGGGCCAGGAGACGCGCCCGCGCGATCCCGTGCGGGTCCGCCCGCTCCCCCTCCGCGACGTCGGCTGACGGAGTTTAGAAAGGGGACGGACTTAAGAATTTAGAAACCCGCCCCGCGGGCAATTCTAAACTCTTAAGTCCGTCCCCTTTCTAAAGCTAGGAGGCGGCGGTGGGGTGGGTGAGGCCGAGGGCTTCGGCCAGGTAGGGGAGGGCCTCGTCCGTCAGGGAGAGGTCCGGGGCGAGGCGCTTGCCGAGGCCTTCGGCGGTCATCAGCGCCAGGTTCACCATGGTCATGTGACTGCGCGCCTGGATGCGGTGCCGCCGCAGGATGTCGAACAGCCGCCCGATCTCGAGGGCGAGCTGGACGTTCCCGAGGCCGCGGCGCTGGAGGCCGCCCACGAACTCCACCATCTCCCCTTCGTAGGCCGCGTAGTGCGGGGGGCGCGCGAGGGGCGAGGAGTCGTGGAAGATGCGGGCCACGGTGGCGCCGTCGCCGGTGGCGAAGGCGAACAGCATGCGCGCCGTGGTGACCCGGTCCGCGTCGTCGATCCGGCCGACCAGCCCGAGGTCGAACAGGGCGATCCGCCCGGGCGGCAGGAAGCGCATGTTGCCCGGATGGAGGTCGGCGTGCACGAAGCCGTGCAGGAAGATCATGCGGCACACGCAGCGCATGCCCGCCTGCACCACGGCCCGCACGTCGATGTCGGAGCGCTCGAGATCCCGCTCGTGCACGCCGTCGACGAACTGCATGGTGAGCACTGCGTCCGAGCAGAGCGGCGGCACCAGCTCGGGGAACACCAGGGCCGGGTCGTCGGCGAAGTTGCGGGTGAAGCGGCGATTGTTCTCGGCCTCGATGCGAAGGTCGAGCTGCTCCTCGACCGCGGCGCAGAACTGGCGCAGCGCTCCCTCGAGGGCCACCAGGCGGAGCGAGGGCACCAGCCGCTCGAGCAGTCGGCCGCTCGTCAGCAGGATGGAGCGGTCGAGCTCGACCTTCCGCCCGATGTCCGGACGCCTGACCTTGACCGCCACCGCGCGCCCGTCCGGGAGGGTCGCGCGGTGCACCTGGGCGACCGACGCGGCGGCCACCGGCTCCATCTCGAAGGAGGTGAACAGCGAGGCCAGCGGCTGGCCGAACTCCTGCTCGACGACGCGCTGCACCTCGGCCGCGGAGAAGGGGGGAACCTCGTCGCGCAGGCGCGCCAGCTCGCGGATCAGCGGCGCCGGAAGCAGGTCGTTCCGCGTGGAGGCGATCTGGCCGACCTTGATGAAGGTGGCCCCGAGCCGGGTACAGAGCTCGACCAGCGCCACGCCGAGGGCGGCGAGGCGCGCATCGCGGTCGCGGCCCGCGCGCAGCGCGCCGCCTGCGAAGGTGGTGGCGGCCACGCAGCCGGCCGCGGCGAGCTGCGCCGAGCGGAGCGCGATGCGGAGGCCGTGGCGCAGCGGCGCGCGGCTCACCGCCCGCCCTCCGGCGGGGCGCTCGCCACCGGCGCCGGCCGGTAGGCGAAGACCAGCGCCACCTCGCCCGCGACCTCGACGCGTTGCACCTCCGCGAGGCGCGAGCCCATCAGGTCGTCCAGCCCCACGTACTCCTCCACGTCTCCCGCATTCACCACCACGTAGCTCACCCCGTGATCGTCGAAGTAGCGCTCGAAGCCCGCGCGCGTCTTCGGCCGGAGCTGCACGAAGGGTGCCTGCGCGTAGTAGGCG
>Ga0209706_10000152_pt1 | contig 35259 bp, 24 predicted proteins | sample PPLLaktember2015_6_FD_187263 | JGI IMG/M metagenome (GOLD analysis project Ga0209706, IMG submission 187263) | Freshwater sediment microbial communities from Prairie Pothole Lake near Jamestown, North Dakota, USA - PPLs Lake P8 Core (1) Depth... | ecosystem: Environmental > Aquatic > Freshwater...
GCGCGCCGAAGACATCCAGCTGCGCAAGCCGCGGGTCGTGATCCCTGGCGGGCTGTCGGACGTTTGCAGCACCGACCACTACGAGCGGCTGCTGCACAGCTACGGCAAATCCTTCTTCGACTGCGCGCGCGTTTTCGCCCGCGACTTCTCCAATCCGCCCGACGTGATTGCGTTCCCGCGCAACGAGACCGACGTGGTCTCGGTGCTGGACTGGTGCGACGCGGTCGCCGCCGTGGTGATTCCCTGGGGTGGCGGATCGAGCGTGGTGGGCGGGGTCGAGCCGCCGCGCACGGACCGGCCCGTAGTGACACTGGATCTCAAGCACCTCGGCAAGGTGCTGGAGATCGACAAGACGTCGCAGGCGGCGCGCATCCAGGGCGGCACCTACGGTCCGGCGCTGGAGAGCCAGATCAAGCCGAGCGGGCTCACGCTGCGGCATTTCCCGCAGTCCTTCGAGTTCTCCACCCTGGGCGGGTGGATCGCCACCCGCGGGGGCGGGCACTACGCCACGCTCTACACGCACATCGACGAGTTCGTCGAGAGCCTGCGGGTGGTCACCCCTAGCGGCGTGCTGGAGTCGTTCCGGCTGCCGGGGTCCGGTGCGGGACCCAGCCCCGATCGTATGTTCATCGGCTCGGAGGGGACGCTGGGAATCATCACCGAAGCGTGGATGCGACTGCGCCCGCGCCCGACCTTCCGCGCCAACACGACGGCCCGCTTCAAGGACTTCTACCAGGCTGCCGAGTGCGTGCGCGCCATCTCACAGGCCCACCTCTATCCGGCCAACTGCCGGCTGGTGGATGCCGACGAGGCCTACGTCAACGGCGCAGGCGACGGCAGTCATTCCATCCTCGTGATCACCTTCGAGTCGGCGGACCGTCCGCAGGACGCCAACATGCAGCGGGCTCTGGAGATCGTGCGCGCGCAGGGCGGCGAATACGATGAAGGTGCGCTCAAGAGCGAGGACGCGCAGCGCCAGGGTGCTGCCGGTCAGTGGCGCGACGCGTTCATCCGCATGCCCTACAACCGCGAGGTGCTGACCCCGCGCGGCGTCATCGTAGAGACCTTCGAGACCGCCATCACTTGGGACCGTTTCCGCGATTTCCACGCGCAGGTCAAGGCCGCCACCGAGAAGGCCATCCAGGAGGTCACCGGCAAGCCCGGTCTGGTGACCTGCCGCTTCACGCACGTGTACCCGGACGGGCCCGCGCCGTACTTCTCGTTCCATGCAGCGGGCCATCAGGGCCGTCTCATCGAGCAGTGCTGGGCGATCAAGATCGCCGCCTCCGAGGTGCTCAACCGCCTTGGCGGCACGATCACCCATCACCACGCCGTGGGCCGCGATCACCGGCGCTGGTACGACCGCCAGCGGCCCGAGCTGTTCGCGCAGGCGATGCTCGCCGCCAAGAAGCGGCTGGATCCCAAGGGGATGCTGAACCCGGGCGTACTCTTCGATCCTGACTAGGGCAAACGAGGACCGCAAAGGCGCAAAGACGCAAAGGCGACGCAAAGGAACAAACGGTAAGCACGGCACACCTCACCCGTCGCCGTTGCCGGCCTTTCGCCGGGAGATCGTTGCTCGAGATACGTTGGGCATCTGTCGGCGGCCCAGGATGAGACCTTGTGCTGGTGCTGAGCTAACCGCCTCGGAGGCCGTGGCCGCAGCTCCGCGATGGATTCCCCTGGAAGCTCTAGCCCGGATATTTCATCGGGACGCGGATTTCTGGGTCGTTCTGGGCGAGCCAGGTCGGGCTCGACCGTCGCAGCCAATAGATCATTCTATTGGCAAGACGGGCATGCCCGAGATGGCCGTCCAGAACGACCCAGAAACCGCGTAACCCCGAAGCCAAAGTGTCCTGCGCTGCAATCATTTCGAAAGCGTTTCCTGGTATGCATCTGCAAGCGATACGGGGGTGGCCTGGTGAAATATCCGGGCTAGCTTTGCGTACCCTTTGCGTCTTTGCGCTTTTGCGGTCCTCGCTCTAGGCGGCAGCGAGGCGAAAAGGCTATATTGACCGCATGCGCCGCCTGTTTGTATTGCTGACCTTTCTTCTGCTGCCGCTGAGCGCCGCTCAGGAGAAGGCACCGGTGGTGGTGTTGACCATCAACGGGGCCATCGGTCCCGCGACCGCGGACTACTTCCACCGCGGCCTGGAGCATGCGGTAGACAAGGGCGCGCAGCTCGTGGTGCTGCAGATGGACACGCCGGGCGGGCTCGACACATCCATGCGCGCCATGATCAAGGACATCCTCGCCTCGCCGATCCCGGTAGCGGCATACGTCGCACCCAGCGGCGCGCGCGCGGCCAGCGCCGGGACCTACCTCACCTACGCCAGTCACATTGCCGCGATGGCGCCGGCGACCAACCTCGGGGCAGCCACCCCGGTGCAGATCGGCGGGATGCCCGGGCAGCCGGACAAGAAGCCAGGTGCAGAACCGGGGAAGCCCGCTGAGAAGGGCAAGGCAGCCGAGAAGCAGCAGGCCGAGCCGGAAGGCGATGCGATGACCCGCAAGGTGGTGGCGGACGCTACCGCCTACATCCGGGGTCTCGCCCACTTGCGCGGCCGCAATGCCGACTGGGCCGAGAAGGCGGTGCGCGAGGCGGTCAGCCTGCCGGCCGAGGAAGCGCTGAAGATCAACGTCATTGACCTCGTCGCCACCGATCTCATCGATCTGCTCAAGCAGGTCAACGGGAAGACCTTCGACCTGCAAGGCGCCAAGCGCACGCTCGCGACCGACGGGGCGGCCATCGTGCGAATGGATCCGGACTGGCGCAGCCGGCTGCTCGCCGTGATTACCGATCCGAGCTTCGCGTACATCCTGATGCTGATCGGCATCTACGGCCTGCTCTTCGAGTTCTACAGCCCGGGCATGATCCTGCCTGGCGTGGTCGGAGCCATCTGTCTGCTCGTGGCGCTGTATGCGTTTCAGATGCTGCCGATCAACTACGCCGGCCTGGCGCTCATCGCCGTGGGCATCGCCTTCATGGTCGCGGAGCTGTTCGTCACGTCCTATGGGGCGTTAGGGGTCGGCGGCGCGGTGGCTTTCCTCATCGGCTCGGTCATGCTGATCGAAACCGATGTGCCGGGCTACGACATTCCCTGGAGCATCATCGCCACGGTGACGGCCACCAGCTTTGCATTCTTCTTCTTCGTCATCGGCATGGCCCTGCAAGCGCGCAAGCGCCCCGTGGTGAGCGGCAGCGAGGAGCTGGCGGGGGCGCAAGGCGAGATCATCGAGCATGCGGACGGACAGTGGTGGGCACGGGTGCACAGCGAGAACTGGCGCGTGCGCAGCGAGGCCCACCTGCGGCGTGGGCAGCGCGTGCGCGTGACCGGGCGCGACGGGCTCCTCCTGACAGTGGAACCGGAAGGCAAGCAACCAGAAGGAGACTGAATCATGCAAGGTCTGGGTGGAACCATTGTCCTGATACTGATCATCGCAGCGCTGTTCTACTCCTTTCGCGTCTTGCGGGAGTACGAGCGGGGCGTGGTGTTCCAGCTCGGACGCTTTTGGAAGGTGAAGGGGCCGGGGCTGGTGATCATAGTTCCCGCGATCCAGCAGATGGTGAAAGTGGATCTGCGCACGGTCACGATGGATGTTCCGCCGCAGGACGTGATCTCCCGGGACAACGTCTCGGTGAAGGTCAGCGCGGTAATTTACTTCCGCGTCGTGGACCCGGAGCGGGCCATCATCCAGGTGGAGAACTTTCTGGTGGCGACCAGCCAGCTTGCCCAGACCACACTGCGCTCGGTGCTCGGCAAGCACGAGCTCGATCAGATGCTCGCCGAGCGTGAGAAGCTCAACATCGACATCCAGCAGGTGCTGGATCAGCAGACCGACGCCTGGGGGATCAAGGTCGCCAACGTCGAGATCAAGCACGTAGACCTGAATGAGAACATGGTGCGCGCCATCGCCCGCCAGGCGGAAGCCGAGCGCGAGCGGCGCTCCAAGGTGATCTTGGCCGAAGGCGAGTTGCAGGCGTCGCAGAAGCTTCTGGAGGCTGCGCAGACGCTCTCAGGGCAGCCGGAGGCGATGCAGCTGCGCTACCTGCAAACCCTCAACGTCATCGCCAGCGAGCGCAGCAACACCATCGTGTTCCCCGTCGAACTGCTTACCTCGCTGACGCAGGCGATCGCGAAAGGCAAGCAAGGCTAGTACAGCGACACGGCAGTTACGAAGCATCGCCCGGCAGACATGGAACATCGGCAAAGCGTACCTGTCCTCGTCCTTTCGGTTTTCTTCGTGTCTTCGTGCCTTCGTGGTGAGAGGTGGAACGAATGGGTTGAAGTACTAGTCGACCAGTGCCGTCTGTCGTCTGGTTGCGCGAGCCGCTTCCGGCTTGGGCTCGGGCCGGGGCACAATGACCACCGGCAGTGCCGCATCCGGCCGGAGGTACTTGCGCGCCACCTGGTCGAGCTCCGCCACCGTGAGCGATGCCAGCTCCTCCACGCTGGTGGTGGAGCGGGTGAGCTTGTCCGGGTTCTCCTGCGAGCCGCCGATGATGGCGGACAACAGGTAATCGTTGGTCTGCAGCAGGCGCTTGAGCTCGCTCACCACGGGGTTGCGCGCCCGCTCGAGCTCGTCCTCGGTGACGCCGTCCCGGTAGATCGCCGCGCCGATGGCGCGCATCTCCTCGGCGAGCTGGCGTGCCTTGCCGGGCGGCGCGTCGACGATGGCGTAGAGGAACCCGAACCCCGGGAACGCCTGGCTCGGCGCATGGTCGCCCCGTGCGGAATAGGTGAGACCCTGCTCGTTGCGTACGCGCTCCAGGACCCGGTTGCCGAGCACCTTGGCGAGCACGTATAGCCGCCTCACTTCACTGACGTTGCTGAAATCTGTTGTGGGCCAGTACACCGCTGCCAGGGCCTTGGGATCGACGGTGTCGTAGGAGAACTCGGTCAGACGGCGTGTGTCGGGGAAGCGTACCTCGCGCGCCTCGCCGTAGTCCCCCTTGCGGGCATCGCGCTGGGGCAGGCTACCGAAGGTCGCTGCCAGTGCCTGGATGGCAGCGTCCATGTCGAAGTCTCCGACCAGAGAGATCTCCAGATAGCCGCGCGAGAGCGGCGCTGCAAGCGCCGAGCGCAGATCCCCCAGCGTCAGCGACGCGAGAGCCGGCTGCGCCGGAATGCCGAAGCGCGGATCGCCGCCGCGCAGGAAGCGCGTCACGTCGCGCTGCATGACGCCGATCGGGGTTCGGTCGAGGCTCTGGTAGAGCTGGGGCAGCCCATTGCGGAATCGCTCCAGCGCTTCGGGCCGGTAGCCGGGCGCGACGACATAGGCGGCCATCAGCTGCAGCTGGAGCTCCAGGTCGCCCGGCACGGTGCGTCCACTCAGGACGAAAGCGTCGTCCTCGACGTCGAAATCCAGAGCTACGGTGCGCCCGGCGGTGATGCGGTTGATGTCGTCGATGCTATGGGCTTCGAGCCCCCCGGCGAGGAAGGTGCCATCGGCGAGCTGCTTGATGCCGGGCCGGTCGCCTGCCAGATCCAGCCTGCCGCCGCCGATGCGGGCGGAGACCAGAACGCTGTTGACCTCGAAGGGCGTGCGTTTGAGGTTCACCCGCACGTTGTTGGCAAAGCGCAGCTGGGTTACCTCCATCACGTCGGTAACCCGCCGCTCGACAACTGGAGACGGCGCACCGAGCTCGGCATAGGCGAACCTGGGCACGGCGTTGTCCGCGGGGGGCGCCACGGCCTGGGCGCGGCTGGCCCGATAGGCCGCCTCAATCGCGGCTTGCGCATCGTCGAGCTTGACCGGTCCGGAGAGGAAAACCAGCGGACCGCTGTCGGCCCACAGCGCGCGCAGCTCGCGCAGAGCAGTATCCGACGTGACCAGCGCCAGGATCTCCTCGATTTCGCGCAGGTCCTGGTCGGGATCGGTGAATACACGATCCTCCGTCAGGGCACGGATGAGGTTATCCGCCAGCATGGGGGACTCGCGAGTGGCGGCCCCGCGGCTGGCTTCCTGGAAGTCCGCTAGCAGGTTCTTTTTCTGCTCGTCCAGCTCCGCCGCTGTGAAGCCATAGGTCAGCGCGCGTCGCAGCTCCGTCTCCGCCACACCGAGCGCCTTGCGCCACTGGTCGGGCTGGGTGTCGAGCAACACGAAGCCGATCTGGGCGGTGCGCTGGAACTCATCGCTCTGCGCGGCACCGCCAAGGAAGCCGGCATCGGGCTTCTGTGCGAGCGTGGCGAGCCGGCGTGAGATGACGGCGTCGGCCAGATACCGATTGATCTCGCGCAGGCGGCGTGCACGCGTGTCCGGGCCCGGCTCGAACGGCTTCGCGACCGCCAGCGAAACGGTGGTGCGTCCCTCCGCCTCGTAGTGAAGGCGCGTCTCCAGGCCGCGCGGGCGGACGGTACCCGGGTCGGGCTCCTGTCCCTCCGGAGCTTGCGCGCGGAAGCTGTCGAAGTGCTTGCGGATCAGCTGGGCGAAGCTGGCGGGTTCGATGGCGCCCACCGCGATAATGGTGGTGCGGGAGGGCGTGTAGTAGCGCCGGTAGAACCCCAGCAGGCGCTCGCGTGGAGCGGTTGCGATCACCGACTCGACCCCGATAGGCCAGCGTTGGGCGGCGCGCGAGTCCGGCAGCAGGAAGTCCAGGCCAGCCTTGAAGGCGCGGTACTGCGGGGTGTCGCGCAGGCGCCTCTCGCTCAGGACGACGCCACGCTCTTTCTCCAGGTCTGCGGCCGGGATCAGCAGCTTGTCGGCTTTCTCGCGCAGAACGAACAGACTGCGGTCGAGCAGATCGGGAGCGCTGGACGGTAGCTCCAGCTTGTACACGGTGGAGTCGAAGCTGGTGCTGGCGTTGGTGTCGGCGCCGAACGCCATCCCCAATCGCTCGAGGTATTGGACAAGGTCGCCGGCGGGCATGTTCTCGGTGCCCTTGAAGGCCATGTGCTCGAGGAAGTGCGCGAGTCCGCGCTCGTCCTCCCGCTCCATCATCGACCCGGCCGCGATCAGCATGCGCAGGCTCACGCGGTCCTTTGGGGTCGCATTGGGCAACAGCACGTAGCGCATCCCGTTGTCCAGGCGGCCCCAGAGCACACCGGGGTCGGGCTGGAGGTCGGCCGTGTCCTGGGGCCAGATGGCCGTAGTCTGCGCGTCGCGCGCGGCCGCGGCGCCCGCGAACAGCAGTGCCGCGAGAAGGATGAAAAACCGAAATGCCGGCAAACGCATCACCAAGCTCACTTTCCTTTGCACTAAACGGACTATCGCGCTCACATGTTGGGGTAGTTCGGGCCGCCGCCGCCCTCGGGCACGACCCAATTGATGTTCTGCGTCGGATCCTTGATGTCGCAGGTCTTGCAATGCACGCAGTTCTGCGCGTTGATCTGCAGGCGTGGATGCTGTCCGTTGCCGTCGCGTACGATCTCATACACGCCGGCGGGGCAATAGCGTTGCTCGGGCGCATCGTACAGCGCGAGGTTCACACTGATGGGCACCGAGGCGTCCTTCAGCGTCAGATGCGAACGCTGGTCCTCCTCGTGGTTGGTGTTGGACACGAACACCGAGGACAGCCGATCGAAGCTGATCTTTCCATCCGGCTTGGGATATTGGATCGGCCTGCAGTCCGAGGCCTTCTTGAGCTGTGTGTGGTCGGGGTGATGGTGCAGCGTCCAGGGCGCCTTGCCGCGGAGCACGTAGGTGTCGAGCGCGGAGTACGCGATGCCGCCGTACAGGCCCCAGCGGAACGAAGGGCGGATGTTGCGCACGCGGTGCAACTCGTCCCAGACCCAGGTGTGCCGCAGCCGCTCCGGATAACCCACCGCCTCGGGTCCGCCGCCGGCTTCCAGATGCTCGAACACGGCTTCCGCCGCCGTCATCCCGGACTTCATTGCAGTGTGCGTGCCCTTGATCTTGGGCACGTTGAGGAAGCCCGCGGTGTCGCCTACCAGCATGCCACCCGGGAAGGTCAGCTTCGGCAGCGACTGCAGCCCGCCCTCGGAGAGGGCGCGTGCGCCGTAGGCGATGCGCCGGCCGCCTTCGAAAATGGCGCGGATCGCAGGGTGGGTCTTGAAGCGCTGAAACTCCTCGAAGGGGTTCAGGTACGGGTTCTGATAGTCCAGACCCACCACGAAGCCGACTGCCACCTGGCTGGTCTCCAGGTGATACATGAACGAGCCGCCATAGGTTGCGTTGTCCAGCGGCCAGCCCACCGTGTGAACGACCAGGCCTGCCTGGTGCCGTGCCGGCTCGACCTCCCACAGCTCCTTGATGCCGATGCCATAGGTCTGTGGATCCGCCCCGTCCCGCAGCCGGAAGCGCTCGAACAGCACCTTGGTGAGCGAGCCGCGGCAGCCCTCGGCGAAGATGGTCTGCTTCGCATGCAGCTCCATACCGGGCTGGTAGCGTTCGGTCTGCTCGCCGTTGCGGCCGATGCCCAGGTCGCCCGTGGCCACACCCTTGACGCTGCCGTCCTGGTTGTAGAGGACCTCGGCCGCCGCGAACCCCGGGTAGATCTCCACGCCCCGGGCCTCGGCCTGTTGTCCGAGCCAGCGGCACAGGTTGCCCAGGCTGATGATGTAGTTACCCGCGTTGTGCATCTGTGGCGGTGTAGGCAGGCGGACGGCGCGCGACCCGGTGAGGAACAGGAAACGGTCCTCGCCGGCCGGAGTGTTGAGCGGCGCACCCAGCGCCTTCCAGTCCGGCAGCAGCTCGTTCAGTGCGCGCGGCTCGAGGACCGCACCGGAAAGGATGTGCGCCCCGACCTCGGATCCTTTTTCGAGCACGCACACCGAGCGCTCCGCGCCTCGCTCCGCGCAGAGCTGCTTGAGGCGAATGGCGGCGGCCAGCCCCGAAGGCCCAGCCCCCACGATCACCACGTCGTACTCCATCGACTCGCGTTCCGCCACGCTGGCTGCTCCTGTGCTTGCTCCGCTAGAATCGGACCGCGGAGATGATAAACCGTTTCACCGGAGCAGAGATTTGGACGCCGCACACCAGCCCATCCACCCCGAAGGCAAGCTCGTCCACGTCGAGCGCATGCAGATGCGCTGGGGCGACATGGATGCCCTTGGCCATATGAACAACACGGTCTACTTCCGGTATCTGGAACAGGCGCGCATCTCGTGGTTCGACAGGATCGGTGCCGACTATCGCCGGCTGCCTGAGGGGCCGATCCTCGGCAGCATTGCTTGCCGGTTCATCGTGCCGATCGTCTACCCGGCCGACCTCGAAGTCACTCTGCTGGCCGGCACACCGCGTCGCAGCACATTCCCTCTGTACAGCGAGATCCGGGATGCAGGCGAGGAAGGGCGCACCTATGCGCGCGCCGAGGCAGTGATGGTTTGGATCGACTTGAAGGATGGCAAGTCGCGCCCGCTGCCGGAGTGGGTGAGGACCCTGATCGCATGACGCGTGGGGCGGAAGAGCGCGGGACGAGAACCGAGGACGTGGGACGTGGGGTGTGGCGAAGAACATCCCGCGGGTTATGCTGCGCTAACCCGCCCTACGAGCTCCCCGCCCGCACGCGGGTAGCCGAGACCCTTGCCTCACCGGCACACGCTACGTCCTACGTCCTTCGTCCCACGTCCTGTTTTCCTCCGTGTCGAACACTTGCCCGCTCGTTCCGCGGCTGTCCGGTCCCATCAGATACAGATACAGCGGCATCAACGACTCCGGGTCGGCGCGGGAATCGGCTGTCTCACCGGGATGGGTGCGCGTACGCAGGGGCGAGTTCACCTTGCCTGGCACGACGACGTTCATGCGCAGGTTCGGCAACGGCTCCCACTCCTGCGCCTGGATCGCGCTCAACGTGAGCAAGCCGCTCTTGGAGACCGCAAAGCCGCCCCAGTAGGCGGCGGGGTGCAGCGCGTGCGTCTCGGCGATAAGAACGACCGACGCGTCCGGCGAAGCGCGCAGGAGGTGGGCGCAGGCGCGGGTGAGCGCGAACGGCGCGGCGAGGTTCACGCGCAACAGGTCGAGCCAGTCCGCCAGGCGTTCGTTCTGCAGCGGCCCCAGGTGCGTGAAGTGGCAGGCGTTGTGCAGGATCCCGTCGAGCCTCGTCAGCTGTGCCTCGATCGCCTGTGCGAGGTTGTCGAAATCGCGCTCGGCCGCCTTTGCGAGATCCAGCGGCAGGATGGTGGGCTGCGGGCCGCCGGCCGCTTCGATCTCGTCGTAGACCGCTTCCAGCCGCTCCACGTCCCGCCCATGCAGGATCACGGTTGCGCCGTGGCGCGCAAAGGCCAGCGCCGCCACGCGCCCGATGCCTCGGCTCGCGCCGGTCACCAGGATCACGCGCTCTCTCAGCAGGTCTGCGCTTGGTCGGTAGCTACGAAGGTCCACGATCTGCTTGCCTCAAAGAACTCTCTAGACGTTCGCCTCTGACCGACCTAGAACCATGCGTGCGCACGCAACGCCGCTGCGCACCGCGGCCTCGAGCGTAGCGGGATACGGGCTCGCCGTGTAGTCGCCAGCGAGATATAGGCCGGGGACCGGGGTGCGCTGCGGTGGGCGCTCGACGCCGACCACGCAGGCGAAGGTCGCCCGCTTCTCCGCGATGACCCTGCTCCAGCGCGGCGCAGGCAGCCCGGGCAGGGCACGCTGCAGCTCGGCGTGGACTTCGCGCGCAAGCGCTTCCTGGTCGAGATCCTGGTGCAGGCCGCGCGCGCTGATGATCACCCCGATGAGCCCGTGCTGCCCGCACAGCCGGCCGCGGTCGAAGAGCCATTGCGCGCGCCCGCCGTCGAGCCCGAGCATGGCCTGGGGCAGGCGCACGCTCTCGGGATACTGCAGGTAGATCGAGTAGATCGGCTCGTGGCGCAGGCGCGAGACGCTGTCGCACAGCGACTCCAGCCCGGCCACGCCCGCGAGGACCTCCGCAACGCGGTACGGCGGCAGCGCACAGATCAGCTGGGCGAAACGCTCAGTGCCTTGCTGGCTTGCGACCAGGAACTCCTCGCCTTGGCGCACTACCGAGTGAACTGCACAGCCGTCGAAGACCCTTCCACCGGCGGCAGGGATGAACTGCGCGGCCGGCTCCGGGAACAGCGCGCCGAGATCTTCCGCCGGCAGAAGCAGCTCGCTGTCCTCCCGGGACCCGCTGAGGCTGTCGCGCAGCACGTTGAGGAACACCTGGGCCGAAGCTTCTGCGGGCAGCGTGTTGAGCGCCGACACACATAGCGGCTCCCACAGGTAACGCCGCGCCGGCGGACTCTGCTTGAACCGGGTGAGCAGGGCATCCACGGTCGTGTCGCCGTCCAGAGTGAAGCGCGCTGCACGCAGCTGGGACATGAACTTGGCCGCGCGCAGGCGCTGCGCAAGCGTGAGACCCTGCGACCAGAGCAGGCCCGCGGCCAGATGCAGCGGCGCGGGCAGCGGCGGCGCGCGTAGCCGGAAATGTCCCAGCACGTGCAGATCCAGCGGCTGGCGCAACAGCCCGCTGCTTCGTCCCGGCTTGACTTTGTCGATCAACCGCAGTGTCTCGCGGTAGGCGCCGATGAGAATGTGCAGGCCGTTGTCGAGCGCGAGACCGTTGTAGTCGACGCGCCGTGCCCGACCGCCGAGCGTGCGCGAGGCCTCGTAGACAGTGACGGCGAGCCCGGCGTCCGCCAGCTCGGCCGCCGCAGCGAGGCCGGCCCACCCGGCGCCGAGGATCGCGACGCGGCGTGAGGAGTGAGGGGTGAGGCGTGAGGCATCCGTCGTGAGGCGTGAGGCGTGAGGCGTGAGGCGTGGGGCGTGAGGCGTGAGGCGAGAGCCGTGAGGCGTGACGCGATTAGGCCGAGACCCGCTCCCTACGCCGGTCTCACCTTCCTGGCTATTTTCATCGCAGGGCGCAGCGGTCTGGTATGGAGGCGTTGTTACGCCTCTCGCCTCACGCCTCACGCCTCACTCTCCCGTCGCCTCACGCCTCACCCTCCTCCGGGCTCACGCCTCACGCTCCTCCCCCCCACTCCTTACGCTGTTACCTACCCACGTCTTCCACGCGATCCACAGCTTGCGCAGTGGGGTGAGTGATATGCGCTGGTTGAGCACCTTGGCGCCGGCTGCCTCGATCTCGTCGAGGAGAGTCTGGTAGATTGCGGCCATCACCAGGCCTGGACGCTGGCTCTTGCGGTCCGCGGCCGGCAGCAGCGCCAGGGCACGCGCGTAGTACCCGCGGGCGCGCTCGATCTGGAAGGCCATGAGCCGGGTGAATCTGTCGTCCTCCTTGTGCTGCAGGAGGTCGTCGCTGGCCAGACCAAAGCGCGCCAGCTCCTCCAGCGGCAGGTAGATGCGGTTGCGGCGCACGTCCTCGCCGACGTCGCGGACGATATTGGTGAGCTGAAAGGCGAGCCCCAGCGTCCTGGCATACTCGAGCGTGCGTGCGTCGGTGAACCCGAAGATGCGTGCGGACAGCTCGCCCACGACGCCGGCCACGCGGTGACAGTAAACCTCCAGCGTCGCGAAGTCTGGATAGCGGTTGTATTCGAGATCCATGCCCATGCCCTCGATGATGAGCTCGAGGCTCTCCCGTGCCAGTCCGTGCTCGCGCACCACCGGCGCCAACGCCTTGCCGACCGGGTGCTGGGGCGCGCCCGTGTAAACAGCTGCCACCTCCTGGCCCCACCAGGCTAGCTTGCCGCGCGCGACACTGGGATCGGAGACCTCGTCCACCACATCGTCCACTTCGCGGCAGAACGCGTACAGCGCGATGATCGCGCGCCGCCGCTCGGGCGGCAGGAACAGAAAGCTGTAGTAGAAGCTGGAACCGCTGGCTGCGGCCTTCTGGCGACAGTATTCGTCGGGACTCATCGGCCTCTCAGTGCGCGCAGGAGGATGTACAGCCAGTCCCCCCGCTCGAGCGTGGGCCGGTGGCGGAATACATCCCCCTGCGACTCGTGCAGCTTCCTCAGGATGCGCTCGCCGCCGAGTACGATCATGCGCAGCTCCATCCCCACGCGGCCCTTGAGCACTCGGCCCAGCGGCGCGCCTGCTTGCAGCATGCGTCGCGCACGTTCCATCTGGTGACGCATGAAAACACTCCAGGTCCCGCCGGCATCGCGCGCCGCGATCTGGCGCTCGGACACGCCGTAGCGTGTCATCTCGTCCTGCGGCAGGTAAATGCGGCCCTTCGCGAAGTCGATCTCGATGTCCTGCAGGAAGTTGATCAACTGGAGGCTGGCGCAGATCCCGTCGGAGTAGGCGAGGCTGCGTGGCCGGGTCTCGCCGAAGAGGTGCAGCAGCAGACGGCCGATCGGGTTCGCCGAGCGGCGGCAGTAGTCCATAACCTCGCCGAAGTCGGCGTAGCGCTTCTTTGTCACGTCCTGGGCGAACGCCGAGAGCAGGTCGCGAAACAGACCGGTGGGCAGGCCGTGTGCCCGGATCATCGGCGCCAGGCGTACGAACAGGGGATGCTGTGCCGCCTGTCCGGCCTCGAGGCGATCCAGCTCCAGCTCGAACTCGCGCAGACGCTCCAGGCGGTGCGTATCCGGAAAGTCGCCCTCGTCGGCGAAATCGTCCGCCTGCCGTGCGAAGGCGTAGATCAGGCGGACGGGATCGCGATAGCGCGCCGGCAGGACCCAGGAGGCGACCGGAAAGTTTTCGTAGTGGTCCACCCGCAGCGGGTCGAGGGCACCCATCGGCCGATAATAAATGGGGCGTTCTATCAGGGTGTTAGGGATGGCCGGCGGGCGGCGGGCCGGGAGCCGACCGGTGGAGTGGGTCGCCGCATTATATTAAAATGCTGGTTTGGCGAAAGTGGCGGAATTGGTAGACGCACCAGATTTAGGTTCTGGCGCCGAAAGGCGTGAGAGTTCGAGTCTCTCCTTTCGCACCAACGCCGCTGGGCAGTATGCAAAGACCTGCGCGACGGGAGTCGGACTGTCGCTGCAGCCTTACAGTGAGCCGCCAGACGCAGCGTGCCAAGGCCATGTCCGGGGTCTTCGGCGCCTCCTCCCGGGTTTCCGGTCGGAACAACTTCCACCTCAGGAATCGACGTGATGCAAGCCACAATAGAAAAAATCAGCAACCTCGAACGGCGCCTCAACGTATCCCTGCCGACGCAGGAGATCGACGCCGAGGTGCAAAGCCGCCTCAAGCGCCTGGCCCGCAACATCCGGATGGACGGATTCCGGCCTGGCAAGGTGCCCTTCCGGCTGGTGCAGCAGACCTATGGCGGGCAGGTGCGCCAGGAAGTCCTGGGCGACGTCCTGCAGAAGAGCTTCGGCGAGGCCGTGCGCCAGCAGAACCTGCGGGTGGCGGGCTACCCCCGGTTCGAGCCCAAACCGGCGCCGGAAGACAACCAGCAGGTCGAGTTCAGCGCGACATTCGAGATCTATCCCGAGGTCGGCGTGAACGACCTGGGCCAGGTGCAGATCGATCGCCCTGTGGTCAGCGTGGGCGAGGCGGAGGTGGACAAGACCATCGAGATCCTGCGCAAGCAGCGCATCCACTATCGGGAGGTGGAGCGCGCGGCGCAGGCCGGCGACAGTGTCACCATCGATTACCGGGGCACGATCGACGCGCAGGAGTTCGAGGGAGGCAGCGGCAGCGACCATAGCACGGTCCTGGGCGAGGGCCGGCTGCTGGCCGGCTTCGAGCAGCAGGTCCTGGGCGCACGCCCGGGGGAGTCGCGCGCATTTGAACTGACTTTTCCGGAGGACTATCATGGCAAGGAAGTTGCCGGTAAAACTGCGCAGTTCGAAGTAACTGTTAAACGGGTGGCCGAGCCGGTGCTCCCGGAGGTGAACGCGGATTTCGCCAAGGCACTGGGGATCGCGGACGGCGACGTGGAAAAGATGCGCGCGGATGTGAAAGGCAACCTGGAGCGCGAGGTCCGCAGGCGCAGCGATGCCCGAGTGAAGGATCAGGTGATGAAGACGCTGCTGGACAATTCCAGCATCGAGCTGCCCAAGTCGCTGGTGCAGATCGAGGTCGAGCGCTTGATGGAGGGCATGCGGCGCGACCTGGAGGCGCGCGGGCTGAAGAGCGATCAGATCCCGATGCCAGCCGAGGCCTTCGAGCCCGAAGCGAAGAAACGGGTGACGCTGGGATTGATCATCGCCGAGCTGGTCAGACGCGAGAGCCTTGCCGCGAAGCCCGACCAGCTCAAGGCGGTGGTTCAGGACTATGCGCAGAGCTACGAGAGGCCGGAGGAGGTGGTGCGCTGGTACTATCAGTCCCCGGAGCGGCTGCGGGAAGTGGAGTCGCTGGTATTGGAAAACAACGTGGTCGACTGGGTGCTCTCGAAGGTCAAAGTCGAGGACAAGCCGACCGATTTCGACGAACTGATGGGTGGCGCAAAATGAAGTGGGACAAGCAGGGAGTGGAGCCCAGCAACCTGGGCTTGATCCCGATGGTGATCGAGCAGAGTGGCCGCGGCGAGCGGGCCTATGACATCTATTCGCGCCTGCTGAAGGAGCGGGTCGTGTTCCTGGTGGGGCCGGTGAACGAGCTGTCGGCCAACCTGATCGTGGCGCAACTGTTGTTCCTGGAGTCGGAGAACCCGGAGAAGGACATCGCCATCTACATCAACTCGCCGGGCGGATCGGTGTCGGCCGGGCTCGCCATCTACGACACCATCCAGTTCATCAAGCCCGACGTGAGCACGCTGTGCATCGGCCAGGCGGCGAGCATGGGCGCGCTGCTCCTGGCGGCCGGGGCCAAGGGCAAGCGCTTCGCACTGCCCAACTCGCGCGTGATGATCCACCAGCCCATGGGGGGCTTCCAGGGCCAGGCTTCGGACATCGAGATCCACGCCAAAGAGATTCTGTACCTGCGCCAGCGGCTGAACGAGATCCTCGCCCGCCACACCGGCCAGGACATCAAGACCATCGAGCGCGACACCGAGCGCGACAACTTCTTCGGGTCCGACGACGCAGTCAAGTACGGCCTGGTCGACCAGGTGCTGGTCAGCCGCGCCGAGGTGCCCGCCTAGCCCTTCAGATCGAGCGTCCAACAACCACACAGGACCGCCTCCGTGTCAATGTCCGACAAGCCCGGCTCCGAGAAACTGCTGTATTGCTCCTTCTGCGGGAAGAGCCAGCACGAGGTGCGCAAGCTGATCGCGGGACCCTCCGTGTTCATCTGCGACGAGTGCATCGAGCTGTGCAACGACATCATCCGCGAGGAGAGCCAGAGCGATCAGGGGGCCAAGGGGACGCGCTCGGACCTGCCCGTGCCGCAGGAGATCCACGGCATCCTCGATCAGTACGTGATCGGGCAGGACCAGGCGAAGAAGATCCTGTCGGTGGCCGTCTACAACCACTACAAGCGCCTCAAGAACCTCGGCAAGAAGGACGATATCGAGCTTGCCAAGAGCAACATCCTGCTGATCGGGCCCACCGGCTCGGGCAAGACCCTGCTCGCCCAGACGCTGGCGCGGCTGCTGAATGTGCCGTTCGTGATGGCGGACGCCACGACGCTGACCGAGGCCGGTTATGTGGGCGAGGACGTCGAGAACATCATTCAGAAGCTGCTGCAAAAGTGCGACTACGACGTAGAGAAAGCGCAGCGCGGGATCGTCTACATCGACGAGATCGACAAGATCTCGCGCAAGTCCGACAACCCGTCCATCACTCGCGATGTCTCCGGCGAGGGTGTGCAGCAGGCGCTGCTGAAGCTGATCGAGGGCACCATCGCCTCGGTGCCGCCGCAGGGCGGGCGCAAGCACCCGAACCAGGAGTTCGTACAGGTGGACACGACGAATATCCTGTTCGTGTGCGGCGGCGCCTTCGACGGGCTGGACAAGATCATCCGCCAGCGCTCCGAAAAAGGCGGCATCGGCTTCGGGGCGGAGGTGCGCAGCAAGGACAACCGCAAGGACATCGGGCTCATCCTGAAGGAGGTCGAGCCCGAGGACCTCATCAAGTACGGGCTGATCCCCGAGTTCGTCGGGCGCCTGCCGGTCGTGGCCACCCTCGACGAGCTCGACGAGGCGGCGCTGATAGAGATTCTTACCGAGCCCAAGAACGCGCTGCTCAAGCAGTACCAGAAGATGTTCAGCATGGAGGGCGTCGAGCTGGAAGTGCGTCAGGAAGCGCTGCATGCCGTGGCGCGTCGCGCCCTGGCGCGGCGAACCGGCGCCCGGGGGCTGCGGTCTATTCTGGAGAGCGCCCTGCTCGACATCATGTTCGACCTGCCGTCGCTGAGCAACGTGCGCAAGGTGGTAATCGACGATGGCAGCATCACCGGCGACCAGAAGCCCCTGCTGATCTACTCGGACCAGCCCAAAGTGGCGGGATCGGCCTGAGCAGGGCTCCGGACTCCGGGCGGAAAGCCCGTGGATTCATGCACTTCCGGTGCGGCTTGAATTGGGCGGCGGACGCCCCACCTTTGTTTCTTGACGTGCCCTATCCATTTCCAGGTAAACCACAATGACTAGCATAATCTCCGGGGGCGAGACCTTTACCCTCCCGCTGCTCCCGCTGCGGGACGTAGTGGTGTTCCCGCACATGGTGATCCCGCTGTTCGTCGGGCGGCCGAAATCGATCAAGGCCCTCGAGACGGCGATGGAGGCCGGCAAGAGCATCCTGCTGGTGGCGCAGAAGTCCGCCGCAAAGGATGAGCCCGGCGCGGAGGACATGTACAACACGGGCACCATCGCCAACATCCTGCAGATGCTGAAGCTCCCGGACGGCACCGTGAAGGTGCTGGTGGAGGGCACGCAGCGCGCGCGCATTCTGATCGTAACCGACCTCAAGACCCACTACGCCGCGGACGCCACCCCCATCTCGGTGGAGGTGGAGGACGGCACCGAGCTGGAGGCCATGCGCCGCGCCATGATCTCCCAGTTCGACCAGTACGTTAAGCTGAACAAGAAGATCCCTCCCGAGATCCTCACGTCGCTGGCCGGAATCGACGAGCCGGGCCGGCTTGCCGACACCATCGCCGCCCACCTGCCGCTCAAGCTCGAGCAGAAGCAGGAGGTGCTGGAGATGTTCGACGTGCGCAAGCGCCTCGAGCATCTGCTTGCGCTTATGGAGACCGAGCTCGACATTCTGCAGGTCGAGAAGCGCATCCGCGGGCGCGTCAAGAAGCAGATGGAGAAGAGCCAGCGCGAGTACTACCTCAACGAGCAGGTCAAGGCCATCCAGAAGGAGCTCGGCGACATGGAAGAGGGCGCCGACCTCGACGAGATGGAAAAGCGCATCAAGGGCGCGCACATGCCCAAGGAGGCACGCAACAAGGCGGAGTCCGAGTTGCGCAAGCTGCGGCTGATGTCGCCCATGTCGGCAGAGGCCACCGTGGTGCGCAACTACATCGAGACGCTGGTCGGCCTGCCCTGGAAGAAGAAGAGCAAGATCAGCGGCGAGCTGACGCGCGCCGAGACCATTCTCGACGAAGACCACTACGGACTGGAGAAGGTCAAGGAGCGCATCGTCGAGTACCTCGCGGTGCAGCAGCGGGTGGACAAGGTGAAAGCCCCGATCCTGTGTCTGGTCGGTCCGCCCGGCGTTGGCAAGACCTCGCTCGGCCAGTCCGTCGCGCGCGCGACCAACCGGAAGTTCGTGCGTATGTCCCTGGGTGGCGTGCGCGACGAGGCCGAGATCCGCGGGCACCGCCGCACCTACATCGGCTCGATGCCCGGCAAGATCCTGCAGAACATGACCAAGGTGGGTGTGCGCAATCCGCTGTTCCTCCTCGACGAGGTGGACAAGATGGGCATGGACTTCCGCGGCGATCCGTCTTCGGCCCTGCTGGAAGTGCTCGACCCGGAGCAGAACCACTCCTTCGTCGACCACTACGTCGAGGTCGAGTACGACCTGTCCGACGTGATGTTCGTCGCCACCGCGAATACCATGAACATTCCGGCACCGCTGCTGGATCGCATGGAAGTGATCCGCCTGTCGGGCTACACCGAGGACGAGAAGGTCAACATCGCCATCCGCTATCTGCTGCCCAAGCAGCTGAAGAACCATGGCTTGAAGCCCGAGGAGATTGCCGTTTCGGAGAGCGCGATTCGCGACATCGTCCGCTACCACACGCGCGAAGCGGGGGTGCGGGCGCTCGAGCGTGAGATCTCGAAGATCTGCCGCAAGGTGGTCAAGTCCCTGGTGCTGAAAAAGCGTGCCACCAAGACCACGGTCAATGCCAAGAATCTGGGCAACTACCTCGGAGTGCGTCGCTACACCTTCGGGATCGCGGAGAAGCACAACCAGGTGGGGCAGGTCACCGGCCTCGCCTGGACCGAGGTGGGCGGCGAGTTGCTCACCATCGAGAGCGCGGTCATGCCGGGAAAGGGCAAAGTTGTCTCGACCGGCAAGCTGGGCGAAGTGATGCAGGAGTCCATCCAGGCGGCGCTCACCGTCGTGCGCAGCCGCTCGCAGAAGCTCGGCATCGCCGAAGAGTTCTACCAGAAGAACGACATCCACATCCACCTGCCCGAGGGCGCTACGCCCAAGGACGGGCCGAGCGCTGGCATCGGCATCTGCACTGCCATGGTGTCGGTGCTGAGCGGCATCCCGGTGCGCGCAGACGTGGCGATGACTGGGGAGATCACCCTGCGCGGCGAGGTTCTGCCGATCGGCGGGCTCAAGGAGAAGCTGCTTGCGGCCCACCGCGGCGGGATCAAGACCGTGCTGATCCCGGAAGAGAATGTGAAGGATCTCTCGGAAATCCCGGATAACATCAAGAATCGCCTGGACATCCACCCGGTCAAGTGGATCGATCAAGTGCTCGACCTCGCCCTCGAGCGCAAGCCCCAGCCGCTTCCGGAAAAAGGCGAAGAGGTCGCCATACCTCCCGTCCAGACCACCGAGGTGGTGGCTGCCATCAAGCACTGATTGCATTTGCGCCCGCAGCGTGACGCTGCGGGCGCCCTCTTGTTTTCCCTTGCTGCACTGCGAATCGACGCGCGCGCTGCATGTCATGCGCGTAGGTTCGCCGCGCCGAAACGCCCGCAACCCCGCTTGACATGGGCTTTTGGCACTTGCTATAAGGCGCGAGGGGGAGCGTCGTTTCTGTGTGTGCTCCGCGGGGCCTCACCGCGGGGCAGTGCCATTCACACAGTTCAATACTCACGTCAGGGAAGGCCTGCGCACAGGCGTGCAACGCATTGAGATTGCGCGGCGTGCCTCATGCAGCAGGGCGGCTCAACTCTAATGGAAAGGGGACGCACGTGAACAAGCAAGAACTCATCGACGTAGTCGCAAAGACGGCCGACATCTCGAAAGCGGCAGCAGGACGTGCGGTGGATGGGGCGATCGCCGCGATCAAGGGCTCGCTGAAGAAGGGACAGACCGTCACGCTGGTAGGTTTCGGGACGTTCTACGTGGGAAAACGGGCGGCGCGCAGCGGGCGCAACCCGCGCACGGGGGCATCCATCAAGATCCGGGCCGCCAAGGTGCCCAAGTTCCGCGCTGGCAAAGCCCTGAAGGATTCGGTAAACTAGCGCGCCTTTGCGGTTGCGGGGGGCCGGCTTCGCGGGGGCCGCGTGCCGTGGTGATGGTTCGGCCTGGCATAGTGCCGACTCGCGGCAGGCGGTGGCCTCGCGCGTGAGCGGAGGTCGAGCGCTTGGCGACGTCGGCAGCGACCTGCTCGCAACCGGGTTGGCGGTGCGGGGGTGCTTAGCTCAGTTGGTAGAGCGTCGCCCTTACAAGGCGAATGTCGGGAGTTCGAACCTCTCAGCACCCACCAACTGATCGGGCGCGAAGGGTTGCGCAGCGGACATGTTTCAGGCTGGGGCTGCAAGGCCGCAGCGGAAGGTGGGTTACCCTAGGTCGGGGAGTGGTAGTTCAGTTGGTTAGAATACCGGCCTGTCACGCCGGGGGTCGCGGGTTCGAGTCCCGTCCACTCCGCCAGCTTCCCAAAAGGGCGAACGCAAGTTCGCCTTTTTGTTTTCCGGCCCTCGAGGTGGTTGGTTTGCGCGCCGGCGAGCTCGTGCCGAACGCCCGACGCGCAGCTGTGTCCATGTCCATTACGTATCAGCCTGACAGAGCCTGAACATGTTCGATTTCGTCAAGAACCGCCGCCTCGTCGTCGGCGGGATCGTTGCTCTGATTTGCATCCCATTCGCCTTCTTCGGGATCGACTTCTACTTCCGCGGAGGCGATGCCGTCGATCAGGTCGCCTCGGTCGCGGGAACCAACATCAGCGGACGCGAGTACAACGAGGCGTTGCGGCAGCGCCAGGAGCAGTTGCGCCAGGCCATGCGTGGGCAGGTCGATCCGGCGATGCTGGACAGCCCTGAAGTGCGCAATGCCGTGCTCGACCAGCTGGTGAACGCGCGGGTGATGTACGCGGCCGCGTTGAAGTCTGGCATAACGGTGACCGCTGCGGAGTTGCATACGGTGATCTCCGAGATTCCGGCCTTCCGTGAGAACGGCGGCACGGGCAACTTCTCGCGGGCGCTGTACGAGTCTGCGCTGCGCAGCCAGGGCATGTCGGAACAGGCATTCGAGGCATCGCTACGCAAGGACCTGATCATGAACCGCGCCCGGCAGAGCGTGGCCACGACGGCATTCGTTCCCACGTCCGTGATGGATCGGCTGTACCGGCTGCGGGCACAAGAGCGCCAAGTGAGCCAGCTCGTGCTGGCGCCGCAACAGTTCACGGCCAAGGTCCGGATCGAGCCGGATGCGGTCAAGGCCTACTACGAGGCCAATCAGGCTCAGTTCCAGATCCCGGAGAAGGTGCGCGTCCAGTACACGATCCTGTCGTTGGAACGGGTGCAGCGGCAGGTGCAAGTGACGCCGGACCAGATCAAGCAGTACTACGAGGAACGGCGCGCCCAGTTCGAAAAGCCGGAAGAGCGGCGTGCCAGCCATATCCTCGTCACCTTGCCCGCTGGCGCTACGCCAGAGCAGAAGACCCAGGCCCGCGAGAAGGCCGACAGGCTGCTGGCTGACGCGAAGCGCTCGCCGAAGGGCTTCGCCGAGCTGGCGAAAAAGAGCTCCGAGGATCCGGGCTCGGCGATGGAAGGGGGCGATCTGGGATTCTTCTCGCGCGGCAAGATGGTCAAACCCTTCGACGACGCAGTGTTCGGCATGCAAGTGGGCGAGATCACCGGGCCGGTCGAGTCCCAGTTCGGGTTCCACATCATCAAGCTCGACGCCATCAAGCCGGCCGAAGGCCCGAAGTTCGAGGCTGTCGAGGCGGAGGTCGCAGAGGAGTTGCGCAAGGCGGAGGCGGGCCGGCGCTTCGCCGAAGCAGCCGAGAGCTTCAGCAATCTGGTCTACGAGCAGCCCGACAGCCTGCAACCGGCCGTGGACGCCCTCGGGCTGGAGCTGCAGACCAGCGGCTGGGTGACGCGCGCGGGCGGCGCGGACAACCCGCTGCTCAACAACGACAAGTTCTTGCAGGCCCTGTTCTCTGACGACGCCTTGAAGCACGAGCGCAATACCGAGGCCGTCGAGATCGCGCCCAACATGCTGGTCTCGGCGCGCGTCGTCGAGCATGAGCCGGCGACGTCGCGGTCCTTCGAGAACGTGCGGGCAGAGATCGTCAGCCGCCTGACCAACGATAAAGCGGTCGAGCTGGCGAAGCAGGAAGGCGAAGCGCTGCTGGCGCAGCTCAAGAGGGGCGAGTCGACTGGCGACGCGTGGTCTGCGCCGCAAATGGTGACGCGCGAGCGCCGGGGCGGGCTGCACCCCGAAGGCGCGCAGGCCGTATTCAGCGTCGAGACGAGCAAGCTTCCCGCCTATGCCGGGCTTGCCGCCCCGGACGGCCGCTACGTCATCTACCGCATCAGCCGGGTGGCCGATGTCGAGACGGTCGATGCCGAGGCGCGCAAAGCGCTCGCGCGACAGTTGGAGCAGGTTGCTGGAGTGGAGTCGGACGCTGCTCGGCTGAGCAGCCTCAAGCAGCGCACCGACGTCAAGGTCAATCCGAAGGCGATCGAGAAGTCGAGTTGAGGGTTCTCAACGCGACCTCTCACCACGAAGGCACGAAGACACGAAGAAAACCAAGAAGACCAAGAAGACGAGAATAGCGTCCGGTTGGTCCGGATGATATCGGGCGTACACACTCGTCGTCCGAGGCAACTCGACTGGTTTTCTGGCTGGATCCCGTTCTTGCCTTCTTCGCCAGCGGCAGGCTTGCCCTTGAAGTGGTGGCTGGTCGTCGCGCCGGATGGCGCCCCGGCCATATTCTGATCTTCTTCGTGCCTTCGTGTCTTCGTGGTGAGCGGTTGCTCGAGGGGCCTTAGTCCAGGCTGCTGGTGAACGCCGCGATATTGAACCCGGCATCCACGTGGATTACCTCTCCCGTGATGCCGCTGGCCAGGTCGCTGCACAGAAAGGCTGCGGTGTTGCCCACCTCCGCGGTAGTGACGTTGCGACGCAGCGGCGCGACCCTCTCGTTGTAGGACAGAATCTTCCCGAAGCTGCCGATCCCGGCAGCCGCCAGGGTCTTGATCGGCCCTGCGGAGATGGCGTTGACCCGGATACCCTTGGGACCGAGGCTGAAGGCCATGTAGCGCACGTTCGCTTCTAGGCTTGCTTTAGCCAGCCCCATCACGTTGTAGTTGGGCATCGCGCGTTCCGCTCCGAGGTAGCTCAGCGTCACCAGTGCAGCCTGGCGGCCCTGCATCATGGGCAGTCCAGCCTTTGCCAGCGCCGAGAAGCTGTAGCTGCTGATGTCGTGCGCGGTGCGGAACGCCTCGCGCGTGACCGTCTCGAGGTAATCGCCGGCCAGCGCCTCGCGGGGCGCGAAAGCGACCGAGTGGACGATGCCGTCCAGGCCGGTCCAGCGCTTGCCCAGATCTGAGAACAGTGCATCGATCTCCCGGTCGCTCGTTACGTCGCAGGCGAACACCGCGTCGGTGTCGAACTCGCCTGCCAAGGCGAGGACGCGGTCCTTGACCGCCTCGCCTTGGTAGGTGAAGGCCAGCTGTGCGCCCTCGCGGCGCATCGCCTTGGCGATGCCGTAGGCGATGGAGCGGTTGCTCAGCATGCCGGTTATGAGGATGTTCTTGTCCTGCATGAAGCCCATGGCTTTTCTCCGCGGCAGAGTCGGCAGCGTGGTCCTGCGCGCCGGCCGCAATTATAGCCGAGCCCTCCTGCACGGTCCGGCCGGTGCGCGATGAAGCCGCTGCGGCGTTTCGGGTAGACTCTGGCTGCCATGTCCATCCCCGCCGGCTGCGCCGCTCTCATCGCTTCGCTGTTGCTGCTGAACGGCTGCGGCTCCCCGTGGAACAACCCGTATCCGAGCACCGAGCGCGGCTCGAATACCCTCTACACCTCGTTCTCGGAGCGCCCCAAGCACCTCGACCCGGTCCAGTCCTACTCCGAAAACGAGTACGTCCTGATCGGGAACATCTACATGCCGCCGCTGCAGTATCACTATCTCAAGCGGCCCTACGAGCTGGTCCCCTACGCGGCGGCGCAGATGCCTCAGCCGCGTTATTTCGACAAGGACGACCGGCAGCTGCCCGACACCGCGCCCGCCTCGCAGATCGCCTACACGGTCTACGACATCCACATCCGCTCCGGCCTGGCCTACCAGCCCCATCCGGCCTTCGCGCGCGATTCGACTGGCCAGCCCAGATACCTGACTCTGTCGGCGCGGGATCTGCACGATGTGCGCAGCCTTAGTGACTTCGCGGAGACCGGCACGCGCGAGCTCAGTGCGGCCGACTTCGTCTACCAGATCAAACGGCTCGCGCATCCGCGCCTGCACTCCCCGATTTTCGGGTTGATGAGCCAGTACATTGTCGGGCTCAAGGACTACGCCGAGCGGTTACAGGCGGCGGCCGGCAAGACACCTCAGGAGGCCTGGCTCGATTTGAACCAGGACGAGATCAGCGGGGTCAGCGTGGTGGATCGCTACACCTACCGGATCCGCATCGAGGGGAAGTATCCGCAGTTCCTCTATTGGCTGGCGATGCCGTTTTTTGCGCCTATCCCGGTGGAGGCCGACCGCTTCTATGCGCAGCCGGGAATGGCGGAGAAGAACCTCAACTTCGACTGGTACCCGGTGGGCACCGGGCCGTACATGCTCACGGTGCACAACCCCAACCGGCAAATGGTGCTGGAGCGCAACCCAAATTTCCCCGCCGAGCTGTACCCTTCGGAGGGCGAGCCGGAGGATGCGAGCGCTGGACTGCTGGAGGACGCAGGGCGTCCCATACCGCTTATCGACCGGATCGTGTTCTCGCTGGAGAAGGAGAGCATCCCGTACTGGAACAAGTTCCTGCAGGGCTACTACGATGCATCGGGGATCACCTCCGACACCTTCGACCAGGTGATTCGGGTGAGCGGAAGCGGCGATGCCCAGCTCACCCCCGGCATGGAGGCGCAGGGGATCCGGCTGCAGACCTCGGTGGCCACCAGCATCATGTATATGGGCTTCAACATGCTCGACCCGGTCGTGGGCGGGCAGTCGGAGCGTGCACGCAAGCTCCGGCAGGCCATCTCCATCGCGATAGATCAGGAGGAGTTCATCTCCATCTTCCTCAACGGCAGAGGCATCGCGGGACAGGGACCCATTCCGCCCGGGATCTTCGGCTATCTGGGGGGTGAAGCCGGAGTCAACCGCTACACCTACGACTGGGTCGACGGCCAGCCGCGCCGCAAGCCGATCGAATTCGCGAAAAAGCTGCTGGCCGAGGCCGGCTACCCCAACGGCATCGACACCCAGACGGGCAAGCCGCTCATCATCTACTTCGACAGCACGATGAGCGGGGTGGGTGCGAAGGCGCGCACGGACTGGCTGATCAAGCAGTTCCACAAGATCAACCTGCAGCTGGTGATGCGCAGCACCGACTACAACCGCTTCCAGGAGAAGATGCGCAAGGGCACCGAGCAGCTCTACTACTGGGGCTGGAATGCGGACTACCCCGACCCGGAGAACTTCATGTTCCTGTTCTATGGGCCCCAGAGCAAAGTGAAGCACAGCGGCGAGAACGCCTCCAACTACGCCAACCCGGAGTTCGACCGGCTGTTCGAGCGCATGCGGGAGATGGACAACTCTCTCGAGCGGCAGGCCATCGTGAACCAGATGCTCGAGATCCTCCGGCACGATGCGCCGTGGGTCTGGGGCTTCCACCCGAAGGACTTCGCGCTGGCGCACCAGTGGGTGCACAACCGCAAGCCCAACAAGATGGCGCATAACAGCCTCAAATATCAGCGTATCGACCCGGCATTGCGCGAGCGCTTGCGCGACCAGTGGAATCATCCAGTGCTCTGGCCCGTGGCCCTCCTGCTGGTGGTGCTCGTGCTGCTGCTCCTTCCGGCCATCGCGGTCTACCGCAGGCGCGAGCGGGCCGCCGCCCTGATGCCGGCGGCGCAGGGACGGTAGGAGCCAGGCGCGTGGTCCACTATCTGATCCGGCGGGTGCTGTACGCGCTTCCGATCCTGATCGGCGTCAACCTCATCACCTTCGCGCTGTTCTTCTTCATCAACACCCCGGACGACATCGCGCGCATGCAGCTCGGGCAGAAGCGTGTCACGCCCGAAGCCATCGAGCGCTGGAAACAGGAGCGGGGCTACGACAAGCCCCTGCTCATCAACAGCGAGGCGCCCGGCGTGAGCAAGCTCACCGATACCGTTTTCTTCGACAAATCGGTGAGCCTGTTCTGGTTCGACTTCGGCCGCGCCGAAGACGGGCGCGACATCGGCAACGAGATCCGCACGCGCATGGGGCCGAGCCTGGCCATTGCGGTGCCCAGCTTCGTGGTGGGGCTGGCCTGCTATATCACTTTCGCGCTCCTGCTGGCGTTCTTCCGGGCCACCTATGTCGATTTCGTCGGCGTCGTGCTGTGTGTGGCCGCCATGTCGATCTCGGGGCTGTTCTACATCATCGGCGGGCAGTATCTGGTGAGCAAGCTGTGGAACCTCGTCCCCATCTCGGGCTACGCCAGCGGCATCGACGGCTGGAAGTTCGTGATCCTCCCGGTGCTGATCGCGCTGGTGGCCAACATCGGCGAGCGCGGGCGCTGGTACCGTACCATCTTTCTGGAAGAGATCAACAAGGACTACGTGCGCACCGCGCGGGCGAAAGGGCTGTCCGAAGCCCGCGTCCTGTTCCGTCACGTCCTCCACAACGCCCTCATTCCGATTCTCACCGGTGTGGTGGTGGCAATCCCGTCGCTGTTCATCGGCAGTCTGGTGACCGAGTCGTTCTTCGGTATTCCCGGGCTGGGCAGCTACACCATCGATGCGATCGAAGCGCAGGACTTCTCGGTGGTGCGCGCCATGGTGTTCCTCGGGTCCGTGCTCTACATCATCGGGCTGATCCTGACCGACATCTCCTATACCGTCGCCGATCCTCGCATTCGACTGCAGTGAGAAGCGCTTTCGACTCTGACGATGGAACTTCTTATTCAATGTTATCCGCGCGCAGGCGGGGATTCAGGAGGGCCTCAGCAGCCTGGGATCCCGCCTCCGCGGGAACGACATCGCAACACCCAATCGGCCCCTCTCTACCAGCAGTAGAGCCCTAGATGCCGTTCAAGCCCGTCATCCTCTGGACCGATGCGCTGGTCTTCCTGCTGGTCGCAGCCGTCATCGCGTTCGGCTGGTACGTGACCCGCCACGAGCACCTGATGGCGCCCTGGCGGAAGGTCATCCGCAGGCGCTACGGGATGTGCTCGCTGGTGGTGCTGGTGCCGTTCATTGTGGTGGGGCTGCTCGATTCGTTTCACTATCGGCCGCGCCTTGACGCGGCTCCTGGCGCAGGGGGTTCCAGCTACTCGGTCGAGGTCCTGAGCGTGTTCGATATGATCGCCGCGCCGCTCCGGACCAAGACTGAGCGCACTTACTCCGCACCGCTGGCCGCCTATGCCTACGCCAAAGAGAACGTGATGCTCCCCGACGGTAGCCAGACGCGCGAGTTTCCTCGCCTGACGCAAGGCGGCGCGCATCTGCAGGACCCCGCCAGCGAGCTGCTTCCCGACGTGTTGCGGCGTGCACTTGCAGGCGTCGGGCTCGCCGCGGCGGCCTGGATCGTGCTCACCATGCTGGTAGCCGCGTGGCTGGCGCAGCGGCAGGACCGCGCCTTCGGGACGGTGCTCAGCGCGATCGTGCACGGCCAAACCGAAGTGCCGTGGCGCGCCATGCTGGCAACCACAGGGATGCTCCTGCTGGTGGCCGGCCCGGTTCTGGTGCTGAGCGGTTACTACCACGTGCTGGGCACGGACAAGGTCGGGCAGGACGTCCTGTATCAGACCCTGAAGAGCATACGCACGGGCCTGGTGATCGGCACGCTCACGACACTGGTCATGCTGCCCTTTGCGCTGCTGCTGGGGATCATGGCCGGTTACTTCCGCGGCTGGGTGGACGACATCATCCAGTACGTCTACACGACGCTGAACTCCATCCCCGGTGTGCTGCTGATCGTCGCATCGGTGCTGATCATTCAGGTCCTGATGGACCGGCATGCGGACGCGTTCGAGACCGTCAGCGAGCGCGCCGATCTGCGTCTGCTGGCGCTGTGCCTGATCCTCGGCATCACGAGCTGGACGGGCCTGTGCCGGCTGCTGCGAGGCGAGGCGCTCAAGCTGCGGGAGCTCGAGTACGTCCAGGCGGCGCAGGCGTTCGGCGTGTCGGACTGGGGGATCATTACGCGCCATCTGCTGCCCAACGTCATGCACATCGTCCTGATCGCAGTGGTGATGGACTTCAGCGGGCTGGTTCTCGCGGAGGCGGTGCTGTCCTACGTGGGCGTGGGCGTGGATCCGTCCATGATCAGCTTCGGCACCATGATCAACAACGCCCGCCTGGAGCTGGCGCGGGAGCCCATCGTCTGGTGGTCGCTGGCGGCTGCCTTCGTGTTCATGTTCGCGCTGGTGTTGTCGGCGAACCTGTTCGCGGATGCAGTCCGGGATGCCTTCGATCCGCGCATCCGGACCGGCTGGGGCCTCCCGCGGTTGCGTGCCGCCGTGGCTGCGCGGTGATGGCTATGCCGGGCCCACGCGACGCTCCTCTGCTCCAGGTCGATAACCTCTCGACCTGGCTCGACACCGGGCACGGGGTGCTGCGGGTGGTCGACCGCGTCTCCTTCGACATCGCGCGCGGCGAGACGTTTGCGCTGGTGGGAGAGTCGGGCTGCGGCAAATCCATGACCGCGCTGTCGCTCATGCGACTGCTGCCCGACGTCGGCCAGGTGGTGCACGGGCGGGCGGTGCTGGATGGAACCGACCTGATGGCGTTGTCGGAGCTGGCCATGCGCAGCGTGCGCGGCCGGCGCGTGGCCATGATCTTCCAGGAGCCGGCGTTGAGCCTGAACCCGGTGATGCCGGTGGGCGCGCAGATCGAGGAGGTCCTGGCGCGGCACACGGACCTGCGAGGCAAAGCAGCGCTTCGCCGCGCCCGCGAGCTGCTCGACTGGGTCGGCATCCCGGACGCGGCCCGTCACGTCGACCACTACCCGTTTCAGATGTCCGGCGGCATGAAGCAGCGCGTGATGATCGCGGTCGCGCTCGCCTGTGATCCCGGCCTGCTCATCGCCGACGAGCCCACCACTGCGCTCGACGTCACCATCCAGGCCCAGGTGCTGGAGGTGCTGCGGCGGTTGCAGCGCGAGAGCCACATGTCGATCCTGCTCATTACGCACGACCTGGGCGTGGTGTCCGAGATGGCGCACCGCGTCGCCGTCATGTACGCGGGCGAGATCGTGGAGGTCGCGCCCCGCGAGCAGTTCTTCGGTGCGCCGGCGCATCCTTATTCGGCCAAGCTATTCGAAGCCTTGCCCGGCGTGGCCGGGCGCGACCGGCCGCTCGCCGTGATCCCGGGCACCGTGCCGCCGCTCGACCGTGCTTTCGCCGGCTGCCGGTTCGCTGACCGCTGCGACCGGGCTTGGTCGCTATGCCGTCAGCGGGTGCCACCGATGATCGACCTGGGGGGCGGACAGCAGGTGCGATGTCACCTGTACGCCGCTGATAGCGGCGTCAGGCGAGAGGCGAGAGGCGATAGGCGAGAGGGGGGCGTGGGCGATGTTGCAGCGTCAGCCCTTGTCGCCGAGGTGACCTCGGCGCCGCTACTGCAGGTCGACGACCTGAAGGTCTATTTCCCGATCCGCAAGGGCCTGTTCAAGCGCGTCGTGGGCCACGTGAAGGCGGTAGACGGGGTCTCGCTGGAGATCCCCTCGCATCGGACCGTGGCGCTGGTGGGTGAATCGGGGTGCGGGAAGACCACGGTGGGCAAGGGGATCCTGCAGCTCGTGCCGACGACGGCCGGCTGCGTGACCTTCGAGGGAAAGAACCTGTGTGCGTTGTCGCCGGCGACCCTGCGCCCCTGGCGCCGCGACTTCCAGATCATCTTCCAGGATCCCTACCACTCGCTCAATCCGCGCATGCGCGTCATGGAGATCGTGGAGGAGGGTATGGCGGCACTGGGCGTGGGCGCAAACCACGCGCAGCGCCAGGCGCGCGTGGATGCGCTGCTCGCGCAGGTCGGCCTGCAGCCGGAGATGAAGCTGCGCTATCCGCACGAGTTCTCCGGCGGGCAGCGCCAGCGCATCGCGATCGCGCGCGCGCTGGCGGTCGAGCCCAAGCTCATCATCTGCGACGAGCCCACCAGCGCACTGGACGTGTCCGTGCAGGCGCAGATCCTCAACCTGCTGAAGGAGCTGCAGCAGACCCTGGGGCTCGCCTACCTGTTCATCACCCATAACATCTCGGTGGTGGAGTTTCTGGCCCACGAGGTCGCGGTGATGTATCTGGGGCGTATCGTGGAAAAGGGTTCGGTCGAGGAGGTGCTGGGCAACCCGCGCCATCCGTACACCCGCGCGCTGCTGTCGGCGGTTCCGGTGGTGGACCGTCAGCTCAAGCGCGAGATCATCCGCCTGCAGGGCGAGCTGCCCTCACCGGCAAACCCACCGGTCGGCTGCCACTTCCACCCGCGCTGTCCCGAGGTCATGCCGATATGCCGCGAGTCTTACCCCGAGGCTACGCAGGCCAGCGCCACTCATCAGGTGCGCTGCCATCTGTGCCGGGCTTGAGGACGATCACCCGCGCGCCATCGCGCGGCGCGGCTTGTCCGCTTGGCGCCAGATGGTCAGGCGCTGGCCGACGCGCAGCCTGTCGCTGCGCAGGCCGTTCCACTTCTTGAGTTGGGACACCGAAGTGCCGTGGCGCCGGGCGATGCTGGAGAGCGTATCGCCTGACTTTACCCGGTAAACCGAACGGCTTTCTTCCGCCGGGGCCTGAAAATCCGGGCTCTTGTAGGTCTCGTCGAGATTGCTGTCGGTGCCCTCGCCCTCGAGCGGGACCAGCAGCATCTGACCGGAGCGCACCTGCTTCCGGGCGGTCAGCCCGTTCACCTCTTTCAGCCGCTGCACGCTGATGTCGAAATCCCGCGCGACCTTGTCCAGCTTCTCGCCTTTCTTCAGCTGGTAGGTTTGCCAGCTCACCAGCGGCTCATCGTTGCTCTCCAGGTTGGCCTGGAACAGATCGGCCTTGTCGACGGGTACGAGCAGCTGGGCGTTGGCGATCGGGGTGATGACCGGGCGCCGATGCCCCGGATTGAGCGAGAGGAACTCCTCCACCGGCATGCCCGCGAGCTTCGCCGCCATAGCCACATCGATGTGCGGTGGAGCCTCCACGATGGTGAAGTAGGGCTGGTTCGGGATGGGTTCCAGCTCGAATCGCAGCAGGCTGGGGTCGGCGATGATGTTCTTCACGGCCTGCAGCTTGGGGAGGTAGTTGCGGGTCTCTTTGGGTAGCTTGAGGCTGAGGTAGTTGGTGGGCTTGCGGCTCTTGCGGTTCTTGGCGATGGCGCGCTGCACGTTACCCTCGCCGCAGTTGTAGGCCGCCAGCGCCAGTTCCCAGTCGCCGAAGCTGTCGTGCAGGAACTGCAGATAGTCGAGCGCGGCTCGGGTGGCCGCGAGCACATCGCGCCGGCCGTCGTACCACCAGGTCTGCTGCAGGCCGTAGTTGCGGCCCGTCGACGGGATGAACTGCCACATCCCCGCCGCCCGCATGTGCGAGTTGGCCGACGGGTTGTAGGCGCTCTCGATCATCGGCAGAAGTGCGATCTCCATCGGCATCCCGCGCTTCTCGACCTCCTCGACGATGTGAAAAAGATAGAGGCGGCTGCGGTCGATCATGCGCCGTACGTAGTCCGGACGGTTCAGGTACCAGGCCTCATGGCGCTGCACCAGGGTGTTGTCGATCTCCTCCATGGCGAAACCGGCGCGGATGCGGTCCCACAGATCGCCTTGGTCGTCTTCAGCCTCCTCCGGGGTCGAGTCGACCAGTTGTTCGCCTGTGTCATCGACCTCGGCTTCGGGGGGCAGATCGGTGCTGACCGGAATGGGCTCCTCCGCGCTCGGCTGCACCGCCGGGGAGGGAGGGGCGTGGACGGTTATCCAGGGAGTGAGCAGGGCGCCGTCGGCGAGTGCTGCGCCTGGGAGTACCAGAGCGGCTGCCGCGAGCCAGCGGGAAAGGATCATTCGCAGTGTCATGTTCGCTTGGTTGGTGGTCGCTGCGACGTCGTAATCCTAGTCCGAGAACATCAGTCAGGTCAAGGACTTATTTCATGATTTTGACACGAATGTCAAAGCTTTTGCACACCTGCTGGCGCATGCAAGAAGCAAGCCCCGGAGGAAGGATTGCACCGATTCGCAGCCGCTGCGCCGTACCGCTGCAGGGACGTCCACTTGCCGGCGGTCAACAAGAAGCGCACGAATGCGTCGTGCGCGGCTTGCCCTTGCCCAAGCGCTGGGACAGGTCGGCGCAGACCTGGGTTGTCCCGATTCCGGCCACGTGAAGCGGACGTGTGTGCCCCGGGGCTTACCCGGGAACAGTCGGCGGCGGCCCGCGCCGAGCAGCGCGTCGCCACAGCACAGCGGGTTTCCCGCATAATTGGCGAAGTGTCCATGGCAGATGCTGGTTGGGAGCTGGCGCCGATGTCAAACCTGATGGACGACCCACTGACGCCCGATTGGTTCGAGACGCCGCTGGGGACGTACTTGCTCGCGGCCGAGCAGGCCTACTTCGACGCGGAAGTCGTGGACGTGTTCGGCTTCAACGCCTTCCAGCTCGGGTTCACCCGTTTCGACTTCCTGCGTGCCAACCGCATGCCGTTCCGCTGCCGGGTGGGGGACAACGGACCGGTGCGCATCCGTGCCGATACGACCCAGCTTCCGATCCTGAGCAACTGCGCGGATCTAGTCCTGATGCCGCATGTGCTGGAGTTCAGCGACAACCCGCACCAGGTGCTGCGCGAGGTGTCGCGTATTCTCATGCCCGAGGGGCACGTGATCGTGGCGGGCTTCAATCCATGGAGCCCATGGGGGCTGCGGCGCTATTTCGGCCGCGATCGCGAGGAGTTCCCCTGGCGCGGGCAGTTCATCGCCCTGCCACGGCTGAAGGACTGGATGGCGCTGCTCGGGATCGAGATTGCCGGCGGGCGCATGTGCTGCTACGTGCCCCCCGTGCGGACCGAGAAGTGGCTGCGACGGGTCGGCTTCCTCGAGGCTGCCGGCGATCGCTGGTGGCCGTTCGGCGGCGGTGTGTATTTTCTGCATGGCGTGAAGCGGGTCCACGGCATGCGCGTCATCACACCGCAGTGGAAGCGCAGCACCGCCAAGAGCAAGAGCCTGGCGCCCGTGCCGCAACGGGTGCGTGAGGATGACCAGCTGGTGGCGCGCAGGCGCGACGACGGGCGCCCGAAACAGTGACCGTCGAGGTCTTCACGGACGGGGCCTGTAAGGGCAATCCAGGCCCCGGAGGGTGGGGCGCGGTCCTGCGTCTGGGTGCGCACGTCAAGGAGTTGCACGGCGGCGAGCCCCATACCACCAACAACCGCATGGAGCTGATCGCCGTAATCCGCGCGCTGGAGGCGCTGACCCGGCCCTGCAAAGTGCGGCTGCACACCGACTCCCAATACGTCCAGAAGGGCATCAGCGCGTGGATCCACGACTGGAAGCGGCGCGGCTGGAAGACGGCGGACAAGAAAGCGGTGAAGAACGTAGATCTGTGGCAGCAGCTCGATGCCCTGCAGGCGCAACACGAGATCGAGTGGATCTGGGTGAAGGGCCATGCCGGGCATCCGGGCAACGAGCGCGCGGACGAGCTGGCCAATCTTGGCGTTGCGCAGGTCGGTCGCGGCACTCTCGTCTAGAACCGTAGACTGCCTCTCACCACGAAGACACGAAGACACGAAGGCACGAAGAATGGCGGGCGTGTGCTGCGGGAGCACTTGCGGCGGAGGCAGCGTCTGAACTCTGGCTGGACCCGAAAGAAGACGCGAACGAGAAGTCTTGCGAACGTGAGGGCAGGGCGACAAAGGGTGACGGAACGCATCACAGCAAGAAGAGGGGTGTTCTTCGTGTCTTCGTGCCTTCGTGGTGAGCGGTTCGGAACTGACCGTCAGCAGCGATGACGCGACAAATCGTCCTAGATACCGAAACCACCGGCCTGGAAGTCGCGCAGGGCCACCGCATCATCGAGATCGCGGGGGTGGAGATCGTCAACCGGCGCCTGACGGGCAACCGCTTCCACTGCTACGTCAACCCGGAGAGGGAGATCGACCCGGGCGCGCTGGAAGTACATGGATTGAGCACCGAGTTCCTGCAGGACAAGCCGCGGTTCCGGGAAGTGGCCGTGGAGCTCCTCGAGTTCGTCCGCGGCGCCGAGCTGATCATCCATAACGCGCCATTCGACGTCGGCTTTCTCGACCACGAGCTGCGGCAGATGTACCTGCAGCCCATAGGGGAGCACTGCCCGCAGATCACCGATACGCTGCGCATGGCGCGGGACCTGCACCCCGGGAAGCGCAACGGCCTGGACGCCCTGTGCGAGCGGTACCAGGTGGACAACTCCGCGCGCACGCTGCACGGCGCGCTCCTCGATGCCGAGCTGCTCGCAGAGGTTTATCTGGCCATGACCCGGGGCCAGGAGACGCTCGTCATGGACCTCGCCCCGGCCAGGCGCGGCGCAGGTGAGGTGGAGGTGGACCTCTCCACCATTCAGCTGGTGGTGTTGCCGGCCACGGCAGAGGAACTGGCCGCCCACCAGCAGCAGCTCGACGCCATCGACAAGGCTGCGAAGGCGGGGTGCCTGTGGAAGCGCCTCGAGGCCGCTGCGATTCTTGCTGGCAGCTCGCCAGGCTAACTACGACTACCTCTCACCACGAAGACACGAAGACACGAAGAAAACCTCGATATGTGTTCTTATGTGTTCTGACAAGTCATGAATCTCGGCTCCTCATCGGGGCTGCAGAGCGCAATCCGGAAGCCGGCTGCTATCGAGGGCAGCACCCGACACCCATAGAGTAACCTCCATGTGGGTCGTTCTTCGGTTTTCTTCGTGCCTTCGTGTCTTCGTGGTGAGGGCTAGCCCGGATATTTCACCGGGCCACCCCCGTATTGCTTGCAGATGCACACCAGCAAAAGCTTTCGAGATGATTGCAGGGCAGGACACTTTGGCTTTGGGGTTACGCGGTTTCTGGCTCGTTC
>Ga0209706_10000155_pt1 | contig 34939 bp, 32 predicted proteins | sample PPLLaktember2015_6_FD_187263 | JGI IMG/M metagenome (GOLD analysis project Ga0209706, IMG submission 187263) | Freshwater sediment microbial communities from Prairie Pothole Lake near Jamestown, North Dakota, USA - PPLs Lake P8 Core (1) Depth... | ecosystem: Environmental > Aquatic > Freshwater...
GCTTCACCGTGACGTACCGGCTTCCCTGCTGCTGGTAGTAGCTCCCGTTCGGTGCGTAGTAGTACGGCGCGCCCTCGACGTACACGGTCGTCGTCTGCGGCGGAAGGCTCGCCTTCGCGACGCCGTACCCGAGCATCGCTCCGACTGCGGCGCCGGCCAATGCGGCGCCGGCGTCGCTCCCGCCGTAGTAGCCGCCGTGATACCCGCCGTAGTACGGGGCGTAGTGGTCGTAGTGGTCGTTCCATTGGTTCTGGTAGCTGTCCTGGAGATGATCCTGCTGCGCATACCGCTGCTGCTGCGTGTACCGCTGCTGCTGCTGGCTCGAGGACTGCATCGACTGCGCCGTGCTCTCGCGCGACGACTGCATCGACTCCGCGCTGCTCTGGCGCCCCGACTGGCGCTCGCCGGCGTCCTCCCGGTTGCTCGACGCCGAGGACGAGCTGCCGTGGCTCGCGCCCCAGCCCGAGCCGCCACCACCGCCCGAGCGATCACCGCCCCCGCCGCCCGAGCTGTGGCTGCCGCCGACGCTTCCGAAGCCGCCGCCGCCACCCCAGCTGCGGCCGCCGCCCCCGCCGAAGCCCCCGCGGCCGCCGCCGAAGCCGCCGCCGCCGAAGCCACGCGCCGAAGCGCCGAGCGGCGCGCAGACGAGCAACACCGCAGTGAACAGCGCGAGCTGCCTTCTCATCGCGCGCCCGCCTTCTTCGTCTCCGCCTGCTTCGCGTCCGGTGCGGTCGCGGGTGCGACGGCGAGGAGGTCGATCTTCACCGCATCCGCCGGGATCAAGGGCTCGAAGGTCCCGTCGGCGAGACGCGTGTCGAGCTCCCAGTGGGAGAGCCGCGCCTCGAACTGCGGCTGCGACGGCAGGCGCTTGTACGTGATGAGGACTTTGCGCGGCACGAGCTGGGTCCCGTCCTCGACCCAGATCTGCCAGTCGATGTCCGGCTGCACGAAGGCGAGGTGGTGCGTGCGGACGCCGTCGACGACGTGCTGGCCGGCGTAGATCCCGAATACGGTCCCCTTCATCAGGACCGCGTAGGGGTCGCTGTACAACAGATCGGAGAGGGGCGGCTGGAAGCCGTTCTCCGCCAGCAGCCGGTCGAGGACGGCGTCGATCTGCGGCGGCATCGCCTCGGCCGCGTACACGCCCGCGCCGTCGTCGAGCAGCGTGAGCTGCTTGCCGTCGTACCACAGGCGCCTCGCGCCCTCGTCACCTTCGTACTGGGAATAGACGCGGTCGGGGCGCCGCACGGCGGTGTCCTGCACGGCCGAGAGCTGGATCTTCTGGCCCGACGGCAGGACCTCGTCGTACGTGATGTCGGCCCGCACGCTGAACTGCTTCGCCTCGCGCAGGTAGTCGCTCATGGACTTGAGGACGCGGTCGGCCACCGGGTCGATGACGGGCGACCGGGGCTTGTCCGCGCCCGGCGCGGGTTCGGCAGCCAGCGCGAGGCCAGCGGCACAGAGCGCCGCGACGGCGCCGAGCAGCGATCCGATCGTTCGAGGGCGCATCGCCATTCCTCCGGCGAGTGGCATCGTGGGCGCACGTGCTCGCGCTGTCAGAATCGGACGCTGAGTCCGATCATGGGACCGTGGAGCGTGACCTTGCTGACGGCGTCGCTTCGCTTCACCTGCAGGCCGCGGTAGGCGACGAGGGCGCCCACGTGCTCGCTGAACTGCCAGCGGAAGCCGCCCATCGCCTGCCAGGTGAACTTCGACGCCGAGCCGATGTTCCAGCCGCCGCAGTCTGCGAGCACGACGGTCGAGATCGTGTCCGTGAGATCGGCGCGCACGCGGAACGCGATGATGGGGTCGACCCAGTCGACGGTCTCCTCGGCCGAGCGCGAGCCGCCGCGGACCAGGTTGCCCGGCAACGTGATGTCGCCGAGATCGAAGCGCGGCAGCGAGACGCTCCCGAGATCGACGGTGGTGTTGCCGACGGTGAGCGTTCCGGGATCGACGTCGAGGTGGAGCTTGTTGTGGACGTTCCAGTACCGGGCGCCGGCGAAGACGTCGAGCTTCACGCTGCGTCGGTCCTCGGGGGAGAGATCGCTGAACAGATTCGTGTAGGGGGCGTTCACGGCGTTCACGCCGGCCTTGAAGTCGGCGATCCACATCGTGGTGCGCAGCCAGCCGTCCGCGGGCCCGGCCGTGAGCTCGCCGCCGGGGCCGACCTGGGTGAGCTGGAAGGGCCGGGTGCGGGCGCCCTCGCTCTGCTCGGCGCGGACCTGGTTTCCGAGGACGTCCACCAGCAGGAGCGCGCGCTCGTAGCGGAGCTCGGCGGCACCCATGAGCGCCCATTTCAGGTCGTCGAAGATGTCGGAGAAGGGGATTTGCTCGTCGGTCGAGATACCGCCCGTGGAGACGCTCAGGTCCATCGCCGAGAGGAAGCCATAGCCGAGCAGCTCCAGGTCCCAGCTTCGCGGCGGCGTCGGGTCGGCGGCCCGCGCCGGGTGTGCCAGGGCCAGCACGAGCGCCACGAGACCGAGCCCCCCTCGCCATCCGCGCCCGGAGGCTCGTCGTTCCATCCCTGCTCTCCCCTTCCGCCGCCGGACCGATGCTCCCCGCCCGGAGTCGACCCGTGTCGAAACCGAGAGCTTCACCTTAATTCCCGCACGGCAGGCTACCCGGGGGAGTAGTCTTCACTTGTGCTTGCGCGCCAACGGCCCGAGGGGGACGTTCGCTACAGCGGGCCGCAGGTCGCCGGGCAGCAAACGCGGCGCAGGATGATGAAGCGTGGTTCGATGAAGGCGGTTCCGCTCGTCCGTGTCGGAATGGTCCTGCCCGTCGTCACTTTCCTCGAGCGATCGGGCGCGCCGGTGGAGCGCTACCTCGAGCGAGGGGGTATTCCGCCCGCCGTCCTGGCGTCCCCGGAGGCCCTGCTCCCGCTTCATCTGGTCGGGCGCTTTCTCGACGACGTCGCGCGCTCCGAGGGGCTTCCCGACCTCGGGATGGTCGCCGCCAGGCACGTCTCGATCACCGCGCTCGGGGCGCTCGGCGACGTCCTGCGCGGCGCGCTGACCGTCGACGAGATGCTGCGCGACGCCGTACGGCTTCATCCCTCTTATGCGTCGGGAGGCCGGGTCTGGCTCGAGTACGAGACGGATCGCGTCTGGCTGCGCCACGCCAACGACCGCCGCATCGAGCACGGCCGTTCGATCGCCGCGCAGATCAGCTTCGTGATCATCCTGCGGCTGCTGCGGGCGGTGCTCGGTCCGACGTGGCGTCCGCTCGAGATCCATCTGCCCGCCGACCGCGCCCCGAGCATGGCGGAGCTCGACCTGCCGGCGGACGTCCCCGTGAAGACCGGCTGCGCGTCCACCGGCATCGCGCTCGCGCGCGCCTCGCTCGCATCGCCGGTGGCGTCCGCCTGGCACAGCGCGACACCGGTCGATTCCCTGCGGCGCGAGATGCTCGACTCGTCGCCGGCCGTCGACTTCCCCGGCTCGGTGCGCCAGGCCGTCGGCACGCTGCTGCTAGGCGGCTACCCGAGCATCGAGCGCACCGCGGATGCGGTGGGAATGAGCATCCGGACGCTGCAGCGGCGACTCGGCGAGAGCCATGTGAGCTACTCGCGGCTCGTCGAGAAGGAACGCTTCGCGCATGCGCTCGCGCTGCTCGCGGATCCGCAGGTGAAGATCACCGAGATCGCGTTCTCGCTCGGCTACTCGGACGTCGCGAACTTCACTCACGCGTTCCATCGCTGGACGGGCCATGCGCCTCGGGAGTTCCGCCGCCGCGGCTGACGCCGCTCGACAGGTGCATGCCGACGAGGCGCGAGATCAGCACCGCGAGGTACACCTGTCCGGCCACGGCCTCCGAGACCGCGAGGCCGCCGAGGCTCGGCGTCGCGGGGTGGATGTCCCCGTATCCCACGGTGGTCAGGGTCGTGAAGCTGAAGTACAGCAGGCTCGCACGCAGGTTGGTGACGACCTGCTCCTGGAACGTGTCGGGGATCGAGAACGAGCCGGGGAGCAGGCGTTCCGTGATGACGTAGAGCTCCGCCCAGATGATCCCGAGCAGCATGTACGTGCACACCGCCGCGGCGATCGTGTCGAGGTCGACGCGCTCCTTCCGGACCACGTGGGCGAGGATGCGCGCGAAGACGTAGCCGAAGAAGAGGAGCCGGAGCGCCGCTGCGACGAGCGGCGCCCAGGTCCACGCCGACCGGTCCTCGATCGCCTGCCCGCCCATCGCGAGCACGAAGACCACGAGCGCCACGCGGCGAACACCGCTCACGCCGAGCGCGGCGAGCAGCACCAGCGCCGTCGCGACGCGCGCGACCGAGACGCCGCCGGCGACGTTCATCAGCAACGGCGCGAACGCGAGCTCGAGGAAGAGCGCGCCGAGCAGGATGCTGAACTGCGGAAGCTCCGAGCGCTGGATCCGTCGCATCGTCTCCTCCCGACCGGGCCCGAGGCGTTGCTGGATGGCGTCCTGGATCGTGTCCGGTGGCCGGCGCGGGGGCTTGTCATCTCGCGCCAGCGGTCTCGGCCCGATCGGTCGTCGCGAGCAGCTCGTTCAGCCGCCGCGACACCGCGGGCGCGCGCAGGATTCCAGTGTGGCTCTCGTCGAATCCGTAGAGCCGGCTCGCCCCCTGCTGCGCCGCGGGCGTGAGCTGGCTCGAGAGCGCCACCACCCCGTCGCTCGGGACGCCCGCGAGCCGCGACTCACCTCCGAAGCCGAACAGGAGGTGGTGCGGGATTCGCGCGGGCAGCGGTGTCGCGAGCAGCGACGCGAGGAACGAACTGCCCGGCGCGAGGTCGCGCCACGACGGCGCCACCGCCGGCGCGTGGTCGACGCCGAACGACGCCGACGACAGGCCGCCCCACGGCGTGGAGATCGTGACGAAGAGGCAGACCGCCTGCGCGACGCCGCCGTCCGGCTGGCGCAGCGCGGTGTCGAGGAAGGAGCGCGTGACGAGCCCGCCCATGCTGTGCCCGACGACCACGAGCCGCCGGAAGCGATGCTCGCCGTAGAGACGCTCCATCCAGCGCTCGAGGCCGCGTCCGAGCCATTCCAGCTCGACGGCGGTCGGGTAGTGGAAGACCCAGGGCTGGAAGCGCTCGCGGTCGAGACCGTCGATCAGCGTCCGGAAGTCGTCCGGCGTTCCGAGCGCGCCGTGGACGAAGAGCACGGGGATCTTCTCGGGGTCGTAGGGCTCGAGGAAGTAGATCCCCGCGCCGACCTCGAACAGGAACTCGACGGGCTGCCAGAGCCCGAGCTCCGCGCGGTCGCGGGCGAAGCGCGGATCGTCCAGGGACACGACCTCGCCGACGTGGATCTCGGGCAGCCGCTTCTCGCCGCGCTGGCCCGGCGGCGGGAGCGTGAAGGCGACGTCGAGGCGTCCGGCGCCGTCGCGCGGGAGGGCGAGGTCGAGCCCTTCCACGAGGCGGCCGCCCGCGACCTCGATCGCGGCGCCGCCGCGCGCGGTCGCCACGGGATCGACGCCCGGGTCGTAGACACCATTGCCGTCGCGGTCGGCGAAGGCGGCGATCCGGTAGCGGCCCGCCGGCAGCACGAAGAAGTAGTCCCCGGGCTCGACGAGCGCGAACGAGTCGTCGACGTGCTCGGCGCCGGGCTCGCCCGAGATCGCGAGCAACACGATCGACGGCGCCGCCGGCTCCGGGGCCGACACCGTTCCGCGCAGCGAGCCGTAGGTGTCGAGGGTGCGGACGTCGCGGCCGAGGTCCCGGAAGGCGCAGCCGGGAGCGAGCGCCAGCGCCACGACCAGCGCGAGCCGCCGAAGCCGACCTCGCGGAGCTCGCGCTCGTGACGGACTGCGCGAATCATGTGGACGTCCCGATCCAGGAGCTGGTATCCCTCGCGGACGCGGAGACCCCGGGCCATGAGCTCCCTCGCGATCCCCTCGATCGTCTTCGCCGTCGTCTTCGGCGGCGGCCTGCTCGGAATGGCGCTCCGGCGGGTCCTCCCCGAGCACCATCGCGATGCCGAATCGAAAGACGTCGCGAAGCTCGCGATGGGCCTGATCGCGACGATGTCCGCGCTCGTGCTGAGCCTGCTCGTCGCGTCCGCCAAGGACACCTACGACTCGCAGGCCAAGGAGCTGGGCCAGCTCTCCGCGAACGTCGTCGTGCTCGACCGGATGCTGGCCCACTACGGGCCCGGGAGCGCGGAGACCCGCGCCGCGCTGCGGAGCGCGGTGGAGCGCGTCCTCTCGGAGCTGTGGTCGTCTTCGGAGCCCCACGGCGCGTCGGCCCGGAACGAGGCCCTGTTCGAAGCGATCCAGCAGCTGGAGCCGGAAGACGACGCGCAGCGGGCGATCCGCTCGCAGGCGGTGAGCCTCGTCCTGAGCATCGGCGAGACGCGCTGGCTGATGTTCGGGCAGGCCACGACGACGGTCTCACGGCCGATGCTCGTCGTCCTCGTTTCGTGGCTCTCGATGCTGTTCGTGACGTTCGGCCTCTTCGCGCCGCGGAACGCCACCGTGATCTCGATCTTCGCTGCGGCCGCCCTCTCCGTCTCGGGCGCGATCCTGCTGATCCTCGAGATGTACGCGCCGTTCTCGGGGCTGATCGAGATCTCGAACGCACCGCTCGTCGCCGCCCTGGCCCAGCTCGGGCGCTGACGCGGCGGCCGAGCGCGGTGCGCGGGCTCACTCGCCGTCCAACGCACGCGTTCCGCGCGCGCGGCTCGCTCCGCCGGCCTAGAAGTGCTTCTTGATCTTCGCCCAGAGCGATTCCTTGGGCGTCGGCTTGCATTCCTCGACGAGAACGGCGACGTCGCGCTCGATCTCGACCTCGCCCTCCGCGGCGACCTCGGTCTTCTGCTTTCGGTTGTAGCCCGCGAGGAAGTACGCGACCTCGGGCTGCACGTCCGTTTCGAGCGCGAGGTACTCGTCGCACGTCATCGGGATCTTCACGCGCTTCTTCCCGCCCGGGAGCTTCATCTCGATCTTCTGCCAGAGCGTGAGCTTCGGCGCCTGCTGACAGGCCACCACCAGCGTGTCGACTTCACGGTCGACGTCGATCTCGCCGATGTCCTCGAGCTTCGTACCGCGCTTCGAGTAGCCGTCCAGGTACGCCGCGACGCGCTGCTGCGCCTCGGGCGTCTGTGACGCGAACGCCTCGCAGGTGACGGTGGTCGGGTCGACCTTGCCCGCCCCGGCGGTGGCCGGAACGGCGAGTGCGAGCGCAGCGAGAGAAAGGAGCATCGAACGAGACTTCATTGCGAATCCTCCCCCGTCGGTGTTCGATCACGCGGGACGTCCCGCTCGACGAACGGGTGACGGCGCCCCCGCGCGTGGAACGAGGCGTTGGACCGAGAGTTTCCACAGAGGCGATGTCGCCACTTGTCATTCCGCGCCATTGCCTCGGCGCGGGAGCGCGCCGCCCCGGAGAGCGCCGGGCCCTGGCGTCCGACCACGAGGCGCGGGGCCGCGAATGCGTGAGTCTGGCAGACTGCACTTGTCATCTGCCGGCGAAGTGGGGTTGCATACCGTCGTGTACAACCAGCCGGTGACCGACTCGAGGCTCGTCGCCTGCCCGGATTGCGACCTGATGCAGCGGCTCCCCGAGGTCGAGGCCGGCGCGTCCGTGCGCTGCCCGCGCTGCGACTACGAGCTCTGGCGGCACCGCGAAGACTCCCTGCCCCGGACGCTCGCCCTGACCCTCGCCGCCGCGATCCTGTTCACGATCGCGAACTCGGTCCCGATGCTCGGCCTCGCCGCCGTGGGGCGCGAGGCCTCCACCACGGTCTTCGGCGGCGCAGCGCAGCTGTGGCGCGACGGTCGCGAGATCGTCGCCGGGCTCGTCCTCTTCACGGCGGTGGTCGCGCCGGGGCTCCAGATCGCCTTCCTGCTCGCCGTCGCCCTCGGCGCGCGGCGCCCGCGTCCGGCCCGCTGGGTGGGCGCCCTGCTCCGTCACCATCCGACGACGCGCACCTGGAGCATGATCGAGGTGATGCTCCTGGGCGTGCTGGTGGCCCTGATCAAGATCGCAGAGCTCGCGACCGTGGTGCCGGGCCTCGCGCTCTACGCCCTGGGCGCCCTGGTCTTCGTCTTCGCCGCGATCCAGGCGAGCTTCGATCCGCGGGAGGTCTGGCAGCGGATCGAGTGGGCGGAGGCGTCGCCGTGAGCGCGGCCGCACCGACTGCCATGGCAATCGGCCTCCAGCGCTGCGAGGTCTGCGGGCTGCTCTCGCGTCCGCCGGCCGGCGCGCACGAGGGCCGTTGCCCGCGCTGCGACGAGGAGCTGGTCTTCCGCAAGCCGGCGAGCCTGCAGCGCACCTGGGCGTTCCTGATCGCCGCGGCGATCTGCTACGTGCCCGCGAATCTCCTGCCGGTCCTCACCACCACGACCGCCGGCGGGAGCGATTCCGACACCATCCTGCAGGGCGTCGTGCTGCTCTGGTCGCCGACCGGCTGGCCGCTCTCGCTGATCGTGCTCTTCGCGAGCATCATGATCCCGAGCGCGAAGATCCTGACCCTGGCGTACCTCGCGATCACGGTGCAGCGCGGCGCGATCTCGAGCCAGGGGCAGCGCGTGCGGCTCTACCGGACCGTGGAGCTGATCGGCCGCTGGTCGATGGTGGACGTCTTCGTCGACGCGTTCACCGTGGCGCTGGTGCAGCTCCAGCCTCTCATGTCCGTCGCCCCGGGGCCGGGGCTCCTGTTCTTCGCAGCCGTGGTGGTGCTGACGATGCTCGCAGTCGAGTCCTTCGATCCGCGCCTGATCTGGGATGCGCCGAGCGCGAGAGAGGTCGTCCATGCCTGATCCGCTTCCCCCGGTGCCCGAGTCGCGCGTCGTTTCGAAGAAGAGGACGCGCCTCTCGCTGGTCTGGATCGTCCCGATCGTGGCAGCCATCGTCGGCGCCTGGGTCGCGGTGACGCGCATCCTCGGCGAGGGGCCGAGCATCACGATCCAACTTCACACCGCCGAAGGGCTCGAGGCCGGCAAGACGAAGATCGAGTACAACGGCGTGACGGTGGGAACGCTGACGGCGATCCGCCTCTCCGACGACCACCAACGCGTGATCGCGACCGCGAAGATGGAGCCCAAGACCGAGGACTTCCTGGTCGAGGACACGCGCTTCTGGGTGGTCCGGCCGCGCATCTCGGGCGCGAACGTGAGCGGCCTCGGCACGCTGATCTCCGGCGCCTACGTCGGGATGGAGATCGGCAAGTCGACGAAGAGCCGGCGCAAGTTCGACGCGCTGGACACACCGCCGGTGATCACCGGCGACGTGCCCGGCCGCTTCTTCGTGCTGCGCGCGGCGACCTTGGGCTCCCTCGACAACGGCACGCCGCTCTTCTTCCGCCACCTCTCTGTCGGGCAGGTCGCGTCCTACAGCCTCGATCCCGACGGCAAGGCGTTCACGGTGAAGATCTTCGTGCGGGCGCCGTACGACCAGTACGTGAACCCCGACACGCGCTTCTGGCACGCGAGCGGCGTCGACGTCTCGCTCGGCGCGGACGGCCTCACGGTGCAGACCGAGTCCCTGGTCTCGATCCTCGTCGGCGGCATCGCCTTCGAGACGCCGGCGGCCGACCCGGTGCGGCCGCCGGCGGACGAGAACGCCGTCTTCACGCTGTACCGGGACCGCGCCACCGCCTTCGCGCAGCCCGCGATGGACCCCCAGACCTACGTCGTCGTCTTCGACGAGTCGGTGCGCGGCCTCGAAGCGCGCGCGCCCGTCGAGCTGCGTGGCATCGCCGTCGGCGAGGTGGCGGAGGTGCGCCCCCAGGTGGATCTCACGACCTCCACCTTCAGGATTCCCGTTACGCTGCACGTGGACCCGCAGCGCCTCGGGGTGCACGTGACGGATCTTCCGCCCGGCACCGATCTCGCCGCAGCCCGCCGGAAGCTCATCGACGCGCTGGTGGCCCGCGGCATGCGCGCGCAGCTTCGCTCCGGCAACCTGCTGACGGGCGCGCGCTACGTCGCCCTCGACTTCTTCCCCGACGCGCCCCCCGTCACGATCGATTGGTCGCAGGAGCCGGTGCGCATTCCGGCGATCCCGGGCGAGATCGAGGAGCTCGAGGCGCGCATGTCGAGCATCGTGCGCAAGATCGACCAGATGCCGCTGAAGCAGATCGGTGACGACCTGCGGAAGTCGATCGCCGAGCTCGACCGCACGCTCGTGAGCGCGCGAGGCGCGATCGACGGCGCCGGCAAGATGGTCGAGCCGAGCTCGACCCTGAACGCGGAGCTCTCGTCGACGCTGTCGGAGGTGAGCCGCGCCGCCGCGTCGTTGCGGCTGCTCATGGACTATCTCGAGCGCCATCCGGAGTCGCTGCTCCGCGGCAAGGAGGGAGAGGCGAAGTGAAGCGGAACCGGCTCTCGGAGGGGCTCACGCTCGCGCTGGCGGCGGCGATCGCGGCGGGCTGCGGCACGTCGGCGCCTTCGCGCTTCTACACCCTCGATCCGTCCGCGGTGTCGGACGGCGCGGCGCCGACCCGCGCGCGCGTCGTGGTCGGCCCGGTGTCGATCCCGGAGGCGGTCGACCGTCCGCAGCTCGTGGTGCAGGTCGCACCCAACCGGGTCGAGATCGACGACTTCAACCGCTGGGCGGCGCCCCTCGACGACGGCATCGCGCGCGCCGTCGCCGTCGACCTGACCGTGCTCCTCGGGACCCCCGACGTGGCGACGGCGCCGCTCGTGAACTTCACGCCCGACTACCGCGTGACGATCGACGTCCAGCGCTTCGACTCGATCCCGGGCGAGGCGGCGCTGCTCGACGCGGTCTGGGTCGTGCAGCGGACGGCGGGCGGCGAGACGCGCACCGGGCGCACCGTCGCCCGGGAGGCCGTCCAGGACGCCGACCTCTCGACCGTCGCCGCGGCCCACAGCCGCGCGGTCGCGAAGCTCTCGGGCGACGTGGCCGCGGCGATCCGCGCCGGCGGCGGCGCCGGGCGCTGAGCCGCGACGGCTCAGGGCGCCCGCGTGACCGCGGGGGGCTTCCAGGTTCCGTCGAGGATCGAAGGCGGCATCTCGCTCGGCCAGTAGAGCCGCAGCATCAGGAGGAAGCGGTCGGCCGGCGCGGGGAGCCAGTTGGCCTCCTTCTCGGGGCCGGGGCTCTCGTGCTGGAAGTAGAGGTCCACCGATCCGTCCGCATTCTCGACGAGCTCGTCCCGGCTGCTCACCGTGTAGCGGCTCAGGGGATTCGCGACGAAGAAGTAGTCGGCGTCGTACATCGTGATCGACCAGAAGGCCTTCGCCGGCGGAAGCTGGCCCTTCTCGAAGTGGAGCACGTAGCGATCCGTTCCGAGGTAGGGCTTTCCGTCGGCGCCGGCCTCGGACGTCGGGTACACGGCGTCCTGGGGGCGGTTCGCGCCGAGACCGATCGCGGTGACGAGCGCGCGGCCCAGGTAGTCGATGCCGTAGAGGCCCGTCTTCGTCGTGAACACCCAGCCGTTCACGTCCGTGCCGGTCGTCTTGAACGACGCCATGATCTTCTCGAAGGCGGCCTTCGGCACGCCCTCGAGCGCCGCGGCGGCTTCCGGCCCGAGCTTGCTCGGATCGAAGGGCTGGCCTGGCACGATCCCGAGCTTCGCGAGATTGGCGACCATCGGCGCATCCGCCGTGGTCGGCGGGTTGTCCTTCATCAGCGTCGCGAGCAGCGAGAAGTACGACGCCGCGTCGAGGCGGTTCACCTGCTCGCGCACCGCCGTCTTCATGTCGATCGAGGCATCCACCGTCCCTGCCGGCGGCGTGTAGGGCTTGCCGTAGGACGAGAGCGGAACGAGCGTGAACTCGTCCTGCAGCGCGTGCACCGCCGCGTAGTCCTCCGGCGTGCCGGTGCAGTAGATCCGCCCGAGGACCCACACCAGGGCGGTCGGCGACTTGTACTCGGTCACGCCCTTCGGAAGCGTTCCCTTCCAGCCGGGGCCCGTGATGGCGTAGGTGTGCGCCTTCGTCCCCGTCGTGCGCTTGCCGGGCACCTGGAAGACGTCGGTCCAGCCGTCGAGCATCGGCATCAGGAAGTAGCGGTCCTGCATGTCGGGGATGCCGAGCACCCACGGCTCCTTCGAGACGTCGAGCCACGCGAGCGTGTAGAGCGTGTCGGCGTTCGGGGCCGTCACCTCCTTGTCGGCGGGCGTCGGGTAGGCGCGGAGCCTCGCGAACTGGCCCATCGGCGCGAGCTTCTCCACGGGCGCCGCCACGTTGGTCATCACGCGGCGCGTGTACTCCATCGTGATCAGCGGGTACCCGTAGACGTAGGCGTCGGTCGCGAGCTTCGTCGCCTCGTCCGCGCCGAGCGGGGCCGCGGCGCGCCCGGGCGCGGGCGCGAGCAACGCGAAGCCGACCAGGAGCGTGCCGAGCAACCGGGCCGACGAGAGGAGACGAGACGAATCGAGCACGTAGATCCTTTCGATCGGGAGGGCGGCCAGCGCGGCGATCACCACGAGTGCCGTGCTGTCGTCATCGCGCGGCTCGGGCCGGCGCTCAGAGGACGTTCGTCAGGTACGCGTCGGTGTTCACGCGGATCCGCCGCTGCTTCATCTGCGGGTCCTCCGCGATCACCTGCTCGTCGGGCGTCACCTTGAACAGCGGCTGTCCCTTTCGGACGATCACGCCGTTCTCGCGCACGAGCACGGCATCGATGTGCCCGTTGAATGACGCGTAGACCTTGTTGAACATCTTCATGACTTCGATGATGTAGAGCGGATCGCCCTTCTTGAAGTGCGAGCCGTCGCTGACGTAGGGCGGGAGGTGCGGCGCCTCCGTCGCGTAGAACATCCCGCCCATGGCGGCGACGATCTCGTCGGCCTTCGTGTCGGGCGGCGGCACCAGCACCTTGCGCATCGACTCCTGGAGCTCGGGGTCGAGGAGCCGTTCGGGAATCGTGATCGTGAGGTCATCCTCGAGCCGGAGGTCCTCGAAGCGAACCTTGCTGGCGAGGAGCGGCAGCACCGAGAGGATCTCGAAGCCGAGCTGATGGCCCGCGTGGGCGGCGCGCACCCGCGCCCACGTCGTCGCGTCGAGTCCGAAGGCGGGGCTCTCGCCGCGCAGCGTGCGATCGAGCTCGCTCCAGGGCGTGCCGCTCGGCGCCCGCGCCGCGAGCTTCCGATACAAGCCCAGCGCCCGGTCGAGGAGATCCTGGTCGTGGCTCCAGATCCGGTGGTCGGCGGCCTCGCTCGGGTCGTCGAGGTGGAGCAGCCGATAGGTGTCGGCCAGCACCTCGACGGGATTGCGCTTCCAGAGCACGCGGCCGCCCTCGACCACGAAATCGTTCCGGTGCTGCGAGAGCCAGGCCGAGAGGTAGTGCGGCTCGTCGAAGAGCAGCCGGATCGGGCGCTCGAGCAGCGTCTCCTTCAGCTCGAAGAGCTTCGCCGTGGCGCCCGCCGCCTCCTTGCCCGCGGCCGCGATCGAGCGCTTCTCGATCTGGTGGAAGGCGTAGTCGAGATCGATCGAGCGAGCCTCCTGGGCGAGGAGGCCCACCAGCGCGAGGTACGGCACCACGAACTTCGTCGTGGGCTTGGCCCAGGGATCGCGCGCCAGGAACCAGTGCAGGATGCCGTAGTGGAACTCGAGGTTGGTCGCGAGGTCCATGCCGCGGATCGTGGTGCGACGCACGATCTCGGTGATGCGCGCCCAGCTCTCCTCGCGGCTCGCGCCCGTCGCGAGCAGCAGCGCCACGTTCGAGTCGTAGGCGCCGGCCAGCCGGTAGCGCATGAAGAGGCCCGTGTCTGGATTCTTGATCGAGATGCCCTGGTCGTCGCGGATCTCGCCCTCGATCGGATCCGACCACGACACGATCACGCCGCCCGCGGCCGGCGTGAGCGCGCGGTCGGTGGCGTTGAGGCGCACCTCGAGGGCGGCGGCGTCGCGACGCACGCGCGCCGGGCGCGGCAGGCGCGCCTTGTGCCGCGCGATCAGCGCCATCGCCTCGACCAGCGAGTGCACCTCGAACGCGTCCTCCGGGTCTTCCGGGTTGGTGAAGCGCAGCGCGTAGCAGAGCTCCGAGACCCGGTGCTCCACCTGGATGCGCGTGTTCACCTCCATGAAGTAGTGCCGGTCGCCCTCGACGATGCACTCGAAGGTGGAGGCGGAGTCGAGCGCGACCGCCTTGCCGAAGCGCTCGGCCTCGACCTCCATCCGCTGGAGCACGCCGAGATCGGTCTCGAGCACCTTCGCCTTCGTCTCGTTGCCCGCGGCGCGCGCCGCGTCGGCCGCGCGCTGCAGCTCCTCCTGCGTGACGGAGACCTCGACCAGCTTCTGCTCGTGCATCTGCAGCGAGCAGTCGCGCCCGCCGAGCGAGATGCACCAGTCGCCGTTGCCGAGGATCTGGATCTCGTTGTGCCGGGTCGACTCGACGTTGAGCTCGATCAGCATGTTCTTGTTGTCGCCGACGCCCGTGGCCTTGACCTCGGACAGCACCTCGCGCACGAGGCCCGGCACCACCGACGCCTCGGCGAAGATGCGCTGGCCCTTGCCGCCGCCGCCGCCGATCGCCTTCAGCCGGAAGCGGCGGCCCGGGTTCTCGCCCAGCAGTCGCTCGGCGTCCTTGCGGATCTGGTCCGAGAGCTCGTCGATCGTGAACAGGTCGACGCGCTTGGCGTAGGAGGCCTCGAGCAGACGCTCGGCCAGGAGCGCGAGCGCGACCTTCTCGTCGCCGAGCTGCGGCACGAGCAGGCCGTGCTCCTTCGCGGCCTTGGCCAGGGCCGCGCGGTCCGGGAACCTGCGCAGCACGGTTCGCACCGTGGCGTCGTTCACGCCCGGCGTCACCGACACCTTGTTCTCGATCGCAGTGCGCTTGGCCTCGTCCTTCGCGCCCGCGGCGGCCTGCGTGTGGGAGCAGGGGCCGACGAAGCGCAGGCCCGCCTGCTCGAGGGAGCGCACGAAGTGCGCGTCCTCGGCCATGAAGCCGTAGCCCGCGAAGACGTAGCCGTAGCCGTTCGCGCGACAGATCTCGATGATCTGGCGGATGCGCTGGTCTCGCTCCTCCTTCGTCGCGCCGGTGTAGTCGGGCACGGGGTGCACGTGCTTCGGGTCCATGATCCGAAGCTCGGGCGAGAGCGCGCGCGAGAACACGATGCTGTCGCGTTCGGAGATCAGCATGCCGACGTTCGAGATCCCCATCTCGCGGAAGACCTCGATCGCCTCCTTGCGGATCGGGCCGCGGCAGACGATCAGCACGCCCATGTCGTCGCAGGCGAAGGAGCGCACCCAGGGCGACGATGACGCGCCGAGCCGGCGGTCGCGGTTCACCAGGGGGTTGTTCGTGTAGGGGTGCGGCGGACGCTCGGACGGCATCAATGGAACTCCCGCTGGACGGACTGCATGGGGCCGGGCTCGTAGGTGCGCAGCAGGAACTCGAGGTTCCGGCCGAGCACCGCGCGCAGGTCGGTCGGCATCACGATCTCCGAGATCGATCCGAGCGAGAGCGCCTCGCGCGGGTTCATCAGCTCCCGCTCGTAGCGCCGGTTCACCTCGGCCTCCTGCGCCTTCAACCACTCCGCCGCGCCCTTCTCGTCGCCGGCTTTCGCCTTCGCCGCGGCCTCGTCGCGCATCTGCTTGAGCTCGGACTTGTAGACGTACTCCTTGCCGGCGGGGCCCATCACCGCGACGCGCGTCGTCGGCAGCGCGAGCACGATGTCGGCGCCGGTCGCGTAGCAGTTGAAGGCCGCGTAGGCGCCGCCGAAGGCGTTGCGGATGATCAGCAGGATGCGCGGCGTCCGGATGTCGATGATCGCGTCGAGCATCGCGCGTCCCGCCTGCACGATGCCGCGGCTCTCCTGCTCGCGGCCCGGCAGGAAGCCCGTCGTGTCCTCCATGAAGATCGTCGGGATGTTGTAGATCGAGCAGAAGCGCACGAAGCGGGCGATCTTGTAGGCGGCGTCGACGTCGATCTGGCCGCTCGCGAAGGCGCTGTTGTTCGCGATGAAGCCCACCACGTGCCCGCCGAGACGGCCGAAGGCGGTGATCGCGTTGCGCGCGCGGTCGGGCTGCAGCTCGAAGTAGTCGCCGTGGTCGCAGACGCGCTCGATCAGGACCGAGACGTCGAGGGGCGTGTTGAAGCCGGTCGGCGAGTTGAAGGCCTTCCGCAGCAGCGTGTCGACCTCGGTGGTCGGCCGCGTGATGGGATCGCTCGTGGTCTGGAACGGCGCCAGCACCTTGTTCGAGCTCGGCAGGTAGGAGAGCAGCCGTTGCGCCGTGCGCAGCGCGCCGACCTCGTCCGAGACCGTCACGTCCGCGACGCCGCTCGCGCCGTGGACCTTCGGCCCGCCGAGATCGTCGGGCGTCACGTCCTCGCCGAGCACGCTCTTCACCACGCCCGGGCCCGTGAGGCCGAAGAACGTGTTCGCGGGCTGGATCACGAAGCTGCCCTGGCGCGGGAGATAGGACCCGCCGCCCGCGTTGAAGCCGAACATGCACATGATGCTCGGCACCACGCCGCTGATCTTGCGCAGGGCGGTGAAGGCCTCTGCGTAGCCGTCGAGGCCGCCGACGCCGGCCGGCACGAAGGCGCCGGCCGAGTCGTTCATGCCGACCAGGGGAATGCCGCGGTTGCCCGCGAGGTACATCAGGTTCGCGAGCTTGCGGCCGTTGGTCGCGTCCATGGAGCCCGCGCGGACCGTGAAGTCGTGGCCGTAGACCGCGACGTCGCGGCCCTGGATCTGCGTCACGGCGGTGACGATCGAGGCGCCGTCGAGGCTCTTGCCCCAGTTCTGCCACAGCACGGTCGGGCGGGCGTCCCGGTCCTGGAGCACCTCGATGCGCTCCCACACCGTCATCCGATCCTTCGCGTGCTGGCGCAGGATCTGGACGGCGCCCGACGCCTCGCGCGGCTTGCGGCGGAGCTCTTCGCCGTCGCGCAGCGCCTCGTCGTAGGGGCCGAGGGCCGGCGCGGCGGCAGCCGCCGCCGGCTCGCCCGCGGGCGCGGCCTCGCCAGCCGAGGGGTCGAGCGGATCCTCCAGCGTCGGCTGGACGGGGGACTTGGTGCTCATCGCATGCCTGCCTTCTCTTGGGAGCCGCCCGGTCCCGGCGCCGCGGGGCCCCGGGCGGGCCGACCGATTGTTACCCGTCCGCCCGCGCCGGGGTAGGCCGATACGCCCCACCCCGCCGGCGCCCGGGGGGCTAGCGCGCCTCGTCGGGCGTGCGCAGGTCCCGGCCGGCGAGGTCGCGGAGCGCGACCTGGCCGGCCCGGGCCTCGTCGATCGCCAGGGCGAGCACGCGCAGCGACTCGCCGGGCGCATGGAAGCCATGGGAGTTCTCGGAGAGCGCGAAGTCCACGTAGAACTGGGCGCGGCGTTGATGCTCCTGGGCGGGCTCGAGCTCTAGTGCCGGCCGGCCGTCGCCCCGGGCCTCGGCGAGGTCTTCGACCAGCGCGACCACGGCGTCGAGGGCGACGTCGCTCACCTCGACGAAGCGAGCCTGGATCGCCTCGGCCCGGCCGAGCACCTCGGCCTCCGCCTCGGGGTGGCAGGTCTGGCACGACGCGTTCACGTCGAGGAGCGGGCTCCGCACCTGGTGGTCGCTGATCTTGCGCGCGCCGACGCGCCGGTAGGGCATGTGGCAGTCGGCGCAGGCGACGCCCGCGCGCGCGTGCACGCCCTGGCTCCAGGTCTCGAACTCGGGATGCTGCGCCTTCAGCACGGGCGCCGCCGTCGTCGCGTGAAGCCAGTCGCGGAACTTCGCGTCGTCGTAGTAGGACGCGATCTCGTCGGCGCGCAGCCCCTTCGACCACGGGTACGTCAGCACCTTCTCGGGCCCCGCGAAGTAGTACTCGACGTGGCACTGGCCGCAGACGAAGCTCCGCATCTCCTGGCGCGTCGCCATGGTCGTGACGTCGTAGTCCGGGATGCCCTGGTCCGCCTTCCAGGCACGGATGCCCGCGACGAAGGCGGGCCGCGTGATGCGCAGGGCCATGGTCGCGGGATCGTGGCAGTCGATGCAGGCGATCGGATGGCTCGCCTCCGCGACCGCCTCCGCGTAGGGCATCGTGCCGAGGGCGCGGAAGCCGGCCTCGGCGTCGCCCCCGCCGAGCGCGCGGTAGACCGTCGGCATCGAGGCGTGGCAGTTCAGGCAGGTTCCGGGCTGCGCGGCCGCGTGCTGCCGCTCGGTGTGGATCTGGTCGGAGAGCATGTAGGCGTGGCCGCGCTTCTCGCGGTAGTCGACCGCGAATGCGTAGCCGGCCCAGATCGTCTTCAGGCGGCGGTTCCCGTCGAGCCTCGAGCGCGCGACGCTCCGACGCGGATCGGCGTCGGTCGGCTCGTGGGGCAACGCCTCGCTGCCGCCGTAGGTCGTGCGCTCCTGGTCCACGGTGCGCAGATAGCCCTCGTACTCGAGCGGGAAGCTCCGTCCCCAGACTTCGGGGTCGACCGTGTCCTCGGTCAGCTCCGCGAGCCGCACGAAGGGATCGCGGGCCTCGGCCTTGCGCTCGAACACGTTCACGAGGAGCAGCGACACCAGGAAGGCGGCCACGGCCGCGCCGGCCCCCACGAGCGCCATCCACCGTCTCTCGCCGCGGGTCATGCCGTCCTCCTCCCTAGCGGTGTCCCACGTCCGCGTGGCAGCGCAGGCACGAGATTCCGTCGCCGTCGTGGCTGCCGGGCGGCGCCGCGGCGCGGATGGGCTCCGTCAGCGCGGCGTGGCAGCCGCGGCAGGCCTGCTCCGCGATCGCGCGATTGCGCGGCGTGATCGTGATCGCGTCGGGGAAGCCCCCGAACGTGAAGGCCGCGGAGTGGTGGAGGCCGTTTCGCGCCTTCGTCGTCCACTTCCCGACGAACGTGCCGGGCGTGTGGCAGTCGTTGCAGACGGCGACGGCGCGATGCGGGCCGCGCAGCCAGGCCGTGTAGACCTCCGCCATCACGTGGCAGTTGGCGCAGGCGGCGGGATCGTCGGTCAGGTAGGAGCCCGCGTGCGCGTAGCGGAAGGTGAAGACGCCGACGCCGACCGCGAGCCCGACCAGGACGCCGGCGAGCGCGCCGGAGCCCGCGCGCGGGCCGTCGAGGATCAAGCCGTCGCCGCCGCGCGATCGACGCGATAGGCCACGAGCGCGGGGATGCGACGCGCGACCACGACCGCCACCACGAGGCAGGCGATGCCCCCGCTCACCACCGCGAAGGGCGCGCTCGTCGCCGCCGCCACGAAGCCCGACTCGACGGCCCCGAGCTGGTTCGAGGCGCCGATGAAGATCGAGTTCACGGCGGAGACCCGGCCGCGCAACGCGTCGGGCGTCGCGAGCTGCACCGTCGTGTGACGCATCACGACGCTCACCTGGTCGGCCATGCCGGCCACCGCGAACGCCACGAGCGAGAGCGGGAAGCTCCGCGACAAGCCGAACACGACGGTCGCGAGGCCGTAGACGGCGACGGCGACGATCAGCGCACGGCCGGCACGGTTCACGGGCGGGCGCAGCAGCAGCACCAGGCCCATCGCGAGGGCGCCGACCTCGAAGCTCGAGAAGAGCAGACCGTAGCCGCGCGGGCCGACGGCGAGGATCTCCTTGGCGTAGACCGGGAGCAGCGCTGTCGCACCGCCGAAGATCACGGCCAGCATGTCGAGCAGCATACACCCGAGCACCACGGGCCGGGCGCGCACGAAGGCGAGGCCTTCCCGGATCGCCTCGAGGCTGACGCCGCGGCCCGAGGGCGTCGGCGCGCGGAGCGGACGCACGGCGAGGAGCAGCGTCGCCGAGAGCGCGAGCAGGGCGGCATACACCGCATAGGCGACGGCGATGCCGGCTGCGCCGATCACCAGGCCCGCGACCGCGGGGCCCGTGACGAAGGCCAGGGCCTGGATCGTGGTGGCGAAGGGCACGACCCGCGGGAAGACCTCCCGCGGCACGAGGTCGGGAAGCAGCGCGGCGCGCGCGGGATTCTCGAAGGCGCTCGCCGCCGCGTTCGTGAAGGCCGCCGCGTAGAGCAGGAGCAACGTCGTCGCCTCCCCGCGCGCGAGGACGCAGAGCGTCACGCCCGTCAAGAACGGAACCACCAGCGCCCCGAGCGCGATGCGCCGGCGATCGCCGGCGTCGGCGAGGGCGCCGCCGGGGAGCGAGAGCGCGAGCACGGGACCGAACTGGACCAGACCGATCAGGCCCAGGTGGAAGGGCGAGCCCGAGAGCTCGAAGACGTGCCAGGCGAGCGCGGCACGCAGCAGCGTCATGGCGCTGCCGCCCGCGAAACGGCTCGCGAGGAAGAACGGAACGCTCCGCGGAAACGTGGCGGCCGGGTCGGGCGGCGACACGCGCGCAGTATGGCGGCGAACCCGCGGCACTGCCCTGCCCCGCCTCGGCGCGCGCCGCACCGGTCACGCTCGCCGGGATGGAGTTTTCGCGACACAACGGCTCACCTCGCGCCACTCATTCGCGAGCGCATCCGCATGACGAGCCCGGCGGGTGCGCGGGGGGTGGTTCTGCATGACGGCGAGCGAGGCGGCGACCTGGCTGGCGCAGGTCGACGGGACGCAGATGCGCAATCCGAACGGCGACGATCCCGCGGCGGCCTGGGTGATCCTGGTGCGCGCCCCGGCGCCCGGCCCCTTGCCGGGCCGCCTGATCATCGCCTTCGGCGCCACCGTCGAGGAAGCGACGGCCGGCGCCGAGCGCGAATGGCGGGATCTCTGGCGCGGCTACGGCCGCCCGCACTGACGCCGCGGGCGCGGCGGCGCTAGCCGCCGCCTGCGACCCGCCCGGCGGCAGCCCTAGCCGCCGGCGGCAACGAGCCCGGTGTCGGCCCGCGCCCAGGCCTTGGCGAGCCGGGCGTCCACCTGCGCCGCTTCGGCCGTCTTCCCCTGCTCCCGCAGGCTCTGGGCGAGGCCGCGCAGGGCCCAGCCGTTCTCGGGGTTGTGCGCCAGGTCGGCCTCGAAGACCGCCTGCGCCTTCGCCGGACGGCCCGCCGCGAGCAGCACGGCGCCGAGGGTCTGGCGCACCGGAAGGGTCCAGTCGGGCGGCTCCATGTAGCGCAGACCGTCCTCGATCCGGACCCCGTGCTCGAGGCGCGCGATCGCGGCGTCGAAGCGCTTCTCGCGCGCGGCGATCGCCCCCGCGAGCTGGTCCGACGCGATGCCGAGCAGCTCGTCGCCCGTGTTCACCTGGGTCGGCAGCCAGCCCTTCGGCGCCGCGGCGCGGATCGCGTCGAGGGCGGCGAGCTCGGCCTTCGCCTGCGCGACCTCGCCCTTCGCCGAGAACGCGAACCCGCGCGCGTAGTGCCAGATCGCCGTCGTGTAGCGCTGGTCTGCCGGCGGCGCGGGCTCGGCCAGGATCTCGTCCCAGCGCGCGAAGCGCACCAGGGCGAAGTAGGGCATCGGCACGAAGCCCTCGAGCATCGCCATCTGAGGGATCATCTCGACGGGGATCAGCGTCTGGAGCTTGCGCGCGGCCGCGATCGCCGCCTCGCCGCGCCCCTCGACGCTCGCCGCCGCGTACACGAAGTGCACGTTGTGCGGGTAGTACATGGACGGGTAGACGCCCTCCACATTCCACTTCGCGATGTAGGCCTCGTCCACCGCGGCGGCCTTCACGTTCGTGTCGTAGGCGTCGCCGTAGCGGCCGGTGCGGATGTAGATGTGGGACGGCATGTGCACGAGGTGCCCCGCGCCCGGCGAGATCGCGGCGAGCCGATCCGCCGACGCGAGTGCGCGCTCGGGGCTCTTCGAGGCCTCGACCGCGTGGATGTAGTAGTGGTTCGCGCCGGGATGCTGCGGGTCGCGCGCCAGCACGCCCTCGAGCACCGACACGATCTCGAGCGTGCGGCCCTTCGGCGCGCCGTCACGCGTCCAGAGATCCCAGGGCTGCAGGTTCATCAGCGACTCGGCGTAGAGCGCCTGGGCGTCGAGGTCGTCCGGGAAGCGCTGCGCGAGCTCGCCCATGGCCTTCGCGAAGGCCTCGTCGAGGGCGCGGCGATCGGCCGGCGCGTCCGCCGCGTAGCGCGCCGAGAGGGCCTCGACGTAGGCGCGATCGCTCTCGCTCGCCTTCGGAGCCGCCGCCAGCGCCTTCTGGATCGCGTCGTAGGCCTGGCGGTCGCGTGCCGGATCGCCGGGCAGGTTGTAGTTGCTGCCGAGCGTGTAGGCGACGCCCCAGAAGGCCATCGCGCAATCGGGGTCGAGGCGCCCGGCCTCCTGGAACGCGAGCCGCGCCTCGTCGTGGTTGAAGCCGTAGATCAGGCGCAGCCCCTGGTCGAAGAAGCGCTGGGCTTCCGCGCTGCAGGAGACGGGGTGCGAGTGGCTGCCGAGGTCGTCGAGCACGCGCGCGCCCCCGGCCGCGGTCGCAGCCGAATGGGCGCCGTGCCCCGCGTGGGACGGCGACGTGCCCTGGCTCTGGCAGGCGACGAGCGCGAGCGAGGTCGCGATGAAGACGAGAGCGGTCGATGCGCGTGTCATGGCGGAGATCCTCCCGTCCGCATGCTACGACATCAGCCCCGCTTTACCGCCCGCTCCAGCGGCGCCAGGGTCGCCGAATCGAGGTACTCGTCGATCCGGACGATGCGCCCGCTCTCGATCCGCACCACCAGGCAGGCCGGCACCGCGAGCTCTTCGCCCGCGGACGTGGTGCCGCGCAGCACGTGCTGCTGCACGAAGCCGTTCTCGGTCCGCTCGCGCCGCACCTGCGTGTAGTGGAGGCCCTTCACGTTGCGGCTCATCCACGACAGCACGCCGAGATTCTCGTCGAGGTTCTGCTCGACCCCGTCGTGGGCGTGCCAGACCCGCACCCCGGGCGCGTAGAGCGCGCGGATCGCCTCCACGTCCCCGGCCTCGATCGCCCGGATCAGCCGCTCGCCGATCACCAGCGCCTCGCCGCCCGCCGCTCTCATCCCGCCCCTCCTCCCAGGTAGGCCTCGCGCACCCGCGGGTCCTGCGCCAGCGCGTGGGCGTCGCCGGCGAGCGTCACCGTGCCCGTCTCGAGCACGTACGCCCGCTGCGCGACGCGCAGCGCCTGCCGCGCGTTCTGCTCCACCAGTACCACCGTCGTTCCCTGGGCGTTGATCGCCGCCACGATCTCGAAGATCTGCTTCACCAGGAGCGGCGCGAGCCCGAGGGACGGCTCGTCGAGCAGCAGCAGGCGCGGCTCCGCCATCAACGCCCGCCCGATCGCGAGCATCTGCTGCTCGCCGCCCGACAAGGTGCCCGCCGGCTGGCGCAGCCGCTCCTGCAGCCGCGGGAAGAGCCCGAGCGCGCGCTCGAGGCCCGCGGCCTCGCGCTGCGGGTGCAGGTAGGCGCCCATCTGGAGGTTCTCGCGCACCGTCAGGTTCGCGAAGATGCGCCGGCCCTCCGGCACGTGGGAGATCCCGCGCGCCACCAGCCGATCGGGGCGCTGTCCGGCGACGTCGTCCCCCTCGAACTCGATGCGCCCGGCGCTCGGCCGCAAGAGGCCGCTCACGGCGCGGAGCAGCGTCGACTTGCCGGCGCCGTTGGAGCCGATGAGCGTGACGATCTCGCCCGCGTGCACGACGAAGTCGATGCCCTTCAGGGCGTGGATCGCGCCGTAGGCGACCTCGAGCGCCTCGACCCGGAGCAGCGGCGTCGCGCCCGCGCTCACGCCGCCTCGTCGTCGGCGCCGAGGTAGGCCTCGATCACCTTGGGATCCCGCCGCACCGCCTCGGGCGCGCCCTCCGCGATCTTCTCGCCGTGGTCCAGCACCGCGACGCGGTCGCAGAGATTCATCACGAACGGGATGTCGTGATCGATCAGCACGATCGCGATCCCGAACTCGTGGCGCAGGCGCGCGACGAAGCTGCGGAGCTCGTCCTTCTCCGACGGGTTCATGCCGGCGGCGGGCTCGTCGAGCAGCAGGAGCTTCGGCGCCGTGGCGAGCGCCCGCGCGATCTCGAGCCGGCGCTGCTCGCCGTAGGGCAGCGAGTCGGCGCGCGCGTCGGCGAAGCGCTCGAGCCCGACGCGAGCGAGCAGGTCGCGGGCGCTCTCGGCGTGGGCGCGCTCGCGGCGGCGCCAGCCGGGGCCGCGCACCACGTCGGCGAGGCCCGAGCGGTGCGCGCCGGAGAGCGCGGCCTGCACGTTCTCGAGGGCCGAGAGCCCGCGGAAGAGCCGGATGTTCTGGAACGTGCGCGCGATGCCACGGCGGCAGATCCGGCTCGGTCGCCAGCCGCCGATCTCGACGCCGTCGAGGGCGACGTAGCCCGAGGTCGGCGCGTAGACCCCGGTGATGACGTTGAAGGCCGTGGTCTTGCCGGCGCCGTTCGGGCCGATCAGCGCCACCAGCTCGCGCGGTCCGACCCGCAGATCGAGGCGCGACACCGCGGTGAGACCGCCGAAGCGGACCGTCACGTCCTCGAGCACGAGCAGCTCGCTCATGTCGCCGCCTCCGGCGCCGCCGGGCCGCGCCGGCGCAGCCAGGCGAAGGAGAGCTCGCGCGAGCCCATGAGGCCCTGGGGCCGCAGCAGCATCGTCACGATGATCAGGATCGAGTACAGGATCATGCGCCACTCGCCGAGCCCGCGGAGCACCTCCGGCGCGGCGGTCAGCACCGCGGCGGCGAGCGCCGCGCCCGTGAGCGAGCCGAGCCCGCCCAGCACCACGAAGGCCACGATCTCGAAGGAGCGCACGAAGCTGAAGCTGTTGGTGTGGACGTAGCCCTCGGCGTGGGCGAAGAGCGCGCCGGCGACGCCCGCGAAGAAACTCGCGACCACGAACGCCTCGACCTTGACCCGGGTCGTCCCGATGCCCATCGCCTCGGCCGCGGTCTCGTCCTCGCGCACGGCGCGGAACGCGAGGCCCCCGGACGCATAGACGAGACGCGCCATCACGAACACGGACAGCGCGACCACGGCGCCGATCTCGCCGATCCCCTCGTAGCGGAGGTCCACGCCCCGCGGCGCCGAGAGCGAGAAGCCGCGCGCGCCGCCGACGGCGTCCACGTTCAGGATCGCGATCCGGATGATCTCGCCGAAGCCGAGGGTCGCGATCGCGAGGTAGTCGCCGCGCAGGCGCAGGGACGGCACGCCGACCGCGAGGCCGGCGACGGAGGCCGCGAGCCCGCCCGCGAGGAGCGGCAGCGGGAAGTACGCGAAGTGCGCGAGCGACGCGGGAAGCACGGCCTGCACGCGCGCGAGCAGGTCGGCGCCGAAGTACACGCTGAAGGCCGCCGAGACGTAGGCGCCGACCGCCATGAAGCCCGCGTGCCCGATCGAGAACTGCCCCGTGAAGCCGTTCACGAGCTGGAGGCTCGTGGCCGCGAGCACGGCGACGAGGATGCGCGTCAGGATCGTCAGGTAGTAGCGGTTCAGCACCTGGGGCAGCGCGAGCTCGGCGGCGACGAGCGCGCCGATCACCGCGAGCAGCACGAGCACGCCGCGCCCGCGCATCGCTACACCTTCTCCGTCTGGGCGCTGCCGAAGAGGCCCGTCGGCCGGTAGATCAGGATCGCGATCAGGATCACGAACGCGATCGCGTCGCGGTACGTGCTCGAGAGGTAGGCGGAGACCAGCGTCTCGACCACGCCGAGCAGCAGGCCGCCGATCATCGCGCCGGGAATGCTCCCGATGCCGCCGAGCACGGCGGCGACGAAGGCCTTCAAGCCGGGCAAGAGGCCCATCAGCGGGTCGATCTTCGGGTTCGAGAGACCGACCAGGATGCCCGCCGCCGCCGCGAGCGCCGAGCCCAGCATGAACGTGCCGGCAATCACGCGGTCGACGTTCACGCCCATCAGCGCCGCCGCGGGCGCGTCCACCGAGACCGCCCGCATCGCACGCCCGAAGCGCGTCCGCATCACGACGAGCTCGAGCCCCGCCATCAGGACCAGCGCGGTCACGACCACCGCGAGCTGGATGTTCGAGACCGCGAGCGCGCCGATCCGGATCACCTCGCGCGACTCGAGGAGCGGCGGGAAGAACTTCGGGTCGGCTCCGAATACCAGCTGCCCCGCGTTCTGGAGCAGCAGCGAGACGCCGATCGCGGTGATCAGCGGAGCGAGCCGCGGCGCGCCGCGCAGGGGCCGGTACGCGATGCGCTCGATCGTCGCCCCGAGCAGCGCGCAGGTGATCATCGAGACCAGGAGCACCGCGGCGAGCCCGGCGGCGGAGGGCTCCCGCGCGAGCCCGAAGGCGTGGGCCGCGTAGTACCCGGTCATCGCGCCCACCATGTAGACCTCGCCGTGGGCGAAGTTGATGAGCTTCAGGACTCCGTAGACCATCGTGTAGCCGAGAGCGACGAGCGCGTAGATGCCGCCCCAGGCGATGCCGTTCAGGAGCTGCTGGAAGAACTGCTCCACCGGGCTCGGGCGATCAGCTCGCGGGCACCGAGCGGAAGAAGCGGAAGCGCCCGCCGTCGATCTTCAGGACCACCGCGTCCTTCCGCGCGTTGCGCTCGCCGTCGATCGTGATGCGGCCGGTGACGCCGTCGTAGTCCTTCGTGGCGGCGATCGCATCGCGCAGCTTCGGACCTTCGGTCGAGTCCGCGCGGCGGATCGCGTCCGAGAGGATGCCGGCTGCGTCGTAGCCGAGGGCCGCCATCGCGTCGGGCTTGCTGCCGTACTTCGCCTCGTAGCGGCGCACGAAGTCCTGGACCTTCGGGCTGTCGGAGTCCGCGGCGTAGTGGTTCGAGAAGTAGTAGCCCTCGACGGCGGCGCCCCCGATCTCGAGCGTCTTCGCCGAGTCCCAGCCGTCGCCGCCGAGCAGCGGCGCCGCGATCCCGAGCTCGCGCGCCTGCTTCGCGATCAGCCCGAGCTCCGTGTAGTAGCCGGGCACGAACACGGCGTCGGGCTTCGCGGCGCGGATGGTCGTGAGCTGCGCGCGGAACTCGATGTCGCCGCTGGTGTAGCGCTCGTCCGCCACGATCTCGCCACCGAGCTCGAGGAAGGTCTTGCGGAAGAACTCCGCGAGGCCGACCGAGTAGTCCTGCTTGAAGTCGAAGAGGATCGCGACCCGGCGCGCCTTCAGCTCCTCGAAGGCGAAGCGTGCCATCACCGCGCCCTGGAACGGGTCGACGAAGCAGGTGCGGAACACGTAGTCGCCGACCTCGGTGACCTTGGGATTGGTCGAGGCCGGCGAGATCATCGGCACGCCCGCGCGCTGGGCCTCCGGTGCGGCGGCCAGCGAGCGCGAGCTCGCGACCTCTCCGAGCAGGGCCACCACCTCGTCGCGCTGGATCAGCTTCTGCGCTGCGGTGCGAGCCTCCTCGGTCACCGAGCGGTCGTCCTCGGAGACGATCTCGAGCGGCCGGCCGAGGACGCCGCCGGCGGCGTTGATCTCCTCCACCGCCATGCGGATGCCGCGGTCGGTGCTCTGCCCGAAGGTCGCGGTGTCACCGGTGAGCGACGCGAAGTGGCCGACGCGGATCGGCCCGGCGTTCTTCGCACCGCCTTCGGTCGACGCGGTCTCGCCTCCGCGACCGCAGGCGGCCGACGTGCCGAGCGCGCCCACGAGCACGAGCGTCAGCGCGCGCGCGGCGATCGCGCCGCGCCGTCCGGACGTCCTGCCGGCTGCCGTCATGGCCCCCCCCTCGCCGAAATCCATCCGATTTCTCGGCTGGACGGCTTGGTACCTGCACCGCCCCCCGAATTCAAGCAAGCGCGCGGCCGACTCAGGGCCGGGCGAGCATCCGGGCGAGCACCTTGTCGTGGGGCTCGCCGAGCACGGCCGCCTGCGCGTAGATGGTGCGCCCGACCCAGCACGCCTCCCCCGGCTTCGCCTGGCCGAGCTTCACCAGCCCGTCGCGCAGGCGCTCGACGTCGGAGCGCGGCACCTGCTTGAAGAGCGCGATCATGGCGTCCTGCACCGCGCGCGGGTCGACCGGGGGCTCGGGGGTCGCCAGCAGCTCGGCGCGCGCGGCCTCGACCTCGAGGTCGAGCCAGCTCGCGACCGCCGCGGGCGGCAGGTTCGCCACCGCCCGCTCCTGCTGCTCCGCCGTGTAGCGGCCGACCACGATCGCGCCGCAGGTCGCCTCGTCGAGTCCACCGAGCGAGCTCGCGAGCAGCACCGTGCGCTCGAGCAGCGCGGCATCGCCGAGGCGGGGCATTCCCTTCACGGCGAGCTCGTGCACGGCCTGTCGAAGCTCGGGCTCCGGCAGGCCGCCGAGCCGCTCCTCGAAGGTGGGCACGTCGCGCAGCGCGACGAAGCGCTCCGCCGCGGCGCGCTCGTAGGCGGTGCGCGGCGTGTCCACGGGCGCGCGGCGGCCGCGTACCACGAAGAGCACCGCGAGGACCGCGACCGCCGCGATCGCGAGCGCGATCCAGAGCCCCTTCATCGTGCACCCCCCGGCGCGCCCGCCGTCGTGGCAGCCGGCGTCTCGCCGATCCCCGGAATCGGAAAGCCTTCGTTCTGCTTCGGCGGCGCGATCCCGAGCAGCCCTGCCACGGTGGACGCCACGTCGATCGACCGGACGGAGGGGAGCCGTGTGTCCGGCGACACGCCGCGTCCGAGCGCCAGGAACACGCCCGCCATGTCGGGCCGGGCGGGATCGTAGCCGTGGCCGCCGCGGCCGGGGCCGAAGCGCTGGAGCGCCCGCGACAGCAGGCTCTTCGGCTTGCCCGCGTCGACGAGCGCGCGCGGCGGCGTCGCGAGCACGACGAGATCGCCGGTCCGTGTCGGGTGGGCGTAGCGCCAGGCCGCGGGCAGCGCATCGCGCGCGTGGACCTCGAGGCCCGGCACGGCGCGCAGGAGCTCGAGCGCGGCCTCGCGACGGGCGGGATCCTCGAGCCAGAGCAGCGCCACGCCGCCGCCGGAGTAGCCGTCGCAGCCGATGCCCGCGTCGCGCAGCAGCCCGCAGGGATCGAGTTCCTCGGTGATCTCGGTGAGACCGTGGTCCGACACCACGAGCAGCGTCGTGTCCGCGAAGCCGCCGCGCGCGTCGAGGCCGGCGAGCAGCGCGCGCAGGGCGCGATCCTGCGCCCGGAGCTGCGCGGCGACACGCGGATGCTTCGGCCCGAAGCGATGCGCCGTGCGATCGACGCCGTGCCACCACGACATCACGAGGCGTGGCCGCTCGGCGGGCGGCAGATCGAGCCAGCGCAGGATCTGCTCGACCTTCGCGGCCTCCTCGACCTCGTCGTCGAAGGGGCGGATCGCGTAGCTCGGCGCGACGCCCTGCCACGGCGTCTCGGAGCCCACCCAGAAGTAGACGGCCGTTCGCACGCCCTGGCGCTCCGCCGCCGCCCAGAGCGGCTCGGCCTCGATCCAGCTCGCGTCGTTGCCGTAGTGGAAGCGCCCGCGCTTCGCGTCGCGGAAGGCGTTCAGCACGATGCCGTGGACGTCCGCCGGCGCGCCGGTTGCGAGCGTGACGTGGTTCGGAAACGTCAGGGACGGGAACACGGGGATCATGCGCTCGGCGCGGGCGCCCTCGCGCTGCAGGCGCGCGAAGCCTTCGAGGTCGGGGCCATCGAGCAGCGCCGGGCCCAGGCCGTCGAAGCTCAGGACGATCACCGTCGATCCCGTGCCGGCGCGAGCTGCCGGCGCGATCCCCGATGCGGCGAGCGTGGCGGACGCGGTGAGCACGGCGACAGCGAGTCGAGCGCCGCGCGCGCGACGCCGGTTGGCGGCGAACATGGGCCGGATCATAGACTGCACCCGACGCGATCCACGAGGGTCGGAGGAGGACGCGATGGATCTCTCGGGCAAGGCGGCGCTCGTCACCGGCGGCGGCACGGGTGTGGGTCGAGCCACGGCCCTTGCCCTGGCGCGGCTCGGCTGCTCCGTCGCCGTGAACTACAGCCGCTCGCGCGACGACGCCGAGCGCACCGCCGCCGACGCGTCGGCCCTCGGCGTGCGCGCCATCGCGCTCCACGCCGACGTGGCGCGCGACGAGGACTGCCGTCGCCTCGCCGAGACCACGGCGAAGGAGCTCGGGCGCATCGACGTGCTGGTGCAGAGCGCGGGCGTCACGAGCTTCATCGCCCACGGCGACCTCGACGCCGTGAGCGACGCGGACTGGGAGCGGATCTTCGCGGTGAACCTGCGCGGGCCGTTCCAGTGCGCGCGGGCAGTGCGCGGCCCGATGCTCGCCTCCGGCGGCGGCGCGATCGTGAACGTCTCGAGCATCGCCGGCGTGGCGGGGATCGGGAGCTCGATCCCCTACTGCGCGTCGAAGGCGGCGCTCAACAACCTGACCCTCACCCTGGCGCGCGCCCTCGCGCCGGAGATCCGGGTCAATGCGGTGGCGCCCGGCTTCATCACGGGACGCTGGCTCGAGCAGGGCCTCGGCGCGGGCTATGCGGTGGCGAAAGCGGCCATGGAGCGGAAGGCGGCCCTGCGGAAGGTCTGCGCCCCGGAGGACGTCGCCGACGCGATCCTCGGCCTCGTGACCGGCTCGGCGCTCGTCACCGGCCAGGTCCTGGTGGTGGACGGCGGCCTGCTGATCGCGGGCTAGGGACCGCTCCGTCTCCTTGGATCCACGGGGCCTTCGCCCGGCGGAAGGCCTGGGACGTCGCGCCCCAGGGCAGGGATTTGCCGCCTGCCTGCCCCCCTGAACCCCGCGCTCGAGCGTCCGGCGAACGCCCGAAAGTTTCGCCCGAAGAAGCGCTCGTTCCCATCAAGCAGCTCTTCCCACCAACCGATGAGGGGGGTGGAGCGTTTCCACGTTGGCACACGAGTCGGAACCGATGCCGGAGCGGCGCAGGCCGCTCAGCCTGACCACGCAGCTCGAGGTCTTCGTCCTGGTGGCGTGCCTCGCGAGCATGGTGATCCTCGCCTCGTCGGCGCTGCTCGGCATGCGCGCCTTCGTCCGCCTCCACTCGTCCCACGAGGCCGAGATCCTGGCCGAGGCGACGCGCGAGAGCGTCGCCGCCTGGAGCGCGGAAGGCGCGCGCGAGGCCAGCACGATCGCCGAGCGCAGCGGCCTCGCGAACGCGCTCGACGCCACGGGCAGCTCGTTCGCGGCGAACGAGGTGGTGGGCCAGCGCATCGCCGCGGCCATCGCCGGCTCCGCGAATCTGGCCGGCCTCGTCACGACCTCCGCCAACGGCGGCGAGTCGCGCTGGCTCGCGCCCGGCGTGACGCTTCCGCGCGACGCGAGCGCCGGTCTTCGGAAGGCGCGCCCCTCCGCGCTGACCGCCCTCGGGAGCGGTGACGGCGCCACTGCCTCGCTCACGCTCGCAGTGCCCGGCGCGCCGGCGTCGAGCGAGGCCCGGATCCACGCCCTGCTGCGTCTCGCGCCCCTCCAGGCGCGCGTCGCCGCGCTCCGCCGGGACGCGCCGGTGCAGGTGGCCGTGCTGATGCCGGGCGGCCGCACGCTGATCGAGGACGGCCCCGAGGGCGCGGCTCCTGCGGGCGACGACGCCGTGACCCGTCCGCTCGGGCTTCCGGGCGCGGACTGGCAGGTGCGCGCAGCGCCCGATCCCGCCACCGGCACGAAGCGCTTCCTGCCCCTGCTCCGCCGCTCCGTCGGCGTGCAGCTCGGGGTGATCTTCCTCTCGAGTCTCGCGGCGCTCTTCATCGCGAACTCGCTGGTGCGCCCGATCCGCGCACTCTCCGAGTGCGCGCGGCGGCTGCGCGACGGCGAGACCAACGTCGCGATCCCCGTCTCGCGGCGCACCGACGAGATCGGGATGCTGACCCGCACCTTCGCCGAGATGGTGGCGAGCCTCGCCGAAGCGCGGACCAGCGTGGATTCGCACCGGCGCGCGCTCGAGGAGTCCCACGACGAGCTGGTCGCGCGCAACGCGGAGCTGCAGCAGGCGAACGAGGTGCTGGAGCAGCTCGCGATCACCGACGGCCTCACGAAGATCCACAACCACCGCTTCTTCCAGGACCAGCTGACGCGCGAGGTGAAGCGCGCCGAGCGCACCGGCACGCCGCTCTCGCTGCTCGTGATCGACCTCGACGACTTCAAGAAGCTGAACGACCGCCACGGCCACGTCGCCGGCGACTGGGTGCTGCAGCGGGTGGCGGAGATCCTGGTCGAGGAGACGCGCGACCACGACCTGGTCGCGCGCTACGGCGGCGAGGAGTTCGTGATCCTCGCGCCCGACACCAGCGTCGAGGGCGCGGCGATGCTCGCCGAGAAGCTGCGGATGGCGGTCTCCGGCGAGTCGTTCACCCTCGCGACGAGCGGGGCGAAGCCCCACGTCACGGTCTCGGTCGGCATCGCCGGCTACGAGGGCGACCGCTCGCTGCTCTTCCACCAGGCCGATCGCGCGCTCTACGAGGCCAAGGCCAACGGCAAGGACTGCGTGGTGGTCGCGCCGCCCCTCGGCTCGGCGCCTCCGACGACCTGAGCCGCTGCGCGGCGGCTCCGTCCGTGGCAGAGTCCGGCTCTCCCGCGTCCGCGTCGGCGCGGGAGCCGATCGAACCAAGCCGGAGGCCGGATGCTGCGTACCCGTTCGTCGCTGCCGCGCGCGCGCGGCGCCTTCTTCGCCGCCGCCCTCGCCCTCACCGTCTCCCTCGTCGGCCCGTCGCAGAGCGCGGCGCAGGCCGCGGATCCGGGAGCCGCATCGAAGGCGTCGCCGCCGGGCGCGCCCGCAGGAGGCAAGCCGTTGGTCGTCATCACCACCTCGCTCGGCGAGATCACCGTCGAGCTCGACGCCGAGAAGGCGCCGATCACCAGCCAGAACTTCCTGTCGTACGTCGACTCGGGAACCTTCGACGGCACGATCTTCCACCGCGTGATCCCGGGCTTCATGATCCAGGGCGGCGGCTTCACGCCGGACATGAAGCAGAAGCCGACGAAGGCGCCGATCGCGCTCGAGACCAAGGGCGGCCTCAAGAACGCCCGCGGAACGCTCGCGATGGCGCGCACCAACGACCCGAACAGCGCCACGGCCCAGTTCTTCATCAACCTGACCGACAACGACTTCCTGAACGCGAAGCCCGGCAACCCGGGCTACGCCGTGTTCGGCAAGGTCACGGCGGGCATGGACGTCGTGGACAAGATCGCCGGGGTCCGCACCGGGAACAAAGGCATGCACCAGGACGTCCCGATCGAGCCCGTGACGATCGTGAGCGCGAAGCGGAAGTAGCGCTCGCGCGCGCGGCGGTGAGGGAGGGCGGCGTCCGCGAAGCGGGCGTCGCTACCCGCGGCCGAGGCGCTTCGCGAGGCGCCGCACGGCCTCGGCCACCCGCTCGGGCGGCGCCGCCGTGTAGCAGAGCCGCACGTAGGACTCGAAGCCGGCGCCGCACGAAGCGCCCGGCGTGAGCACCACGCCGTCGTCGAGGCAGTCTTCGAGGAAGCCCTCGAGCCCGCGCGCGTCGAGCCGCTCCGCGACGTCGAGGAAGAGGAAGCACGAGCCCTCGGGCGCGGCCACCCCGAGCACGCGCGCGGCTTCCTCGCCGGCTTCGCGATAGAGCGCGTGCGCCTTCTCGATCCAGGGGCGTCCGTCGCGCAGCGCCCGCAGCGCCGCGATCTGCCCCGCCGTCGGCGCGTGATAGAAGGTGTGGGTCGAGAGCTTGCGCGCGTGGGCGATCGCGTCGGGCGGCCCGACGAGATAGCCCGTGCGATTGCCGGCCATCCCGTACGCCTTCGAGAACGAGAACACCGAGAGCGTGCGCTCCGGCGCGAAGCGCCCGATCGAGACGTGCTCGCCGCGATAGACGTAGTCCTCGTAGACCTCGTCGGAGAGCAGCCAGAGACCCTCCTCCCGCGCGAGCTCCGCGAGCGCTTCGAGCACGCCGGGCGAGAACGCGCGACCGGTCGGATTCGACGGCGTCGAGACGTAGAGCGCGACGCTCTTCGGCGTGAGGCGCGCGCGCACGGCCGCGACGGCGGCGGCGGCGTCGTCGGCATGCGCGTACAGCGGCACCTCGACGGGCGTCGCGCGGAAGGCCTGGGTGATGCCGCGGATCAGCGGCCAGAAGGGCGCGGCGATCAGCACCTCTTCGCCCGGCGCCGCGAGCATGCCGATCGCGGCGCCGAGGGCCCCGGTCGCGCCGGCGGTCACGAGCACGCCGGCCCGCTCGGCCGGCAGCGCGTTGCGCGTGCGCACCTTCTCGACGATCGCGTCCAGGAGCGCCGGAAGGCCCTGGGTCTCGCCGTAGCGGTGCATGCCCGGGTGCTCGCGGACCGAGAGGTCCTCCATGCGGCCGCCTTCGAAGGGCTCCATCCAGGTGTCGCCGACGTGAAGCGGGAAGACGTCGTCGCCGCGCTCGGCGATGCGGTGGGCGAGCTTCGAGAAGATCGCACCGGGGATGCGCAGGGCGGCGTCGGCGGGGAAAGGGGCGCGCGGCATGGCTGGCACGCGAGCGTAGCCGCCCTGGCTTCGGGCTTCCGCCCCCGCGCCGCGGCGGCGTGCCCTGAGCGCCGGGCGGTCCGAGGAGGCTCCTGCGATAGGATGCGCGCGATGGCGAAGAGCGTGCTCGTCACCGGCGCGTCGTCCGGCATCGGCGCGGCGACCGCGCAGGCGCTCGCCGCTGCGGGCTGGCGCGTCTTCGGCACCAGCCGGCGCGGAGCCGACGGCGTGCGCGAGCCGATCCCGGGCGTGACGTGGCTCCGGCTCGACGTGCGCGACGAGGCCTCGGTGCGGGCCTGCGTCGCCGAGGCCGAGGCGGGTGCGGGCGCCGAGGGGCTCGACGCGCTCGTGTGCAACGCCGGCTTCGGGATCTTCGGCAGCATCGAGGAGACGCCCCTCGACGCCGCCCGCGACCAGTTCGAGACGAACTTCTTCGGCGTGCTCGCCTGCCTGCGCGCGGTGCTCCCGGCGTTCCGCGCGCGCGGGCGCGGCCGGATCGTCCTCGTGGGCTCCCTCTCCGGCCGCGCGCCGATCCCGTTCCAGGCGCACTACTCCGCGAGCAAGGCGGCGATCGACGCCCTCGCCCAGGCGCTGCGCATGGAGCTCGCTTCGCTCGGCGTCGGCGTTTCCCTGGTCGAGCCCGGCGACATCAAGACGGCCTTCAACGACGCGACGGACTTCGGCGACACGCGCCGGTCGGCGTACGGCGAGCGCATCGCGCGCTGCGAAGCCGTGATCCGCGAGAGCCTCCTGCGCGCGCCGGGCCCCGAGCGCGTGGCGGCGGCCGTGCGGCGCGCGCTCGAGGACCCTTCGCCTCGCTCGCGCTACCCGGTCGGCCCGGACTCGCGCAGCGTTCCCCTCGGACGACGCCTGCTGCCCGAGCGGCTCGTGCACGCCCTGATCCGCCGTCACTTCGGCGTGTGAGTGGGCCG